>SDBU01010553.1_pt1 | contig 10238 bp, 11 predicted proteins | sample 2277071 | NCBI WGS metagenome assembly SDBU01 (sample SAMN10397929, study PRJNA504765) | marine sediment metagenome | isolation source: marine sediment core GS08_GC12, 126 cmbsf | place: Arctic Ocean: Gakkel Ridge, Loki's castle | collected 2008 | reverse complement strand
TTTATGGCGGAAAAATTGATATATATTTTAATATTGCCAAAGCACTTAGAGCACTGAGTGCTCAATTACCAAGCTAAGGTTGACTTTTTGGTTGGAGGATGTAGATTGGTTATACAGCACTTATACAGTTGAAATGGATATAAAAGGAGGTGAAAAAGATGGAAAAAAATATTGTTGAGGAAAAATTCGGTATCCGTGGATCTAATATAGAGCAAGAAGTAACACTTCAGATAGAAGAACAATCTAGTGGACGTGGTGGACATCGAGGCAAACCGCTTTTAATAAAAGACTCAGAGGGAAACCCTATCCTTATTATTAATTTAATAGGGGAAGATGTACTCTATAGTGGTAAGTCGAGAGTAGAACTTACACTGCCGAAAGATCACAATACTTCAGTGTGTGTCGGCCAAAGGACTATAGGTTTAGTCCCAAGAGAGACGTAGGCTTCAAAGAATAATTTTTGTTAAGTGGTAAAGCGTGAGCTAAAACCACTTTTTTATTTTCCAACCAACAACCTATCTATCTCTTTCAATACAACTTCAACATCTTTAACTGTACTCAACCACCTAAATGTTCCCTGGCTTCGCCAGACAAGCCCGTCTTTGCCAGGCCTAGCGCAGATAGGGAACATCGTCCCATCTGCGGAGCTTAGTTGACATATACTTTAAGCAACAATCGGAAGTCCAACTTCCGACAGTTGTAATTTAGTCAGCCTGAAAAGGGTTGACTTTTTGGTTGGAGGATGATATAATCTAATTGGCTCTTAAGATAGCTCTTAATTGCTAAAATAGAAAGGAGATGATATGAATGGTTTTTGTAGGAGAAGAAGAAGGAAAATGTAATCCTTGTTGGCTAAGCTTGGGTATTCCAGTTGTAGAATCACAAAATGATTTTGAGAAAAAAGATAAACATTGTGATGAGCACCAATGGGGACAAAAAGGTAGTGAGACTTGCCGAGAAAAACCCTCTTTATGGTTTTGGGATTGCCAAAAATATCAATGTTTAAAGTGTAGTAAAAAAGTATTAATACAGGAGGATTTAGGAGACGCAGGTTTTGTCTGCGGTAAAGATAATTAATCCTAATATTTTCAGTCAGCATTAAGGGGTTGACTTTTTGGTTGGAGAAAGTAGATTGAGTATATAGCATTTATACAGTTGAAAATGGATATAAAGGGAGGTGAAAAAATGGGTAGTTGGAAGAAGAAACAGGCTAAGATTAAAATAGGATTGACTAAGTGGGTTGTTGTAATAATATTGTACGGATTTTTCATGTATCTTATAACAATGATTACAGGGACCACAGAGGCTTTAAGTAATATACCTCATATTTACATTAAGATACATGCAGGACTTTGGATGGTATTCGGAGTCTTAGCGTCGGAAGCTACAAAAAAATTTTTAGGCACTGACTTAGAATAGTTTTTGCCGCTTTTTTTTATTTAATCATTAGTAATTTTAGTGCCTGTTGAAGTAAAACCTCAACATTTTTTATCGCCAAAAAGGCGGTTTTTTGGTAGAATAAAGAATATAAAAATTAACATTTATGGAAGACAAAGATTATTTACAATTAGCGATTGAACAAGCAAAAAAATCTGTAGAGCAAGGTGGTTTTCCAGCTGGAGCTGTTGTTGTAAAAGACAGAGAAGTTGTATCAAGAGGAATCAGCTTAGGCTTTAAGTTTAATGACCCAATTGGCCACGCAGAAACTTCAGCGATAAGAAATGCCTGTAAAGAGTTGAGGATTACAGATTTAGCTGGAGCGACCCTATATACCTCACTACAACCCTGTCTTATGTGTTTTTCAGTTGCTTATTGGGCTGGAATTAAAAGAATTGTTTTTGGTTGTAAGAAAACAGATGCAATGGTTCAGAAAGATTACTATGAAGGTAAAGCCGATTTATACGAGATAAACAAGAAAAACAATAAACAAATTGATTTAATTTATATTTCTGATTTTGAGAAAGAATCTTTAGAGCTGATTAAACAATGGGAAAAGAATGTTTTTAGAGATTGACCCTTGGATTTTATACTAAACTATTCGCTAAACAGGTTCTAACAAAGTCCGTCCCCCGGAGCTTAGTTGACATATACTTTAAGCAACAATCGGAAGTCCAACTTCCGATAATATTTCTAATAGTAAGTTTTATAGCAGTGGCGATGTCCGACATCGCCATACAGTAAGTTTTGTTCTCCATGGCGAAAAATTGATATATATTTTAATATTGCCAAAGCACTTAGAGCACTGAGTGCTCAATTACCAAGCTAAGGTTGACTTTTTGAATGGATATTATGTTTTGATTGTGGTAGAATAAAATAATATGAAGCTAACAACAGAAGGTAAAACTAATTGGAAGTATATTCTAATTATAATTATAATAGCTACCATTGCTGGTGGAGGTATTTTAGCTTATCAATATATATGGGAAGGGTTATTTGACGATTATATGCCAGTAGGGGATGTGTTGACAAGAGATGAAATTGAGAAAGAAAAAATAATTCAAGATGAAACTGCTGATTGGAAGACTTATAGTTTTAGTGTTCAAAAGTTGAGAATGATAAAAGAACAATTAACTCCAGAGAAACAGGAAGAATTAGAGGAAAAAATAAGAGACCAAAAATTAGAGAATTGTAGCTTTGAAATAAAATATCCTCAAGATTGGACGGCTTACACATGGCCACTTTATGGTGTTATTGTTCCTGTAGGTTTATTTATTGAAGAAGATCCAAAGAACCATAATGGATGCAGTTTTCAAATGTCTTTCCGTGGTGATCCAGAAAAAGAGAAATATTGTTTTCCCATTTCTCTTTTTAGTGGGGGAAGTAATCAAGAACAGTGTGATAATATTTTCAATCAAATTCTTTCTACTTTCAAATTTATAGAGAAAGGCGAAACTGTCAATTGGAATACTTATAGGAATGAAGATTATGGATATGAAATAAAATATCCAAGTGATTGGTATAAGAGATATGATGGCGACATTATAGAATTTCAAAATGTTGATGGTAAGTTATACATAAGCACTGGCGGACCTTGTGCAGATTGTGTAAAAAGCGAGGGAGTAAGAGTTAGTATAGAAGTTAAAGATAATTTTCAAAAATTATCTTTAAATAATTTTGTCAGACAACAACACAAATGGTATTTTGATGAAGGTTTATATTCTACTAAAGATAGAATTGTTGGAGGTGCAAATGCTTTAGAATTTGTAGCTGATATAGATGTTGGCGCTGACTGGCCTAATGTTTATATTTACAGGGGAGATAAAATTTTTGTTGTTTTTTATGCCGCAACATCTGGTAGTGAGAATTATATTTCTACTTTCAATCAAATGCTTTCTACTTTTAGGTTTATTGGAGCTGAAGAAATAGAAGAGGGTTATACGAATAATTGTATTGATTCCGATGCTTCAATCCGAAATAATCAATATGTAAAAGGATTTGTCGAATTCAATAATGTAAAATATTGGGATGAATGTGCTGGTGTTTTAAATCATTTACAAGAATATTATTGTGCCTGGGATGGGAGTAATTACAGAGTAGGTGATATTGAGTGTCCAAATGGATGTAAAGATGGAGCCTGTATTGAATAATTATCCAAAAAACAGGTTCTAACATCGTCTATCTAAAAGAGCTAAAGTTGATACTTTAGATCCAAATCCCTCCAAAAACCAAGTTCTAATATTGTACCATCCCCGGAGCTTAGTTGACATATACTTTTAGCAATAATCGGGAGTTCAACTCCCGACAGTTGTAATTTAGTCAGCCTGAAAGGGTTGACTTTTTGGTTGGAGGGTGATAAAAAGCAGTTAGATCTTAAAGAGGTGATTGATTATGGGAAAAGAAAATGATAATAGTAAAATTATGGTAAAAGTTCCATGGCCACCTGTCATTATAGAAGAGGATGAACTTGATCATGTAGGGGATCCATTTGGCACTCAGCTTACGGCGTGTGGCAAATTAATAAAAGAGATAACTTTAAGTCATAATGTCGTGACGAATTGCCCAGATTGTATAGCGGAAATAACACATAGGATCAAGCATCCAGAAGTTGCTGAAGAATCAATCAGTGTAGTAACCCATAAAAAGAAATAATGGGAAAGGAGGTGAGAAAGTTGGAGAAGCGATATTTCGGTCAAAATCTTGTTGGCAGAAAGAAACTTGTCTATTCTGCGATGGTAAAGCGATTCTTGAGGCAGTTTTTGGACAATGTCTCATTCGATGTTGTGATAATAAGCAATGCAAAGAATCTGCTGAAGAATTAGCTAAAAGCAATGATTTATTGATTAAAGGATTAAAAAAACTGGTTTACATTAAATCAGGCCGAAAAGTATTTATACGAAGTAGGCATTTTTTATTTCCCAACCAACGACCCATCTATCTCTTTTAACACAACCTCAACATTTTTTATAGAGTTTAACCACCCAAAAGTTCCCTGGCTTCGCCAGGACTAGCGAAGATAGGGAAAATCGTACCACCTGGGGAGCTTAGTTGACATATACTTTTAGTCAGCCTGAAAAGGGTTGACTTTTTGGTTGGATTTTAGGTTTTGGTTGTGATAGAATAGGATAATGAAAGAGAAAGGTTTTATTAAAGTAATTATTGTTTTAGTTATAGTTGGCGTAATAATAGGTAGTTTTTTTTATTATTTTTTGAAACAAATTCCAGAAAGAACTAATATTATTGAGAAACCAGCTGAGGGAGAAGTCGCTTCGGAAGAGGAAGAAGAACCAATCGAAATTCTTTGCCAAAATGAATGTGCTCAAATTGAATCAAAAAAATGTTCTGATGTGGAAAATGGTTATCAAATTTGTGGGAATTATGACGTAGACGATTGTTTAGAATGGGGTGCGATAATTTACTGTTCTTTTGGCACTACTTGCCAAAATGGGGACTGTATCCCATTAAAATGCGTAGATGGGACTTTATGGGATCAATGCTCAATTAATAGACCAAGGTATTGCGAGAAAGGAAATTTAATAGATAAAGTTTCTTTATGTGGTTGTCCTTCTGGCTATAAAATTTATAATGGCAAATGTGCAAAAATTTTGCCTTTAAAAATTGGAGTAATAGAATTTGAGGTTAAAGATATTCCCTATGGGAAAGCTTTTTATTGTTGTAGAAATAATAACGAAGCTCCAGAAGGGAAAGAATGTTTTTTTACTAATGGTCAATTAAACTGTGATATTAAAAACAAATCATGGAGCTATTTAGAAGTTCTTAATAATCCAAAAGGATATCTCGATTTCGAGCTCACAGAAGGGCATAGAATTAGCCCTCATTCTATTTATTATGCGAATGAATGGCTTACAAAGGAAGCTAAAAGATATGGTTTTATTTCTAAAAGACCTCTTTTAGATATTGAAGTCAAAGGACCTTTTGAGTTAGAGGTAGATCCTCCCCCAAGAGGAAGGAAAACTGATTCCACTCAAGCTATAATTGATTTCTTTGATAATGAAATAAAAAAAAGAGATATAGATTTATCAAAATATGATCATGTTGCCTTTGTATTTTTAAATGATTTCCAGCAAAAAGGGGGCTATCCTGGTTTTCTAAGTTTTGCTACTGCCCCCAATGTTTATATTTCTTTTGAAACAATCAATTCAGATGCATATTTAGATGACAAAATACAGGTTTTTTTTCATGAGCTTTCCCATGTTCTCGAATTTTATAAAAGGTATAAAATTACTACTGACAAATATATCACTCCTTGCCCTAGAGGACATGGCGAATGGTGCTGCATGATCCCTGAAGGTATTCCTAAACCAAACAAAAAACCTCTTTATCCTCAAGAGAAAGCTTGTTTGATGTGTCCTATGATAGTAGTTTCTGAAGATGGGGAAGGAGAAAGCTTTTATAATATAAATGAGGTTGAAATATGTTCCAAAACTGCTGAGGAATTAGAGTGGTTAGAGTAACTCATTTATTAAAGATACAAGGTTCTAACATTGTCGCATAGACGGAGCATATTTGACATATACTTTCAGGATTGTATTTAATACTATTTATGGTATATTATCATAAAGGTTAAAAGTAATATTATTATATAAATAAACCAATATTATGAATCTAAAACAAAGTATTCCTGCAACAAAAGCTATTTTAATAATTGTTATAGCTACTGCTATTGCTGGTGGAGGTATTTTAGCTTACCAATATATGTGGCCAGTAGAGAAAGCTGAAGATAAAATAGAAGGGGGAGGAGCTTATATCCCAAGTGAAGAAGAAATTATTAAGGTATTATTTCCTAAGGGTGGAGAGAAGCTAGAAATTGGAAAAATTTATGAAGTCCGCTGGGAAAATTATATTGCTAATGAACCTTTAACTATTGGCCTGCAAGTAACAACACCAGATGGTAAAACATATCTTAAAAGAATTGCTAAAAATGTTCCCGTCGCTAGCACTGGTAGTTATAGCTGGACTCTAACCTCAGAGCCAGCAGATAGTAAATACAAAATTGAAGTTTATCCCGAAGGCGATCGACCATTAGTTGGTCGAAGTAAAGATTTTTTTCATATTATTGGTGATTCACTAATCGTAGTTAATACTCCTCAGCCGTTAGAAGAGATTACGAGCCCAATTAAAATTACAGGTAAGGCACGTAAGATTTTTAGTGAAGGAGAATTCATTGTTAAATCAAAGAACATGGGCCCAGAATGGGAAGTAATAGGATCTGAAACTATAACAAGCATAAGTGGCGAATGTGACTGGAAGACTGGCGAATGGTGTAATTTTACAGCTGAATTATCTTTCCCGAAAGGAGAAAGAACCCCCATGAGGATGTTAGAATTTTATCAGAAGGATAAACGATTTGGATTAGGATTAGTTTATAAATTTCTTATTTACGAAAAATAAGCAGTTTTTCCTTAAAGCGATAATTAAAGAATTTGTCGTCAAGGCGAGCAAGCTATATCATTAAAAAAATAAGCTTAAGCGCCAGATTTTTTATTCTGGCATTTTTTTATTTCCTAACCAACCACTTATCTGATTAGTTTCTTTTAGGTTTTAGTTGTGGTAGAATAAAATAATATGCAGGAATTTATAATTAACATCATTAAACAAAATGCAGTAGATATTATCTGGATTGCTATCCTGTTCTTTTTTGGCAGATTAATTTTAAAATTAATTGTAAAACGGCTTTTACAAACAGTTGATGACGGGGATGACACACGTGCTTCTCAAAAAGAAAAAAGGGTGGAAACTTTGAGCCATGTAATTCTATTAATTGGAAATATCGTTATTTATGCCATAATTTTGTTTATGATTTTAATTTTATTCGGCGTGGATATAAGGCCAATTTTAGCGGGTGCGGGAATTATCGGGCTGGCGATCGGTTTTGGCGCACAATCACTTGTTAAGGATTTTGTTTCAGGACTTTTTATTTTAGTTGAAAATCAATATAGTATAGGCGATAGAGTAAAAATAGGCGGTTTTGAAGGTAAGGTAATCAGAATTACTATGCGTTCTACTGCGTTGTGCGATGATGAAGGAAAAACATTTTATATCTCCAATGGTTCAATTAAGGATGTGACTAATTTATCTCAACATAGTGGTTAATATAATAAGATTTGTTCGCTATAAAAGTAATTCGATATTTTGATAGTTTTTTAATAGTTTGAAAATAGATAATCGCCATTAAGGCGGTTTTTTAATAGGGCAAATAAGTGTAGAGTGAAACTCTTCATTAATATGATATAATTTGATATAGTTGAAGTATCAGACATAGTGAGGTAAAGACGAAAATATATTTTTTTGATTAAAATTACTATAATTAGTCACTGGAAAAATTATAAATTAAAAAATCAAAGGAAATTTTAAAAAATAGATATATATGAAAATTACAATGGTAATTCCATCATACTGGGGAAGAGAAAAATGTGTTGGCTGGAAACAAGGAGATAGTATTTATGATCATCCTACTCCTATAGATAGCGAAGGCACATTATTTAGAACTATACAAAGTATAAAAAAACTGAAGGATAAAGATTTTCAATTAGTAATAATTGCTGCTGCTACTACAGAAGATATTGAAGCCCAAGTTAAAAAAAAGATTGCCAACATCATCAAATTATCTAACCCAGGAGTAGAGACATTATTATTCGGGCATTCTCAGCTTAGGCAAATACACAAACTATTAATTAGTGAAGGTAAAAAACAGTATATTGATATTCTTCAGCTCCAAGGATATTCTAATATTCGAAATTTATGCATATTTCTTCCTCATATTTTAGGTTCGGAAGCTGCAGTGCTTATTGATGATGACGAAGTATTTGAAGATCCAGAATTTATATTAAAAGCCAAAGAGTTTATCGGTAAAAATATAAAAGGAAGAATTATTAATGCAATAGCAGGATATTACCTTCAGTCAGATGGAGACTATCATGTTAAAAAATCTTTTCGTCCTTGGATGAAATACTGGGACAAATATGATAGGATGAATGAAGCATTTGATAAAATTATTGGGGCTGAACCGAGATTAAAAGAAACACCTTTTGTCTTTGGCGGAAATATGATTATTCACCAAAATCTTTTTACTAATGTACCTTTTGATCCCAGGATTTCAAGAGGTGAGGATATAGATTTTCTAATAAATGCAAAGATGTTTGGATTTTCTTTATTTTTAGATAATCAACTGTCTATTAAGCATCTTCCACCTACAAAAGCCCATCCTACTTGGATGCAATTACGAGAAGATATATATCGTTTTATTTATGAGAGAGCAAAGATTGAGGATCAAAAAAAGATAAAAGGGATGAATATTGTTTATCCTCATGATTTCGATCCATACCCAGGATGTTTTTTAAAAAAAGATCTTGAAGAGAAGATAGAAAAATCATGTAAATTATTGTCTGAAGAATATCTTGCCCAGGGGGACAAACAAGGTAGTAAAGAAGCATTGAATAATATCGCAATTGCCAAAGATGCTACAGCGTCAAAACATAACCCTTTCCAAGACTTATGTGAGCTTCAAAAAGATTGGAGGGGATTAATGTTATTTACAGAGTTGAAAAAAATTCGATTACTAATTAAAAATATTATTTCTAAAAAAATATGAAGATAGCGTTAAAAAGATATATTAAAAATCCCATTCTTAAACCAATAAAAGCTCATGATTGGGAAGAATATGTTTATAATTGCGGCGTAATAGCATTAGACAACAAAGTACATATAATTTATAGAGCTATAAGTAAAGATAAAGTATCAAGGCTTGGTTATGCTTCCTCTTCAGATGGTTTCAATATTGATGAGAGATTAAAAAAACCAATTTTTGTTCCAAAATTGGAATTTGAAAAACCAATGGTAAAGTTTAATAATTCTGGCGTTGAAGACCCGAGATTAACAAGGATTGGTGACAGAATTTATATGTTTTATGTCGGAGTAAACGGCAGGATAGGCCATTCATCTATGGCTTCAATTAAAGTTGAAGATTTTTTACAAAAGAAATGGAATTGGAAAAGGCATGGAGTTCTTTTCCCAGATATTGACGATAGGAATACCGCCTTGTTTCCAGAAAAGATAAATGGGAAATATGTTCTTTATACAAGGTTTATGCCGAATATTTGGGTGAGTTATTCAAAAGATTTGAAAAATTGGTCAAGTCCGGAAATAATAATGAAACCAAGAAAAGGGATGTGGGATGAATACAAAATTGGCATAGCAGGACCTCCTATAAAATTAAAAGATTCTTGGTTAGTGATTTATCATGGAGTTGAACAAAGGCAAGCTGGATCAACTAGAAGAGTCTACAGATTAGGATATATTTTAGTAGATTTAAAAAATCCAAAAAAAATTTTATATAGAACCAAAAAACCAATTTTTGAACCAGTTAAAAATTATGAAAAGTTTGGACAGGTGAATAATGTTGTTTTCTCTTGTGCTTCGATTGTTTTAGATAAAAAATTATTTATTTATTATGGTGGTGCTGATACTGTAATAGGAGTAGCTACAGCAGACATTTCTAAATTTCTTCCTAAGAAGTAAAAAAGATTGAAGTGTTGAAAATACTTTTTTATTCCCGTCGTATTTGCTTTAGAAATAATTTTTTAATATAATAAATTAATATGTATTTAAATAAATTAAACAGTCGATTAAGATGGGGGATCATCGGAGGATTTTTTGGAGGACTAATTGCCATAATCGGTTTTTGGATATTATCGCCTCCAACAGACTCAGTGATTCTTTTTGTAATACTTAGGGTCATAATAGGGTCAATAGTCGCAATGATAATAGGACCTATAGTGGTA
>SDBU01010552.1_pt1 | contig 10238 bp, 10 predicted proteins | sample 2277071 | NCBI WGS metagenome assembly SDBU01 (sample SAMN10397929, study PRJNA504765) | marine sediment metagenome | isolation source: marine sediment core GS08_GC12, 126 cmbsf | place: Arctic Ocean: Gakkel Ridge, Loki's castle | collected 2008 | reverse complement strand
CCCTTCGAATCACGGACAATTCGGAGGAGTACCGATCCTTAGCTCGATGTACTCCCAACATAAGCGAAAACCGATTCTAGATATCCGTAGTTCCTGGGATAGATGGCTGTCAGGCTGGCGACACTTGCCGATCCTGACCTTTGTATTGATCTTGGGTACCCAAGGGATTGGGGGCAATTCATTTGGTAATTCTCCTGACAGTATTGCCACGAGGGTTGGAAATTATGGTGGATTCACAAATGAGAATAATCCAATCCCGGGAGGGGAGGACCAACAGGAACCATGGGTTTATTACACTCAATCCGGGGATACTTTAGAGATTATCGCCGCTCATTATCAGGTACGTTCACAGGATATCCAGGTTTCCTACCCGGTTAAAGAAGATCAGCTGCTCGATCCAGGGCAGAAGTTGATCATCCCCCGACCTGTACAGAATTCCCCCACTCCTGATCTGAACTTAGCGGATGACGAGGTGGTTTACTCACCAAGCGTTGAGGGATTTGACACTCAAGATTATGTTTCTCAAGCTGGGGGATATTTGAGTAATCACCAGGAATACATGCGCAGCACGGGTCTGACAAGCGCAGCTGAAATCGTTGAGCGGATTGCCTTGGAGAATTCGGTCCATCCAAGACTGTTATTAGCCTTGTTGGAGTATCAATGTGGTTGTGTTCTGGGTTATATGATTGATGGAATGGATCCGGAATATCTGATGGGTGTCGATGATCCAAATCGCGAAGGTCTATACCGGCAGTTAGGCTGGGTTGTGAACCAGCTCTCACTTGGTTATTATGGTTGGAGACGAGGTATGCTGACCGATCTGGCATTTCAATCCGGACCAGCGGTTCATCTGCCACCAGACCTGAACGCTGGTAGTGTCTCGATCGCTTATCTTTTCTCTCGCTTGTATGATCGGGAGAGTTGGGATCGAGCCATGGATCCACATGATGGCTTCGAAATGCTGCATGAAAGCATGTTCAGTGGAATTTGGATGGTTGATAGTTATGATGAACCCCTTTTCCCCCCTGGCTTGACGCAACCAGATTTGATCTTGCCTTTTCAAGTGGATAAAGAGTGGGGGTATACCAGTGGACCGCATAAAGCCTGGGAGACAGAAGGTGCATTGGCAGCCCTGGATTTTGCCCCAGCCAGCGAGCGATCCGGTTGTGACCGGTCGGATGCCTGGGTGGTGGCTGTCGCCGATGGATTGGTAGCCCGTTCTGAGCACGGAGCAGTGGTTCTAGACCTTGATGGCGATGGCTTCGAGGGGACGGGTTGGGCGGTCCTCTATATGCATCTGGAAAGCCGCCAGCGGGTAGCTGAGGGCACCTATCTGCACCAGGGTGATAAAATTGGACATCCTTCCTGCGAGGGGGGACCTGCAGATGGCACCCATGTTCATATTGCCCGAAAATTTAATGGAGAATGGATGGCGGCGGATGGGCCGCTGCCATTTGTGATGAGTGGCTGGACCGCCCAGGCAGGCTTCCGGCCTTTTGAGGGGAGCCTGACCAGGGGTGCTCAGGTAGTGGTTGCCAACCTGCTTACGCCAGCGGAGACATTTATCAGCCTCTCAACTGCTGACTTGATGTGGAATGTAAAGATCTCACGCAACTTGTGGTGGGAAGAATGAACGGAATTGAATATATGCATTATTTGTTCCTGATCGGCACTGGTGAGATCGACTTTAGTATTCTCTTAACTTTGCCTTGAATCCCGATCGGATTATGGTTTAATGGGTCTCGATGAAGATATTTGAGCGATTTTCGGTGGCAATCAAATCACCTGTTTTTACCTGGATGTTCTGCCTGGGACTGATCAGTAGTTTGATATCAGCCTGTCAATCGCAGACTGGTTCGCTGGCGATAGCAGGGTCTGGGGGGCAGGCAGCTGCCAGCACCGAAACCCCCATTACGATTGAATCGGAGGTCACGCCTTTGCCTACTCGTCCGGCGTATTCTCCAGGTGAGCTGGTTGATTACACAGTGCAGAGTGGAGATACACTGCCTGCATTGGCGAATCACTTTAACACGAGCATCGCAGAGCTGCGTGAGGCGAATCCGATCATTCCCGAAGACGTGACTACCCTGCCTCCAGGGATGCCGATGGAAATCCCGATCTATTATGCGCCGCTGTGGGGGACCTCGTATCAAATCCTCCCGGACAGTCACTTTGTCAATGGTCCAGCTCAAATGGCATTTGATACCAATGCTTTCCTGGATGATAAATCGGGTTGGCTGAATGGGTATATTGAGTATGCTTCAGGTGAAAATCGAAGTGGGGCAGAGATCGTCGATCTGGTAGCGAATAATTTCAGTGTCAGCCCGCGCCTCTTGCTGGCTTTACTGGAATACCAGGCTGGCGGGGTGACACAACCTATGCCGCTGGAAGAGGTTGGCCAATTTGTCTTGGGAAATGCCGACCAGAGGCATCGCGGTTTGTACTTGCAGCTGGTATGGGCAGCAAACGCATTAAACAACAGCTATTACGCCTGGCGTACCGCTGATATGGATCCGATTGTCCATCTGGATGGAACCTTGGAACGTCCTGACCCATGGCAGAATGCAGGTACAGTGGCTTTGCAAAAGTATTTCTCCACGCTCTTCACGCCAGAAATATATAGCCAGGCAGTTGGGGACAATGGATTAGCGGAGACTTATCAATCTCTGTTTGGGGACGCGTGGGAGAATGAACAGCCCCATATTCCGGGCAGCCTGACCCAACCAGAGATGGTACTGCCTTTCGGGCCAGGGGAGGTCTGGGCCCTAACTGGCGGCCCGCACACCGGCTGGGGGAAAGGAGCCCCATTTTCTGCCCTGGACTTCGCGCCACCTTCAGTTGTTGGTGGTTGTGTACCCAGCAATGAATGGGTCACCGCTGTTGCTCTGGGAGTGGTGGTACGCTCGGAACCGGGGATCGTAGTGCTGGACTTGGATGGCGATGGTGACGAGCGAACTGGCTGGTCGATTTTTCATCTGCATGTTGGCACTGAAGGTCGTGTGCCCGTTGGAGCAAGATTAAATGCAGGTGATAAGATCGGACATCCATCATGCGAAGGTGGTACCAGCACTGGAACACATATTCACATTGCGCGCAAGTACAATGGGGAGTGGATGCTGGCCGAAGGATCTCTGGCTTTCAACCTGGAAGGCTGGATTGCTCAAAATGGTGTTGAGCCATATCTAGGCACTTTGACTCGCTTCTCTAGAACAGTTACTGCCTGTGTATGTTCAGACAGTGGTAGTTTCATCACTTCCGGGGAGCGGGAATGATTTAATCGTCAAAAATCCAGAGAATTCCATCTTATCTAAGAAAACGGGGGCAATACTTGATAAAATCAAACATATATTTAATATTATTAATATAGCCCTTGACAAATTATAAAATATGGCTATAATGTTTATAGTTGTAAAGAGAGTGATTGGATTTCTGAATGGAGGATACCATGAACCCCAAGTATGAATTCATCTCGAATCATCGGGAACAGCTGCTCATCCAAGCCCAGCAAAATAATTTGATCCGCAGTTGCAGAGCTCACCAGAATGGTTTACGAGGAAAGATCTTTAACAAATTGGGCGAGGCGTTGATCTCCAGCGGATCGTGGCTAAAGAAGATATCCCGATCACCAATTGAGGATAACTCTGTGACGATCTACTCGCAGAATTAATTAAGAGGAACAGTTCAATGCAAACTTTACCCAATAATTGTCCAATCTGTGGTGGCGAAATTGTCGTCACTCGCCTGCATTGCCAGGATTGTGATAGCTCGATCGAGGGACGTTTTGTTCACGGTATATTCGAAGCGCTGACAGTTGAACAACTCGGTTTTGTCGAGACATTTGTCCGTTGTGAAGGGAAAATCAGCCGGATGGAGGACGAAATCGGCTTATCCTACCCAACCATCCGCAACCGATTACACGAGATCATTCGCGCTCTTGGGTATGAGCCAGGTGGGGAGGAACCGGGGATGAGCGATGAGGAACGGCGCCAAATCCTTGAGGACCTGGAACAGGGCAAGATAACCTACGAGAATGCCATGAGCATGTTGAAAGAAGGGGAGGAAAAAAGCAATGGATAGGAGATCTATTCAAACAGGCGAGAGGCCAAAGATTACCCTGAATATATCTGGGAATCTTTCAGTGAAAGGTTGGGACAAGCTCGAGGTGGTTGCCAAATGCTCTTCCCCGGACGATCTTGTCTTGGATGTCCAGGATGACGTGATCAGTGTCAATTGCCGAAGTAATGGCAGTTTGCGTATACCCTATCGATCTGTGATCCAGGCCAGCCATATCAAGGGAGATGCGAGTTTTAAATCTGTTGAAGGGGAGATATCCATTACGCAAATATCTGGAAATCTATCTTTACGCAGCGTAGGTAGTGTCACTATCGGTACAGTGCACGGGAATCTAGCAGCAAAAAATATCGATGGTAGCATTGCGCTTGAAAAATGCCAGGGAAATGTCTCTGTTCGAGATATCCAAAGTGATTTAATGATTGAAGAAAGTATTTCAGGGAATCTGACCCTGAAGGAGATCGATGGCAGCGCTAAAGCGCATGCCCGTGGAAATGTGAGTGTAGAGTTAGATCCTTCTCCGGAAAGCAGCTATGATTTCCAGGCAAAAGGAAACCTATCTTGCCGCCTGCCAGCGGATGCGAGCGTGAAAGTCAATATTTTAAGCGGCTCAAAAATAGCTGTCAAAATGCCAGATATTGAAGTGCCATCCCGAATTAATGCTCCCTTCGAATTTACCCTCGGAGATGGGGATGCAAATCTTACCCTCAGTGCCGCGGGAAATATTAGTCTAGCCAGCCGGCCGGCGGATTGGGATATGGGTGAATTCGAAGTCGAGATTGGTGATGATTTTGAAATCATGGCTGAGTCGCTCAATGAGCAGATCTCCTCCCAGATCGATGCCCAAATGGAGATGATGGAAGAGGAATTACAGCACCAATTGGACGCGCTATCCTTTTCATTGGGAAAGACTGCCCTGAGCGCAGAGCAGGCCGAACGGATAGCAGAGCGGGCCAGGGAGGCCAGCGAACGGGCAAACCGGCGTGCGCAGGAGAAAATCAGGCGCGCCCAAGAGAAAATGCAGCGGAAGCTTGAATCTGCCCGGCTGCGGGCAGAGAGAAAAGCCCGCGCTGCAGAGCGAGCTGCCCGTGACCGCAGACGACGACCGGAACCCCCGGCACGAGCGGTTCCACCAAAAAGAGTCTCAGAACCCGTGTCTGATGAAGAACGGTTGATGATCTTGCAATTGCTTGAACAAGGAAAAGTCACCCCCGAAGAAGCAGAACAATTACTGGCCGCGTTAGAAGGGTAGAGTGTCTGAGGGTAATGCAATGACAGAGAAGAATGAGCGAATAGAAATTCTGGAAATGATCGAAAGCGGCGTGATCACTGCCACCGAAGGTGCTCGTTTGCTGCAGGCTTTAGATACTGATGATCGATTAGAGGGTGCGAATGATGTTGAATCAGTATTCTCCGCATCTGGTGAGGGTGCAGGCACTGAGGGAGGCACAAGGCCTGAGGGTGATGGGGAGGGAGCTGGCGCTATGAGTGGAGAAGTGCTCGAGAATGTCTTTGAACCTGAAATCGAAAAGTGGAGGCGCTGGTGGATGATCCCCTTGTGGATTGGTGTTGGGATTACTATCATCGCCAGCCTGCTGATGTTCTGGGTGTATCGATCTTCCGGGTTCAATTTTTGGTTCGCTTGCTCCTGGTTGCCTTTTTTGCTGGGCGTCGCGATGATGGCCATGGCCTGGGGCAGCCGATCAGCTCGTTGGATGCACTTGAGAATTCAGCAAGAACCGGGGGAATGGCCAAGAACGATCGCATTTAGTTTCCCGCTTCCTTTACACTTTGCAGCTTGGTTTATGCGGACTTTCGGTCGTTTTATCCCCAAAATAAATGAAATGGGAATCGATTTTGATCAGTTAATTCAGGTCTTTGAGACCAGCACTACACCTGAAACACCTTTCTTCGTCGAAGTTGATGAAGGTGAAAATGGTGAAACAGTACAGATCTATATTGGATGATCTGAGGAGGTATAGCCATGGCAACAACAGAAGAACGAATGAAAATCCTCACCATGATTCGGGAGGGGAAGATCACTGCCGAAGAAGGCGCAAAACTCTTGTCGGCGCTCGGTGAGAGTAAAAAACTTTCACGGAGTCCTGGGACCAGAGCATCTGGGGAACCGCGCTGGTTCCGTGTGCGGGTGACCGATTTAGTTAGCGGAAAAACCAAGGTCAGTGTAAATATCCCCTTCGGATTGATGGAATGGGGCTTACAGATTGGCGCTCAATTCGCTCCAGAGGTCGGTAATCTAGATTTTGAGCAGTTAAAGGAAATGCTGAAATCTGGTGTCGAAGGTAAGATAGTCGATGTCATTGACGAGGAAGATGGAGAGCACGTTGAGATCTTTATTGAATAACACGGGAGGTTCGAAATGAGCGGGGAGACGATTGAAAAAACTTTCAGTTGTCCTGATTCACCACACCTGACTTTGTCCAACATCCGTGGTTCAGTGAAGATCCAGCCTGGTGATAATGGAGTGATCGCGGTAACAGCTGCCATACATAATGATTCGGGGGATGAAGACAATACCAGAACCGAGATATCTCAAGCGGATGATGGATCAGTGAAAATCCACACTCGCTATGACCCTATGGGTTTTCGTTTCTTTAGAAAATGGCACCCTTGCAAAGTTGATTATGAGGTGCTGGTTCCGAAAGAATGTACTCTAAAGGTAAGAGGAGTGAGCAACTCTGCCACAATTGAGGGTATTTCAGGAGAGTTAGGTATATCCACGGTCAGTGGTGATATTGAATGTCGCTCATTGACGGGTCAATTATTTATTAAGACAGTTAGTGGAGATGTACGGGGTGAAGCGATATCCGCTTCTGTCCGTTTGAATACAGTTTCTGGGCATATCAGTTTGAAAAACGGCGATTTTCCAGCATTGCGCGGGGTAACGGTCAGCGGGGACTTGGTGATCGAAACACCCCTGGGAGATGGCCCTTATGACTTTAATTCGGTCTCCGGGGATATTAAGTTAGACATCTCAGCCGTGGATGGAGCGACTGTTTCATCCTCAAGTTTAAGTGGTGATGTGCGGACATCCTTACCTTTTTTCTGGACCAACCAGTCCAGGAATCATCGCAAAATCGAAATCAAGGGCGGTGGTGTGGAAATCAACCACAGCAGTGTCTCGGGTGACTTATTCTTAGATGGTGAGATAAACAATGGTGCCCATGAGAATAAGTCTGAAGAGATACCCAGTGAAAATCGCTCGCAGACGCGTTCGGATATACTCGAACTAGTCGACCGTGGGGAATTAAGCGTTGAACAAGAAATTACAGGCAATTCAATTTCCTGAGCACTGATTATTGGATAGCAAGGCGAGAAGACGGACTGAGGTGAACCCTTCTCGTTTTAATATAGTATTCATACTGGTAGTTATAAGCGAAAGATGAACCCGATCAGATCAAACTTATCAGGTTTCAGTTGAAGGAAAAGAACAGATTATGCAGCATATTGGGACTCGGAATGAGCCATCTGTCCTTAAATTAATCATTATTGTCGTTGTAGCGATCGCCGTGGTGATTTATGCGATCATCTCATTCGCTACTGGAGATTTTCTGTGGTTTTCCACCAGTTTTAAAGAGACACCGAATGCAATCGTGCTTCATTGTTACGGCGAAACCATGGATATCGATCCAGGCTCGTTTCATTTCTCTAAATTAAAGGAAATTATGAACGAGAGTATGTCTGGGCGAAAGCGTTGGGATCCTTTAACCATGTCGGAAGAGACATATATTGATTACCAGACCAATCAGCAGATGGTCGTGGTGGAATTTTTCTATCCAGAGCCAGTGCGAGTGCACAGCTCCTATAAATTTTATTCCAATGTTGATAACTTAGTCGTTCCCATTGAGGGTCGCCACTCCCAGACCAATGCTGTCTTCGGTCAAAACAATGGCGTTCCGACAGGTGGATCGCTGCATATTGAATCAACCGAAGAGTTTCGGACTTATATGAATAATATGGAGCTTTGTCCGGTTGAAATTGTAAGTGGGGATTAGTAATCCAGGTACACCCAACGCTAGATATCAGGCTATGAAATAAGTTATCCTTGATATTATGCTAACTGCCCTTTGTCCAAAGCTCGCAGGTAAACCTTGCGCGCTCGAACTGTTAAATCAAGCAATGACGGCTTGGATAAAGTAAAATAAACGCTTATGAATCTTCAAATAATTATTCGGAATGCATCATTATGATCAGTAAACGCCCCAGCGGTATGTTTGCCTTCTCGATCGTCTGGATCGGGCAGGCCGTCTCACTGCTCGGGACAAGCATGTCTGCCTTTGCTTTGACTATCTGGGCGTATGAGCTGACCGGAAAAGCAACCGCGCTGGCTCTGGCTGGCTTTTTTCACGTCATGCCGTTGCTGATCTTCAGCCCGATTGCAGGTGCGATCGTCGATCGCTCGAACCGTAAGTTCATGATGATGATCAGCGACCTGGGGTCTGGAGTGGCGACCATCGCTGTTCTGGTGCTTTTCATGACTGGGCAGCTTGAGCTGTGGCATTTATTTGCCGCGAATGCGGTCACCGGGATATTTCAAACCTTCCAGTGGCCAGCGTATTCAGCCGCCATCACCATGATCGTACCGAAGAAGCACTACGCCCGAGCCCATGCGTTGACCGATTTAGCAGGCAATACTTCGGGGATCTTTGCCCCACTTCTGGCGGGCGCGTTACTGCCCTTCATTGGTTTGGGCGGCATTCTGACGATTGATATCGTGACATTCCTCGTCGCGATCGGATCCTTATTAATTGTTGTGATCCCACAACCGGAGGCGACTGAGGAAGGGCTTGAAAGTCGGGGCAGCATTTGGAAGGAATCGGCTTATGGTTTCCGCTATATATTCAAACGGCCGAGCCTGTTGGGATTGCAAACCATCTTTATGATCGGCAACTTTTTTGCATCGATGGCCTACACATTGCTGGCGCCAATGATTCTGGCGCGCACTGGCAGCAACGCGCTGATCTTTGGCAGCGTGCAAACGGCCGGTGCCGTCGGTGGGGTGGTTGGCGGCTTGGTGATGAGTGCCTGGGGTGGAACCAAGAAGAAAGTCCATGGGGTGCTGACCGGTTGGTTTATTTCCGGATTGTTTGGCGTGACTTTAATGGGTATCGGGCGTGCATTGCCGATCTGGGCGCTGGGTTCGTTCATTGGGGCGTCTATGGTGCCTTTTATTAACAGCTCAAACCAGGCCATCTGGCAGGCAAAAGTGGCGGCTGATCTCCAAGGGCGGGTTTTTGCCACCCGGCGCTTGATCGCCTGGTTCGTAACCCCTATCGCCATACTCCTCGTGGGTCCACTTGCGGATCTGGTCTTCGAACCGGCGATGAGCGAGCCCAGCTTCCTTTCGGCGAATTTCGGCTGGTTGGTGGGTTATGGGGCTGGGGCTGGCATGGCTCTGATCATGGTTTTCTGCGGGATGGCGATGGCCGGCGTTGGGTTAGGTGGTTACGGCGTAAAAATTGTCAGAGATGCGGAAATCCTGCTGCCCGATCATGAAGTGATTGTGGAACCGAGTGGTGAGGTGCGTGAACGCCTGCAGGAACTGCTGACCAGGCGTCAGGTTTTAATCATTGCGCCTGCCTCCCCAGAGCGGGGTCAGGAGCTGAAAGAGATCGGCCAGAAGCTGCGCGAGCTTGGACATCGTTAAACCAGCTCCAACTGATTGCGAGCTCTCAGAACCAGAGATGCTTATCCATAGACCCTGAGATTTGCTCCCCATCCTTGTGGGAGGGGAGCAAAACCGCAGGGTGTTGTCTTGGGGTTCTATCGGTTTCTTTAGAACTATTTATCTCCGAAGAAAAACACCTTGACAATCGTGATGATGCCAATCCCAATCAGGATCACCGGGCCAACCAGTGACCAAGGTATATCCGTCTCATTGATGATCCAAATTCCGATCGGTATGGAGACAAAGAAAGCTAAACTGAGGATGCCTTTCCAGATTTGGCCGCGGAAGATAAGTGACGCACCACTGGAAATTCCGATGGCGACCATGATTCCTGGCCACCACCAACCTGTGTAAAGCAAAACACCCAGGCTGATCAAGAATATTCCACCCGAGATGCCATCTGCCATGCGTTTCTTATTTCTATCAGCAGTTTCAATATTTGTTTCAGAAGCCATTTAAGTTTTTCCTCTCAAACCAA
>SDBU01010551.1_pt1 | contig 10238 bp, 23 predicted proteins | sample 2277071 | NCBI WGS metagenome assembly SDBU01 (sample SAMN10397929, study PRJNA504765) | marine sediment metagenome | isolation source: marine sediment core GS08_GC12, 126 cmbsf | place: Arctic Ocean: Gakkel Ridge, Loki's castle | collected 2008 | reverse complement strand
GCGACTTTCTCGCCGTCGGTTCTGATGTTTTACTGGAGTCCCCATGACCACCCTTGTCAGCCAACAAGCGATTGATGCTGCCACTGAGATTTACAATTCCTTCCTTGCGGTGCATCCCATCGAATTACTAAACTCTGACCGGGCCAATCATGACCGTCGCATTGCTATGCTTGAGCAAACGACGATACTTGTGCAGGAGGCTATCGACAAATACGTCGATGATTCGGACTTTATTAAGGCCCTCAAAGGAGACTCAGAATGAGCAAGACTTGGAATCTGGAACTCAAGGCTAGTATTGAGGAATTCGACACTGAGACGGAAGAATCACGCGAATACAACAGTGCAAGCATCTTCCCTGTTATCAGGTTCAAGAGTGCGGCAGCGGCTCAGGAGTGGCTGGACGATTTTGCCCTGCTTGACGAGGACGAATTGGCATCGGCCATCAAAACTGCTGGTGATACTGCGAATGCACAGGAGTCCCCATGAGCACAAAGAACACGTTCAAATACGTTTGTAGCGACTGTGGTGCCGCGACGTGGTTATCTGCCCGTCAGCGCCTTCGCAGGGCTATCCCTCGTTGCGGTGCGTGCGGTTCTACTCGCCTTGATCCTTCGCGGTGTTCTGATGCGAAGGTTCGTTTACGGTTGGCGGAAAAGGAGCATGGTCGTCAGAAGCGCAAGCGGATGTCTGACCAGAATTTCTAAGGAGTCCCCATGTACCCTATAGACAAGTTACTTGCCCTGCTCTTTGGCGCCGTAATTGGCGGTTTCTTTGTTGCCAGGCTTGTGATCATGGGCCTTCAGAGCCTTGGCTTATGGTGCAAGTAGGCCCCAAAAGGAGACTCAGAATGGCTGACCCCACAACATGCAAACCCTTCAGAGCCACACGGTGTATTTTCTGCACCTTGGCCTCCCTGTTCAAATACTGTTTTACTAAGCGTTTGGCTGTGAAGCCCGACGGCAGTGCTGATTGGCCTAGTAGGATGCTGTACGAATGGCAGCGGATGCCTGCTGGCTGGCGGTGGTTTTGATACCTGTCCTTTAGGAGAATCATGCTGAACGAAACTGAACTCAAGCAAGTTTGTGCCAGGATAAACGCCAGCACCGACGCGAAAATAGCGGCGGCGCTCAAGCTCAAGGAGTTGCCCAACTGTGTTTACCGGAAGGTTGTTAGCGAAGAAGCCCAGCAGGCCATAATGGATGCCAACGCCTGTTTTGCCATGAGTTCTGACGAGGGGGCATTTGATAATCTTCCCTGCACCTTGCGGGAATGGTGCGAGGAATCAGGCTGTTGGCAATGTTTGCATCCTAAACGGCCCGGGGTTATAGTTGGCGTTTGCACGGCTCATCGCGTGTGCTTGCTGTTGCATCCTTGCAAGGATTCTGACTGTTGTGTGGTGAGATCATAAGGAGTCCCCCGATGGATAACGAACCTAGCTGGCGCGAGCAATGGGCGGCGAACATGGATGCGCTATGTGCCGGGGATGTTCCCCCTTATAGCCGTGCTGCGATAGATTCTGGCATACTTCGCGAGATAACGAAGTTACAGGAGATATTGGCCACCCGCACGGCGAGCTATTTCACGAAGGAGTGGCCCGATGATGGCGACGTGGTCTGAGATTCAGGAAGCGGTATTCGACAACGTTGCGGAGTGCTTTTGGTGTGGTCGGCCGTTGGACTACGACGAGGGCTGGATTTGCGACACGTTTGTTGGAGACCCTGTTGACCGCTCTACGTATTGCGAACCTTGTGCAAAGCTGAAGGCTGACGCTCTTCGGACTGTTGCTCGTCGTGCGAAGGATCCGTTTTACTCACCTCCCCGTGTTCAGCGTCGGCAGCGGGTTTGTGCGAATGTTGAGAGGGGCAAGGAGTATCCCGATGAAGATTAACAGCTTCTCATATCCCCCCGACATGAAGCGGCCTAGCAAGGCCAAGATGCGCCGCTTGTGGGCGGAGTATTGTGCTACCCATGAGCGTGGCGAGGCTGTGATCTTGGTTGATCCTCGGTTGTACGCCCGCATGAAGGCGTATTGGGATTCAAAGCCCGATGTGCCCAAAGGAGAATCTGATGGATAACCTGCCCCACTGGCGTCGGATGTGGACGCTGAACTGCGCTGCAATGGCCACTGGCCTCAAACCGCCATACGATGAGACCAAGCTGTACGGAATGATGTACGATGAGGAGGGCGACAAAGCAGATGTGAACTCATGGTGGGAGCATCCGAAGGATTCATGGCTGGGGGACGTATTCAGGGCCGCCACTTCTCGCAACTGGTGGGAGGATTCCGACCCTGATGCTGAGGTGAGCGTCGAGGATATGCGGAAATTGGCTGACAAGTGCTTTGAGGATCAAGGAGATTCAGATGCCGAACCACAGTCCTGAGCCATGGGAATCTAGGTACACCCCTGGGCCATGGCAATATCGCTCAGCCCCGTTGCGTGGCGAAGAAACTTATGTCATCACAACCACACGCCCAGACCTTGACAGGCCCGCAGAATATTTCACCCCATTCGAGGCAACGGTGGAAGGTTGTGCGAATGCCAGCCGCATCGTGGCATGTGTTAATGCACTTGCGGGCCTCAACCCTGCTGCTGTTCCGGATTTGATCGCCGCATGCAGGTATTATCTCCAAGATGGCGTGCACGGCGACAAGGAGTCACTTCTCATGATCACCGATGCAGTGCTCAAGGCGCAGATTCCTTTATTCCCAGAAGTGAAGGCCAAGGAGCCTCAAGATGAGTGAACTTGTCCCCATGGACGCCGAATCTCGCCGATTGCAGACCGACTTCATCGCACACCTCAGCCGTCCGCGCATGTGTTGCTGGTCCATTCGGTGCACAAGCGACCCCCGGTGGAACAAGAGCGGCACTGGCTTGGGGCTTGTTTGCACTGGTGGGCCACAGGAGATGAAGGACTGGGTGGCTGAATGTTGCGAGAAGTATGGTGAACCGCCTGATGACGCGGTGCAGGGCTTTGAGAAGACTGATTAATGCCCACCCAGCGTCCCGTAGTTCGCCCGTAAGCGACGTTGATGCCTTTCAGGTGCAATGGGGCCACCTGTGGTGTCGGATTGAATCTGGGGGCCTGCGGGTGGACGTGAGGGGGAAGGAGAAGAAGATGAGTGAAGCTGACTGGCCGCCAAAGCAGATGTCGTTCATGCTCTCGATCCCAAGCTGGCACTTTGTTCCCTGCGATCGTTCCAAGTTGCCGAAATTTGGCCCATGGCATAAGGTCAAGGGGCAGGAGAAATGGTCCTGCACGATTCCGCCAGAGTTTCTCCCGCTTGCGATAGAGGCGGGTGTTGATATTCATTGGAGATTTGAGCAAGGAGAAGAAGATGAGTGACGAACAACGCTTTTGTGCGACATGCGACCGCTGGATGGTTCGGACTGAATGGCGGGGGAATATGGCGGGCAAGGGGTACCATCCGTGTTCGTTGCAGTATCCCACCGATGGTGATCGGGCATTTCGCGCACCGACCTACAGGTGTGATCATTGGAAGGCGGTGGCTAAGGACATATTCACGCTCCCCCAGTGGTGTAAAGATGGCATCGCGTGGGCGGAGGAGGAGGCTGCCAAACAAGCTCCGGGGCTGGAAGCATCCCGTGAGTTCAACCGTCAGTGTCGTGCGGCGTCTTCCAAGAAAACAGCAACGGAATTGCAACACACCGCCCTCGTCCAAGATTACCATGCCCCGCGTGGGTGCTGTGGATCGTGCGGCTTCTTCTTCAACACTGAGCACCGTATGTGGTGCCTCTGGGAATATAGCCCAGCGTATGAGAAGGTGGGAGCAGCAAGACTACTTGAGGAGGCAACAGACGATTGCAACTTCTGGAAACCGAAAGACGGCTGGAAGGACACGGGCCTAGGCAATGAACCGAAGGAGGTGTTGGAGACTGAGGTTGCTGCTGAGAAACCGCTACCCAACTACTGCGTCAACTGCACAGCTTGGGAACCGATTCCGACAGAAAGCGGAATCTGCACCGAAAAGGGAGGCATGGTCACAGGCCGATCACACGAATGTGACTTTGGATATAGGCCGAAGAAAGAAAATGACAAGGAGCAATCATGATCAACCGATGCGATACGTGCAAGTGGTGGAACAAAAAGTGGTGCAAGGGCGAAAAGAGTGACGATGGTTATTGCACAAATGACTCTTTCAAATATACGCCATTCCAGATGTCTGATGCCCGCATCAATTCCACTTGGAACTGTTGGACGCCGAAAGATGCCCCCGAAAACCTTGAGGAGATCAAGGCGGCATTTGAGCGCCTTAGTGAACTATTATCCGAGCAAAGACAGGCTCAAGAGGCGTTTTTTGGTTCCCCCATGTGGATTGGCGGCATGGACAAGGCCGAAGATCAACGCTGCGGCGATTGCCAACATTGGGCCGGGGTCCATCAGAACTACGATTTCCTTGCCGCATGTAGGTTCCAAGAACGCCACTTTAGGCTAGGAGCTTGGGGTTGTGACTGTGGTAGGTGGAAGGAGAAAGATGACAAGGGATTTGCCTTCAGGGGGCTTGAATGGCAGGTGGGCGTGCCTCTTGATTCACACCTCTGCGGGCGCTGCAAGCATTGGGGGATAAAGGCTGGTGCCGGCCCCTGCCACAAACAGATGGGCCTGTTTAGAGGCATGAAGGACGTTTGCGACTGCGGGTTGTGGGAGGCGAAAGACCGTACGTTTACTCGTTGCGAAGAATCAGATTGCTCAAGTCCAGCCTGTGGGCATTGTGCGCACTTTACGGTGAAGGACCAGCATGATGTGATCCAGTGTCTTTGCGGAAGTGGCCTGTGGAATCCCTATCTTCAGGCACGGTGTAAGCCGAAAGAACGCTGCTGCGTTGACTGCCGCCATTGGCACCGAGTATCAGGTGAACCGGGCGGCGAGTGCCTCAAGCAGGAATCCTGCACCTTGGCCGACAACATCTGCGAGATTGGCCGTTGGCAACCCGAAAGAAGGAAGAAATGACAAAAAAACACAAGTCACCAGATAAGCCACCCGCCAAGAAGGACGACAAATCACCGATCATCATACCTGATAAGGAGATTCTGGTGCCGAAGGTTGTGCGGCATCTGTTCCCTATGGGGCGGCGAATCGAGTAATCGAGGGGCGATCTGTAGATTCTTGTAGGAAACACCTTGACATATCCCGCTTTTGGTGGTATACTTCTTGAAAGTCTCTACTTGAGACTCGTTCTCAATTGGAAAGGCGACATGATGCACTCTGAACGCTGCCCTGTTTGCAATGGTAACGGTTTGGTGCCGAACGGGTTCTATCGACAGACGACTGGCGATTGGACATCGTCCTCGGCGACGCCTGAGAAATGTCGCACTTGCGATGGGAAGGGGTATATCACGGTTGGCGATCCTGTTGATGTGAGGCCGATATACTGGCCGGTGTATCCGTATTATCCGCGTCGGTATTGGGAACAGGACTCGTGGTGGGATTTGACAGACCCTCAAACAACCACAGAATGGTTCGTCGCTGGCATAGATACCGTCTCACACGGTGACTGCACCATTGCAACGATTGGCACCAAGGCCACGGCCTCGAACGGCCAAAAGATCGCTATCAACTGGAGTCCCTGATGAACGACGGAATGTAAAAACATACGCCCCATACGCCTAGTCTGATCCGCTAGGTGGCAACATTAACCCTGAGCTTCGCGAAGCGGCTCGGGGTTTTTTCATGGGGCACAACATACAACCCTCACGCTTTTCTTCTTCTTTAGTGAGGTTATGGAGACGAATATGGCTACGACAGAACAGTACGCATCACATCACATTCCACCGGGAAAGTATCGTCGGCCGGGGCAGTCCAAAGAATCGTTCAAGAAGATCATCAATGTGGCAACCACCACCACGATGCTGGTGGAACCGGATGCTGTGGTTCAATCTGAACTACCTGCGGCGGACGTGGCGGGTACGAGCGGCTACATCCCGACAGCTAACTTCACGTGCGCCCGGTTGCTCTTCGCTGGTGTCGGGTCGGCGAACAACCAAGTCCATTATCAGGTGGTGTTATGGTATCCGGGGCCTACCGTAAGTGGGGCAGATGAACTGACTTATATCCCTTTGGTCATCGCCAAAGGCACCGCACGATTGGGGGCCAACACGTACAGCACCAACGACATGGGAGCGACTGGCACCCTGTGGGCGGACATGATCATCGACACCCGTGGGCATAGCGGCGTGTTTGTGAACTCGCCGGAGGACGATTCCAAGGCGTGGATCGACGTTGACCTGCACAATGCTTCGGGAATCGAGGTCGAGGTTGACCGGGTAGGCAATACCACGACTGACGTTCTGCTGCAATTCGGCGAAGTTCCGGCAAGCGCTGTCGGCGGGTGGGTTGCTCCTTCGCTGGCGGTTGCCGGGCCGAACGAGATGTATATTTGGCTGGATGGGGCGACGGGTTCTACGGCGCTTGCCGATGCTACCCCGGTAGCCGCGCTTCCTACGATGGCAACCGCAACCGCAGGCACGACAGGCGGTATCTATACGGAGGGCAACCGACATGCCACCATCACGTTTGGCGGCGTGGGTGCGGGCGGAACCATCAATTACCAAGTGATTGGTTGGAAGGAAATACGGGCAGTAGCAGGCGCAACGCAGTGTTACTGGCCTGAGAAAATAGCCGCAGGCGAAGCGACCTTGGGCACCGCGACCTACACCGCCGATGAAATCGGTGCAGGCACTGAACTCATTTGTGATGCCATGACCGAGGTTACGAATCACATGAGGGCATTCGTTCAGCCTGCGATTGATAACGAAGTGTGTTCGTTGCATCTCGACATCACCAACTTCTTGGCTATCGAGGTTGAGACCGATTTGGGGACGGCGACGGCCTGCGATGTTATCGGCCAGTTGGGGTCCAATCCCGCCCCTTTTGACTCAGTGTCGGTGGTGGGCCAAAGCGAGGACACCGAAACCTCAAGCCTCCACGGCAAGATCGGCACCGACACGGAGATGGGGGACATTTCGTTATGGGACCTTCTTGTTGGCGACGGGCCTGGGACATTCCCCGCTGGTGCCACAGCAGCAAACGACGTATCCATCGCCGAGGTCATACGGTACATCGAGCAGACGGTGCTCGGCGGCGCTAATGATGCTACAAATACCTCGTTGCATGGCAAGATCGGAACTGCTACGGAAATGGGCACTACGAGTCTCTTCAACATGCTGGTGGGCGCTCAAAAGCAGTATGTGGTGGCTACCATATCGATGTCGGCCAGCACGACTGGTGACGAGGGCGAGCACTACGCGCTGACGGTGACGGGCTTGGTGGAAATGTGGATCGTTGTGGAGGCAACCTCTACGCTTACAGATAATACCAATGGCGCAACCATAGTTGTCGGAACATTGACAACTGGTGATATTATTTGTGGGCAAGGTAGCACGATTGACACGGACGAATGCACAACCGGGATGCTTTTGCCATCCGATGGTGCGGATATCCCAGCAGCGGACTACCTGGTTCAGGCAGGCGATGAAGACTGCATGGCGCATGTGATCAGTAACGAGGTTGACGTGACCTACACCATTGCTGGCGAGGACGTGACTGGCGGTGGTCTGAAGTTTCACTGTGCGTGGCGTCCCCTTGAGGCCAACGCTACGGTTGCAGCGGCCGGAGGAGCGGACGTGTAATGAGAAACGGCGGCCTAGATACCCTGTGCCACGAGACGAAGGAGCACCTTCACTCCTATGAGCGGTGTTTCGGCACTGACGGTTCCACTGGTGGTGATCCGGCAACAATGAGCTTTTTTGCTTACATCCACGAGTATCGCGAGTAAGGAGACATGACATGATAGAAGGCGGGTTAGCAAGCATGTTGCCCCAAGTTGCTGAGAAAACTGGCCAGGCGGCGATTCCGGCCACCTCGACAACGACGTTATTCAATTTCACAGGGAATTTTGAGGTGCTTGCCCTTTTCGCCGTCGTTCGGCAGAACCTGCAAGGGAACGAGACGTTGATAAAGTTCACTTTCAACCGCGACGCCACTAGCGAGGACGATCTTTGTGCCTCGACCGACGTGACTGGCGACGCGGCGGGAACATTACTCTCAATAACCGGAACAGATAGCGATGTGCTTGCAGAGACAGCAGCGGGGATGCTCGCTCCTTTCACACAAGCCAACACCATAATCATTACCAGCGATACCGGCGGAACGATTTCCCTAGTTAACGCCAGTGAAGTAAATACTGGCGATCTTGACTACTACATACGCTGGCAACCGTTGTCCGTGGGTGCAACCGTCGTAGCCGCATAGGATCAGACATGAAAAAAGGCGACCCGAAAGATAACCCCACGAACGCCTTGGAGGAGTTGCCCAAGCAGGTGCCCTTCAACCGGACACACCCACTCCTCAAGATGACCATGAAGACGGTGGAGTCTGAGAAGGGGGTGCTGCGGGTTGATTTGACTGACAGGCAGATTGAGATCGCCCAACTCTGCGTGGGAGCCGGGCTGACTCCGTATCAGCGCCGTGCCGGCTATGTGTTGCTCTGGCAGATGGCGCTGAGGACGGGCGATACCAAGCTGGCGATTCAGACCTTGAAGCACATGAGGGCGGAAACCACGTCGCTACGTTCTCGCAAGGACAAGCTCAAGTACGGCCCGCAACAGCAGGTGCAGATCAACCAGAATTTCCCTACGGGCGCGGGACCTGTGGTGAATCTGGACAACGTGAGAACACAGATGAGGAACGCAAAGGATGCGCCGACGGCCCCGGGACTGCTGCCCCCGCCGGGTAGAGGCAAAATAGACGAGAAGCCAAAAGGAGAAGAAGATGAGTGAACATGAACCTTGCGAGGCCCCTGAGAAGTTGTATGTGGAGCCTGGGCAAGAGTATACCATACCGTCGATTAAGGGCCTGACGGTAGAACGTGCGGAGATTTATGCGGACCACGGAATGTACGCGATTTGGTTTACCAATGGCGTGTATGTGAGATTCCTCACACCGCCAGGTTGTGAAGCACTTGGCTGGGTTGTTAGTAAGGCGAACGAACCCGTGATGGAACTGCGTTATCCGCTACGGGAACAACAGGAGACCGATGCCGAACCCACTACCTAACCAGATGGGAATGATAGACTGGATGTCCACCCGCCTTCAACTGAAGGACAAGAAGGGCAACCTCGTCTATTTCACGCCCAACCGCATACAGGCACGCCTGCTTGGGGTCATGCAGCGCCAGCGCGATGCGGGCCTGCCGATCCGCATCATCATTCTCAAGGCACGGCAGGAAGGTTGCTCGACGCTGGTGCAGATGTTGTTCTTGGCTATGGTTCAGAATATCGCCAACCTGAACGCATTTGTGTGTGCCCACGACGACGATGCCACAACGACGGTCTTTCGTAAGGCAAAACTGGCGGAGGCGTACATCCCCGCAGAAGAACAGAAGGAAAAGACGCACTCCAGCCGCAAGGAAATCGTGTACGGCCTGCCACACAACTCGCAGATTCGTGTCCAGGTGCCCGATGAGGACTTGGACGCCGGCGGAACGAATCAGCTTATTCACGTCAGCGAACTTGCCCGGTGGAAGAAGGCAAGGCTGGCTATGCTTTCGCTGATGCAGACGCTGCCGGCCGATGCTGGCACGATATGTGTTATCGAGTCTACGGCGCAGGGCGAAGGTGGCGAGTACCACAAACGCTGGCTGGACGCGATGCAGCAACAGCAGGAGCAACCGGGCTTCTTGGACGGTTATATACCCGTCTTTTTCTCGTGGATGGACGACCCTGAGTATAAACGCAACCCGCCGTACAACTACAAGTGGGGCATTTACAGCGAAGAAGAACGCGAATTACAGGAAATGGGGGTGAACGACGAGCAGTTGTATTGGCGACGGTGGAAGATCAAGAACGACTGCGGCGGCGATGTCGAACTTTTTATGCAGGAATTCCCCGCAACTCCGGAAGAAGCGTTCCTCGCGTCAGGTCGCCACGCGATTCTGCTCAATATTCGCAAGAGACACCACCTGCAAGCGAACAAGGAGAAGCCTCGATACGCCCAACTGGTGTGGAAGGACAAGGATCGTCATAAAGTAGAGATCGTCTACGGTGACTTTGAGCCGCGTCAGCAGCGCCGGCTGGTGAAGCCACTCCAGCGTATCAAAGGTGACAAAGCCAGTCCAGTCATCAAGAATGACCGCGTAGGGATCATCCTGTCGAATCGCTGATCCGGCGATGGTCATCTGGCGCACCGTCTCGTCGGGCAGTAGCCGGGAGGCGAGCACC
>SDBU01010550.1_pt1 | contig 10239 bp, 8 predicted proteins | sample 2277071 | NCBI WGS metagenome assembly SDBU01 (sample SAMN10397929, study PRJNA504765) | marine sediment metagenome | isolation source: marine sediment core GS08_GC12, 126 cmbsf | place: Arctic Ocean: Gakkel Ridge, Loki's castle | collected 2008 | reverse complement strand
GCTCTTGACCCCGTGGCTAAAAGCCCAGAGCTAAAGGTTTGCGCAGTGAGGGTTGAGAAAGCCGTTGCTGCTCTCAATAGTTTGGTAAACGCTCCCGCCAAGAAAAACGAGGATTGAAGACAATATCGGGGAAAAGACCGGGTTTTCGCTGGTCGGGATGCTGCCAAGCTTTTTTGTGTGGTTATTGGCCTATTGACATTGTAGCCGGAGATAGCTTATCGTGTATACCAAGCGGCTGCTTAAAAATAAAGGCGTTTTTTCGGGGGTTTTGGGGTAATGCCGAAGCTAGCTACCCTTTGAAAAGAGCTAAAAGTTGGGGGTGAAGAGTTCTCAAACTGGCCGAAAATGGAGCTGAAAATAAAATTAAATGGACTCACCCCAAAAAGGAGGTGAACAGATGCAAGCGTATTGTGTAAAGTGCCGTGCTAAGAAGGAAATGAAGGATGCTAAAGCGATAACCATGAAGAATGGCAGACCGGCAACTCAGGGCGTATGCCCTGCATGTGGCACCAAGATGTTCAGAATAGGAAAGAGCTAAGGCTGATATTACAGATATCAGAAGAATTATTAAAGAGGCTGGGTAAATTTAGCAATAAAGATACCCAGCCACACTTCTTGTAAGCTATCCCATTCTTTTCACAAAGTTCGTAAAGAAGACCATTACCTTCCAAACACGTCTTTGCCTTTAAGGAATCCCTTTCATAGTAAATGCCCGCATGAATAACCTCGCTGTTGTGAGAGCTTTGTTCTTGCCCAAATGTTTCGTTTTTTTCCAGTACATAAACCTGTCTGCCCTCCCTTGTCACCTGAGCGGCTATAGCCAATCCAATTACACCAGCACCAATGATAGTAATATCAGCTTGATACGACGTATTACAGCGCCTCCCGTTAACCGGAAACGACCAGCAAAGTCATGCCTAAGCGAATCCTCCTGCGCATTTCCCAGGTAGAATTCGAGTTCCTGTCGACCATGAGTATAACACGTGATTATGCTGGCTGTAGTTTGCTAGCTGCCCAGGCTGAGTGAAATCTGTAGCAGCCTTTTCGTTCTCTGCGTACCTGTGCCTGGAAGCATATCCAGGAAGGTGAGTCACCTGGAAGCAGAGAAGGCGAAAGCGGTGGGCACAGGGGGTGAGGTAGATAGCTAATCTCTGATTGTAACTAGCGCGGTAAGAAGATATACTATTAGCAGGAGAAAGAGATTAAGCTGGCGCTACAGTAATTTAGGGAGGAAGTAAATATTGGGAGGTGTTATGATGGCAAATAGAGCTGACAACCCACAGGATATTGTTAAGGTTTTTGTGGAGAACCTTCTGCTAGACCATGCGAACCCTCGCCTTAGTAGCGGTGTCGATGCGTCTAGCCAAGAAGCCTTGCTCAAGGAGCTGTACCGACGCTACAATCTTAAAGATGTGCTTCTGTCATTGGCACAGCATGGCTATTTTAGCGAGGAGCCTTTAATAGTTGTGCCCAGAGGCAACGGTGACATAAATAGGGCGAAAGAGTTCACTGTGGTTGAAGGCAATAGAAGGCTAGCTGCGTTGAAGCTGCTCCTATTTGAGGAGGCTAGGAAGTCTGTAGATGGCAAAGGCTTACCGGAGCCTACTGTAGAAGCTTTACCGAAGCTGAATCCGGTACCTGTGAAGCGCTACGAGCGTCGAGCCGAGATAATTCCCTATTTGGGGGTGCGGCATATCACTGGTGTAAAACCGTGGGATTCGCAATCCAAGGCAAAATATGTGCGTGAACTAGTTGAAGAGGGTCATTCTATTAGCGAAGTTACAAAAATGGTTGCTAGCCGTAGCGATGTAGTTGGTCGTGGCCTTCTAACACTATACGTACTTGAGCAGGCAAACAATAATGCGGCTGAGCCTTGGGGGGAACAGGCAGAGAGTTTCAGTTTCTCTTTCCTCTATACTGCCCTTGGTTATAGCAGTACGCAGAAGCTTCTTGGATTGAGCGGAGACGCTATCCGAGAACCGCAGAAAGACCCAGTTTCTGAGGATCGGCTCGGGGAGCTCAATCGAGTGATGGTTGACCTATATGGCACTCCTGACGGCTCTAAGCCGGCTGTATTAGATGACTCTAGAGAAATCACACATTTAGCTGCTGTCTATGACAGTCCAGAAGCATTCGAGGCGTTAAGGATAGGAATGTCTCTGGAACAGGCCTATCGGAAGAGCGGTGGAGAGCAAACCGAGTTGGTAGAGTTAGTACGTGAAGCGAGTGGGAAATTGGATGAGGCTAATGCTATAGCACCACACCACAAGGATACTCCTGAAGCTCTGCGCTGGACTGTCAGGTGCAAAGAAGCTGTGGAGCAGTTGGTTAAGACACTCGGAGGCTGATAAGGATGTTACTGAATCCTGCTGAAAGAAACCCAGTTAAAGCAGCGGATTGGATGGAACTCAAGACTTTATTCTCTGATTCAGGAAGCATTTCATTTGAGGACCTGAGGTCTGATATTGAAGTAGATGGGACGCTTGCCGATGAGGAAGGTATTGAAGCTGCACCTCATGAATTCTCTGAACATCTCATTGCATCGGCGGCAGCAGAAATCAAGCGTCGTGCCAGAATTGCAGAAGATGCCTACCCATTTGAATTGTCAGCTGGTGTGCTCAAATGGACTAAGGGTTCGGCTTGCTCACCTTATATATTCTGTCTCTTGCTGGCTGACCGAGAGTACTATATTCCAGGTGACCGGCGGTCCGTAAAATTGTTTGAGCATCTTGTGTGCCACACCATACAGAAATATCTTGGGGGTGAAGCTGTGTCTTTCGGCGAGCCACGTGACACTATGGCACCAGGGATTATTGATGCAATAGGACAATTAGCTGCTCTTACTGGAAACCGCAAGCTCAACAAGGATGGTTATGATTACAACGCGCGTGATAAGGACATCGGCCTTGACGTGGTTGGTTGGAGGAGCTTCTCCGACAACCGATGGGGTCAAGTCGAGCTATATGTCCAGTGCACTACTGAACAACATTGGCAGAAGAAGAAGGGCGATCTTAACCTCGATGAGTGGCGGCTCATTTTGCGTTGGGCATTTATCCCTATCAAGGCCCTAGCGATACCTTATGTGGTGGCTGCACGGGATTGGGACAGGGAAACACCTGGGATGCTACTAATAGACAGGCTTAGGATAGCCTCTATCCTAAGCCTAAAAGAGTTGCCAGAAGACGAGCACAATTGGCGGGCATGGTGCGAAGAGCGTATTGAAGAGGGTAGGCAGCAACTCTAGATAGCCATCTCAGTCAAAGCCTTGGCTCTAGCTGTGTAAGGCTCAATCTGTAAAGCTGTTCCATCAACGATGCCTCTAATAATTACTTCTATTAGCAATGGAGGCGTTGCGTTGCCAATTTGCCAATACTTTGAAGCAACGCTCCCAACGGGCTCAAAGCCGGCTGGAAATGTCTGGATTGCCGCACACTCTCTCCAACTAAGCCGGCGAGGTTTTTCCAATTTTGGCCTTTCGGGATGGCCTTCCAAATGGTCATAGACATTTGTGAACTCCCAAGTCTGCTTGAAACCGTCCTTTAGGTTAGACTCTACCATGCGCATATCGGGGGAGGCTGGGTGCAATGGGACATGACGCCAGTTGGCTTGAATAGTATAGCTTGGTTCTTCCCATTTCCTTTTGCGGTTACGAGACATATACCACCACGAAAATGGCTCTTTGCAATAATCGTAATATTCTCCTTCAGGGTCAATTGGCATCCCCGCAATGGCATCCCCATGTGAAGCCCATGGCAGCAAGCCACTGCCAACCGGGCCATATGTCGCACTGGGAAACCAATAATGTAAAGCTAGGTCTTTCCTAACGCCTACCATAAAAACACGCTTTCGGTCTTGTGGGACGCCATATTCTTTTGCGTTCAGAATGTCTAAGGAAATGTTATAACCGTTTCCAGCTTCCCGAAAGCATTCCAGTTGCTCTTTGAGATACTTGCCTTTATTAAGCCAAGCCAGTCCGGGAACATTCTCAGTAACAAAAAACTTAGGGCTAGAAGCTGCAAGGCATCGACTGAATTGTTGGAACAACATGCTGCGAGGGTCATTGCCAGGTGTCCTCGGGCCACCCATTGTAAAGCTTTGGCAAGGGTAGCATCCTAATAGCAAATCACAGGGTGGAAAAGCTTTGACCTTTGAAACGTCTCCTTCAATTATCTCTGTGCCGCTGGCAGCAAGTAGGCCTTCATATTTGCGGTAGGTGGCAATAGCGTCAGTGTTGTTGTCATTGGCAAAGATGATGTCTGCCCCAGCCTGTGCGGCGCCTATGTCGCTTCCCGCACAGCCACTGAATAACGATACAGTGACCAGCCTACTCATTGGTTCCCTCCAAGGCTTTTCTGATACGTGACATGGAGCGGCGTGGATTCTTTTTGAGCTGGCATGCCCAAATGGTTAGGGGCTTCCAACCTTGTTTGCGGAGCTGCGTGCGGACTCGGGCATCGCGTGCTTTGTTGCGGGCAAACTTGGCTGCCCAATATTCTTGGTTCGAGTTAGGGAAATGAGGCTGGCAGTAAGGGCAGCGGTGCCAGAAGCACCCATGGACAAAGACTGCTAGCCTACTGTGCTGGAATGCCAAGTCAGGAGAGCCAGGAAGCTCCTTACAGTTAAGACGGAATCCCTTGATGCCTGCCTCCCGCAACTCATCTGCGAGCACTACTTCCGGCTTTGTCCTTGATGACTGGTTTCCACGCATGGATAACCTGACAGCAGGTGATGCAGCAGGAGGAGCAGGAGGCAAACGTATTTTATTCATCTTAGCAAATAATTGTATCATATTATCTGTGAAATGGCCAGTCCAAATTGTAACCACTACAGCAAAAAGCTATACTATTAATAAGAGCAATTTTTGCAGAGACCTATATGCCAGACTTTGAAATAGTTTCTGATTTTGGGATGACCGGTGACCAGCCGCAGGCGGTGGAGAAGCTGGTGGCGGGGTTAGAGCGCGGCTTCAAGCACCAGACAGTGCTGGGGGTTACCGGCAGCGGTAAGACCTTCACCATGGCTAACACTATTATGTGGGCGCAGAAGCCTGCTCTGGTTATCAGCCACAACAAGACATTAGCCGCCCAGCTCTACCAAGAGTTCAAGGAATTCTTCCCCAACAACGCGGTGGAATACTTCGTTAGCTACTACGATTACTACCAGCCTGAGGCGTATATTCCGCGCACCGACCTCTATATTGAGAAAGAAGCAGATATAAATGAAGAGATTGATAAGCTGCGCCATTCAGCTACCCGTGCCCTCTTTGAGCACCGCGATGTGGTTATTGTGGCTTCGGTATCCTGTATCTACGGCTTGGGCGAACCCGAGGAATACCATAGCTTTGTCTTAAGCCTGAAGCGGGGTGACAGTTATAACCGACACAAGCTTCTCCACAAGCTGGTAGATATGCAGTATGAGCGTAATGATATTGACTTCACCCGGGGCAGGTTCCGTATTCGTGGTGATACTATGGAGATTCGGCCGGCCTATGAGGAGCTAGCCCTGCGGGTTGAGTTCTTTGGTGATGATATTGAGCGCATTGTGAAAATAGACCCGTTAACCGGTGAGCTACTAACCGAGCTGGATTCGGTAGACATATACCCCGCCAAGCACTTTGTTACCTCACATGATAAGCTGATGCTGGCTATTGAAAATATAAAACAGGAGCTGGAGGAGAGACTGAGCGAGCTGAAACAGCAAGAGAAACTGGTTGAGGCAGCCAGGCTGGAGACAAGAACCAATTATGACCTTGAAATGCTCAGGGAGGCCGGATACTGCGCCGGTGTGGAAAACTACTCTCGTCACCTGTCAGGGCGTGCCCCGGGGAGTCCACCCTGGACCCTGCTGGACTACTTCCCCGATGACTTCCTCTTGTTTCTTGACGAATCGCATATGACCCTACCTCAGCTTCATGGTATGTATCGTGGCGACCGCTCTCGTAAGGAAACTCTGGTAGAATACGGCTTCCGCCTACCCTCAGCTTTGGACAATCGCCCGCTAAGCTTTACTGAGTTTGAGCAGCGCATCAACCAGGTTATCTACACCTCAGCTACTCCGTCAGATTATGAGTATGGGCACAGTCAGCAGGTAGTAGAGCAATTAGTCCGGCCTACCGGTCTCCTTGAACCCACAGTTGAGGTTAAGCCAACCAAGGAACAAATTGATGACCTCATTGGACAGATTAAGACGCGGGTTGATAAAGGCGAGCGGTGCCTAGTAACTACGCTGACCAAGAGGATGGCCGAAGAACTGGCCGACTACTTAATAGAGCTGGAAATAAAGACCCACTACCTTCACTCTGAGATTAATACCCTGGAGAGGGTGGAGATACTGCGTGACCTTCGCCTTGGTGTTTATGATGTAGTCGTCGGTATCAACCTGCTTCGGGAGGGGCTGGACCTGCCCGAGGTGAGCCTGGTAGCCATTCTGGATGCTGATAAGGAGGGCTTTTTGAGGTCGGAGGGAGCGTTAATTCAGACGATGGGGCGTGCCTCTCGACACATAGACGGGCATGTCATCATGTATGCTGATACTATCACCAAGTCAATGGCAAACGCCATAGAGGAAACACGACGCCGTCGCCAGATTCAGGAGGCTTACAACAGAGAACACGGCATTACTCCTCAAGGGATAAGAAAAGCGATTAGAGATATCACTGAACGAGTGCGAGTGGTAGCCGAAACTCGCACTCCCTATGTGGCGACTCCTATTGCTAAAGAGGATATAGCTCGTCTGATTAAAGAGCTGGAATCACAAATGAAGACAGCCGCCAGAAACCTGGATTTTGAGAAGGCAGCCCTGCTACGCGACCGCATAATTGAGCTGAGGAGAGATTATAACCCAGCTGCAGTCTAGCCCTACCCCCAATTGCTTCGCTACTCGCTAGGCGTCACAACTTGACATTTGCCAGTCGGCGAACTATCCTTAAAGCCCTGCCTCTACTATTTGCATTAGGGAGGAGGTGGAAAGCCATGCCAGTACTTTTTGTAACTAAAGAAAAATCAGGCGTAGATAAGTATAGCCAGGAAATAGCCAAAAGGCTTGATGTTAAGAAGATTGAGAGCCAGAGATACCTGTCCCTAAAAGAAGGTTATCGGCTATCAAAACTGGTTAGAAGCCAAGATGATATTGTCCACCTGTCAAATCAAAATTTTGCCAGGTTTGCCCTGTTTACTAAGAACCCGTATATAGTTACTGTACATGATGTGATAAGGTTTTGTTTTGACTTTGCCAAAGAAACGATTTCAGAAAGGATATTATTAAAACTTGACATAATGAGTATTAAGCGAGCCAGTCATATAATAGCTGTGTCAAAGCATACAAAAAGCGACCTAATTGACTATTTGAAGATACCAGAGGACAGGATTAGTGTAATCTATAATGGGATAGACCATAGTATCTTCAAACCGTATAACGTAAAGATTATTGATAAGCCGCATATCCTTTATGTTGGCTCCGAGAGGCCAAGAAAGAACCTGGATAGACTGATTGAAGCATTTGCTATGTTAAAGAGAGAACTCCCCGAGTTAAAATTAGTGAAGGTAGGCGAGCCAGGAAGGTCCTCAGACTACCGACGCCGTACAATGAGGAAGTTAGATAGCCTGGGAGTAACCCAGGACGTTATTTTTGTTAACTATACCGCAGAGCTAGATTTAGCCCATTATTATTCCTCCGCTACCCTATTGGCTTATCCATCTCTATATGAGGGCTTTGGACTCCCTCCAGTGGAAGCTATGGCCTGCGGCTGTCCAGTGGTAGCATCTAACACCTCTTCCTTGCCAGAGGTAGTGGGTGAAGCCGGCATTATGGTTGACCCCTACGATACTGGTAGCTTGGCCCAGGCGATGAGAGAGGTTTTGACCAATAGTAAATTAAGGGATGAGATGGTCAGAAGAGGACTGGAACAGTCAAAGAACTTCTTATGGGAAAAAGCCGCTGAGCAGACACAGAAAGTCTATGACGAGGTTTTAGCCAATAGTAAATTAAGGGATGTTATGGTCAGAAAGGGACTGGAACAGTCAAAGAAGTTCTCTTGGGAAAGCGCCGCCGAACAGACACATAAAATTTATTAGGGAGTAGCCGGTGGTAAGCCAGTTCGATGAACAATAAAATACCAGATAATAATGCAGAGACCAGACAGGAACGCCGTGAAAGGAAACTTAAAAAACAGCGGGAGCGGATACCCCAGCACGGGCGAAGTCTAGCCCAGATATATAAGGAAGCTATTCTTAAGCGGCTGAAGCGGTGGGGGAAGTAATCAGTCGTTTTTAACATCTCCGTTCCTGCCAGTGCTCCAAAACGTCCCGCTGATAGGCTGCTGAGTCCGAGCGCACCTTGACCTGCTATCCCGTCTTAACCTTATCTACATAAGTCCATATTACCTGCCGATTGGGCTCCTTGAGCCCAGCCAACGTCGCCGACTCTGAGGGAATGAAAGACCCTGACCATGGCTGTTGCTGCATCAGCCTCTTATCCTTACGTAATCTCTCCATATCCTCAATACAGTCATCACCTAAAGGGTGTCACCTCCTTGGTAAGGCCACCAGTGAGAATAACTCCCAAGGAACTTTTATTCTTCATGGCTTTCACCTCCTGGGTGATAGCTTACTACAAGCTGATTAGCTTTGCCTGGAAAAGGCTACTCACGGATTAAGGAGGAGTACACCAACTTGCATCTTAGACTTGATTATGGTATACTTCAATTGGTTAGTTAAGTGGGTTTTGTTCCCACTTTTTTGTTATATTGGAAATAAACTGGAGGGTCTAATCCGAGATGAAAAGCGACTTTATGCTCGCTATCACACAACTCTCGGCTGAGAAGAACTTGTCCCAGGAAGTGGTTATTGGCGCGGTGGAGGCAGCATTGGTATCAGCTTACAGGAAAGATAATTTTGCTGTGAACCAGAATATTTCGGTTAAGATTAATCCTACAAGCGGTAAGGTTCAAGTGTGGGCTGAGAAGGTTGTGGTTGAACAGCCTTCGGATAGTTGCTGTGAGGTATCGTTAGATGAGGCACTCCGAATCAAGCCAGAGGTGCAGATTGGTGAGACTCTTATGGTAGAAGCTACGCCGAGTAATGCTGGGCGTATTGCTGCTCAAACGGCGAAACAGGTTATTCTACAGCGTCTTCATGAAGCAGAACACAGCGCTGTATTTGAAGAATATGCTGGTAAGGAAGGCAATATTGTCACCGGGTTAGTGCAGCGTGTTGAGACAAGGCAAATTTTTATCGACTTGGGTAGAACCGAAGCAATATTGCCTGCGGTTGAGCAGGTACCCAGTGAGAGGTATCGAGTAGGTCAAAGGCTTAAGGTTAACATTTTAGAGGTAGCTCAAACTAACAGAGGACCTCGGGTAGTATTGTCACGTTCACACCCAGATTTGCTTCGGCGGCTTTTCGAGATGGAGGTGCCTGAGATTTTTAACGGGACTGTAGAATTAAAATCAATTGCTCGTGAGGCTGGCTTTCGGAGTAAGGTAGCTGTAGCTGCATGCCAAGATGGTGTTGACCCGGTTGGTTGTTGTGTTGGATTGCGTGGTATCAGGATACAAAATATTGTCAATGAGTTAAGTGGTGAAAAGATAGACGTCGTTATGTGGAGCCCAGATACCTCTGTCTTTATTGCCAATGCTCTTAGCCCAGCCAAGATACTAAGTGTTGAGCTGGACGAGGGAGAGGGAGTAGCTACTGTAGTTGTCCCTGATAGGCAGCTTTCACTAGCCATCGGTAAAGAGGGGCAGAATGTCAGGCTGGCAGCTAAACTCGCTGGATGGCGAATTGATATTAAGAGTGCCTCAGCCGCTGAGGCAGAAAGGATGGAGGCAGCCAAGTCTTTAGTCGAGGCAGAAGTGGAAGAAGAGGTTATAGTTGGCGAGGAGCTTCCCACCGAAGTACCAGATGTTCTGGAGCCAGCCTTAGCGTCTGCAGAAGCGGCTGAGCCTTTACCGGCTCTTGATACCGCCTTCATTTCCCCGCCGGCTTCTTTTGAATCACCAGCTGCGGCAAAACCTCGGCTTCGGTTTGCTGAGGATATTTTATTAACTGGAACGACTAAGCCTCAGGCTAAATCAAAAAAGAAAAGAAAGAAAGGCGCTCAAGACCGAGGGAGTGAAGAGGATGGGGTTGGGATGAAGAAGTCGCGCCGAGAGCCAGAAATTTCTATAGATGAGGATGATGAGGGGGAGGAGTATTAGTCACCACCCTGTTAAGCATATACCGCAGCGGACGTGCGTGGCTT
>SDBU01010549.1_pt1 | contig 10240 bp, 10 predicted proteins | sample 2277071 | NCBI WGS metagenome assembly SDBU01 (sample SAMN10397929, study PRJNA504765) | marine sediment metagenome | isolation source: marine sediment core GS08_GC12, 126 cmbsf | place: Arctic Ocean: Gakkel Ridge, Loki's castle | collected 2008 | reverse complement strand
CATCACCGGGTATGGTCACGGCGTGGAATTTCGGCCAGCGCATCCCACAGTAAGCAATAAAGGCATGGTTAGGATGACCGACTGCAGACAGGACCACGGTGAACGGGAACTCCTGCCGGTGGAGGTTATCCAGCCTCTTGACCGTTCTCTCGAACGGGATCCCCATCAGCGCCTCGTACTCGACAGGGATATGCGAGTTCAGCGACACCCATAAGTGCAATACCCGGTCAAGACTCGCTATCTGGTCAATCTTCTTCTGCGTCAATGGCGCGCCGTTGGTGAAAATCCTCACCGTCGCCTGAGTCTCGGCAATGACCTTCCTGCAAATATCAAACAACCGCTTGTCGAGCAGTGGCTCATTCACTTTGAACGGGGAAAAGAAAAACGGGCCTGCAAACTCCGCCATGTCATCAATGACCTTGTTGATCAGGTCATCCGGCATTTTATCGCCCTTCCGCTCCAGAGTCGGATACGGACAGAAAGTGCAAGCCGCATTGCAAAGAGAAAGCGTTTCGAGCGAGACTTCAGCCGGCTGATTCAGGGCCTTTTGCTGTAAATCGTGGAATAGGGATGCAGCGTCCAATCACTTGATGGCTTTCAAAACAAACCCGAAACAATCGTCTTCTTCCTGCATTCCCACAAGATCGAAGTCGCCATCCCAATAGCCGCGATAATCCGCCATCGCGGTATTACCGACCTGGGCCTGGTATTCATTCTGGCTTAAAAACACAAAAGTCTTTGACGTAAGAATACGTTTGTGACCTGGATCCCCCCAGGCCCATATCGAATCCCACATCGGGCAAGTGCCGATAAAATAGCCGCCGGGCTTCAGTATCCGCCAGAACTCATAGAACTGGTTGAAGAAGAACCGCCAGTCACCCTGCTGCCCGGTATGCTCCAGAACCTCGTAGGCGTGAATCTCATCGAACATATCGTCATCAAACGGTAGCGGCAGGTCCTCAAGATCGTGGACGATCATCGCCTCGCAATCTTCGTTGATGTCCAGCGTCGTCAGGTCGGTCCAGACCTCTGGGATATCTTCGATCATCACCCGCTTTTCGCGGCTCTTGCCACAGCCGATCAGCAGTTCAGTCATTCTGTTTCTACCGCTTTATGTAATCGTCTCAGTGCTGCTTGTAAATACGCCTCTGGTGCAGTTTCGGCAATAAACCAAAGCCCCTCATCTTCAGCTTGCTCATTGACAATCGCCTTGATTTCAGAAGTATCACTCATGCTGCTTTCCCATCGCGCCCCGGCGTTTCAGGGACCGGGGGGCGGCGCCTGTCACCAAGCCTGGTCTTGTTCTTAACCTCGTCCCACTTCTGTATGGTCTGCTTGATCTCCTTCTCTATCCACTTCGCATAGTTGCCTTCCAACCCGCCATGCACAAAATCAAAGTCGCACCACACCTCGATATTCTTGCCGTACTTCTTGAGGTAGTCGTCACACCAGACAAAGTCCTCGCCGATGAACCGGCCCTGATCATCCAACTCGGTATAGAACAACCGCGGCACCGGGCCAACATTGTGCAGGATCAACTTCTGAGCCTCTGCCGCCATCTCCTCGAGGATGTTCCTGCGTATGCACAGGAAGCCCGTGGCAACTCGTTTGCACTGCAGCCAGCCATCGTCGGACAGCCACAACTTGTCGATACCATCCTTCGATAGTTCAGGTTCCGGGGTCCACACGATCGGGTACTCTTCCGGTTCCTGCCGGCGACGATAGGCACCAGCCACCACCGGACGGTCCTCGGTGCAGTGCAGAATCAGGTTGACGAACGCACTCGACTGCCATTTCAAGTCAGAATCGATGAAGAACAGGTGGGTGCAGTCCGGGTTCTCGTCAAGGAAGATCCGCACGAACATATTCCGGGCAAGGTCGATGAAGGCGCCATTACCCATCACCGAGGCGGTGAAATAAATACCAAACACAGTCGCGGCCTGAGCTGACTCTGCGAGTGACTGTGAGAAGTCGCAGTCCACCTTGCCGTCATAGGCAGGCGTAGCTACATAAACATGGGGGTGGGTGTAATCGCAACCGCGCTTCTTTGTCTTGCCGAGTTTGCGCTTCTGCTTGTCGGTCTTGTCGCCTGACTTGTTGATGTCAAACGCCGGGGTATTCTTTGACACACTCACTCCTAGGAAGTTGAATTTCTACTTGATCGGACACCTTTATTTCTCCTGTCTAACCACCGTTGAAACCACCATTTAGAGTATTTATCAAGCAACCAGACGCCCAACGGGACGGTAATAGCCAAGAACAATAAAGCAATCAAAAACTCAATCATATTCACTCCATTTAAAAGCGGGGGAGGTTTTACCCTCCCCCTATGGTCCTACAGCAGATCGAGCTCGTACATGTGACGGTTCGCAAGCTCTGGATAGAGCCCAGCGAATCCCCACAGTATGTCGATCCGACACGGTACGCTGTCATCTGCGATCGTGTACTGCCTTGCTATACGCATCGAGATGCCATCCTTCTGGGCGCGAGCGCCCCAGGCACCGTACTTCGATACGTCATCGAGGTCAGCGGTTGCGAAAACAAACGCATCCTTGTGGAACTGGATGTCCTGGCCGAAACCAGAGCTTATGGCGCCGATCAACGTAACGGAGTTGTTGTCACTGTCGGACGGGCCGGAAAGGACACTGTTCTGGTAGGCATTGCCCGTACCATAGATCATCCCCGGCTTGACATTGAACGTGTACGAGCTCGCCAGGGTGGTAAAGGTGGTCAGGTTTTGGACAACGAACGTCTTCAACTTGCCGAGATTTGCCTTCGTTTCGGGATGCACGGCATACACACCAGACATGGTGATGATGTCGCCGACCAGTAACTTGACCAGCGAGGTTGCCGTGTTGACACTGAGTTCCGTCTGAGAAACCCAGGCGTTTGCCGTGGTTGAAGTACCAAGGGATGCACCGTCCGTCAGCGCGGAACCGGCAAATGAGCCGGTCGTGTGCTGCGGAACCAGGGTGTTTTCATAGACATCGAATCCACCCGTGCGGCCCATCATACCCTCACGGTATTGCTTGCGGATGTTCTCCTGAGACTGGAACAGGCCCTTCACTGCGTCATTGAACTCCACCTGTGACTCGGGGCTCAATGTCGCGGTCCTCTGCGATAATGGCCCAAGCTCGTTAGTGATGTTCGCGCCACCCTTCTGAAAGTTCTTGTACGTCATCAGGGTGTCAGTCGAAGCGTTGGTGTAGTTGCTGATCAGTTTGTAAGCGACTGCTAGTGAGTCACCCTCGATCTTCGCAGCCAACTGCGCCATGGCCGGCTCGATGATTCTCTCGGAGAAGTCATCCAACTGCATGGTAAGTTCCACCGACGTAAACGATACATCGACGCCATACTGACTTGATACTGTCAGCGGAGTCGAACGCTCAACGTGTTCCTGATGCGAGATCGAGGCACCGGTACGAACCGTATACTTCGATGGCATCCTGATGTTGAGCGTGGCACCGATCTTTGCCCCAGTCTGGGCAAAGCGATCGTCGTACTGGCGATTGACGTTCCCAATAAAATTGCACTTTTGATGCAGAACGTCCAAAGCCTTACGAGTGATCATTGTCGGCGTTAGAAGCGTATTTGTAGCCATAGATTATTTCCTCATCTTGGCTTGCCTTCTATCCTCCGCCTTGAACCATTCTTCATCGGACATCTTGTCCGACTTCGGGTCCGTGGATGAGACCTTAATCCCAGGCTCGGACGCCTTGATCTTGGCTGGCGGCGGAGGCGCATCGCTGACTGACTTTCCTTTTGCTTTTGCTTTCTCGGTAAGAAGTCGCCCCTCAAGCTGGGTGATCTCCCTGATAACTTCCCTGGTCGGCAACCGGGACATGAAACTAGCTTCATCGGGATTCTTGCCCAGGTAATAGGCAATTTCCGGCCCGATTTCGCTTGCTCTTATCTCTGCTGCCATGTCATTCGATATTTTAATATCGTCAGAATAGGCAACCGCCTGATAGTCATCTACCGATTCGGCAAAGGTTTTCTCTCTGACCTTGTGCTTTTCGAGGATCGTTTCGCCGCGAGTCTTTTCCTGCATGCCGGCAACAACTTTCTCTGCCGCCACAGTCGCCCGCCGATCTACCTCGGCGAACATATACTCCCGGTATTTGTCCTCGTCGAACTCAAAGTCAGCCAGTGTCTTGGGGGTCTCCTCAGATATCGGAATATCCGTTATCCGCTTTCGCAGGCTTTCGTTCTCCTGCTCGAGGGCCGTCAAGGCACGTTCAGATTCCCTGAACCTTTTAGTCACCGTGTCTATCCGTTCTTGAAACGGATCGGTTTTTTTCTCGACGTTTTCCTCGTCGGCAGGCGGTGATTCTGCTCCGCTTTCGCTTTCCCCTTCGGGTTCCATTGCTTCGGCATCCGCCTCTACAACTTCCTCCTCCGGTTCAGGACTCGCGTCTGCACCAAGACCAAGATCGGGGGCCGTAAAGCCCTCCTCAACTTGGGTTGTTTCTTCATTCATTGGATACACCTTTCAGCGTTGCGCCTCCCGGCGAATTTTGCCTCCAATCAAGCCTCGGAGTCGGGCACTATTTTCAAATTCCCATGATCCCTGACGGCAGTGATTGTCTTGCTACTGCCATCGTCATACTCAAGGTCGGCAACGAGTTTGCTACCCTCACGCCTCGTTTGGCCGCCCACAAGTTTTTTGTCGGCCTTTCGCTCAAGGTTCGACACCGCAGTATCGGCCGCTTCCATGAACTGCGCTAACAGGTCATCAATGATATTGATGGTGTTATTCGCAGCATCGACCGACCCGGTAGCGTCGAGAATTTCATCGTACTTCGACAGCCCCGGCGCCAACTCCGCCATCGACTTGGATATACCAGCCTGGACCTTGACCAGGTTGGCGATCTCTTTTGCGATATGGGCATCGAACTCGGCCTTGGCCGCACGAACATTGGCAAGTTCGGTACGGATCTCGGCCTTGGTCTGCTTGTCCTGGGCCTTCTCTTCTTCGAGTTCTGCTGCAGCGGCCTGTACCAGTTGACCGTGCTGCTGCACTTGCTGCATAGCCTGCTCTGCCTGCTGCATCGCCTGCTGAACCTCGGGGTCAATATCCTTGCCCTGGTTCATCTGTTCCTGGATCTGCGGCGGCAGCATGGCCTTCAACCGCTCACCGATATCATCGGCATACGGCAGATCCATCGACTTGAATATCAGGTCCCCGGCAACCTCCATCAGTAATGGGAACTGCTGACCCAGTTGTCCGTAAGTCTCGGCAGCCTCCTGTCGAAGCGTCGAGAAGGACGGCCCAACTGTAATCGTCACATCGAACTTGCCGGCAGACATGTCGTTAATCCGGATCGCCTTGCCGCTCGATGGATCCATCACCACCTGGTTGACCCTGACGTAATCCTCCGCGCCATCACTACCAAGTATCCGAAGCTCACGCTCCGAGTCATAGATGTGCGGAATCAGGTCCAGAATAATTTCATAGGTCCGCTTGATGCCCTTCGCCAGGTTATCCGGGAAATTGAAGGTGACGATCTCGCCCTGCTGTTGCCTAGCATAGATCGCACGTCCAGAGGTCTCATTACCCTGCCGGCCAACACTCGCATCGTAGATCCCGATTACCTCTTTGAGCTCCTCCGCAGACGAGCGCGCCTCCTCAATAAGCGCCACAGACAAATCAGCCGAACCCATTCTCGCCGGAGGCCCGGGTGCCTTCGCATCGGGGTTGTAGAGCATGAACGGCAGGTTCTTCTTGTGTGCGGTCGACCACTGGTCAGTCAGTCCTGCGGCCTGGTCTGCAGTCGCCCAGAACGGACTCTTCGGATGCTGCGCCACAGCCTCTGACTTCGAGGTCATGGCAATGTTGTGGTTACGCTGCGCGTCCTTGGCAAATCGCGGCAAGCCCCACCAGAGCGGACGACCATCGATCACCAGCCACTCGCCATAGATGACAATGAACGGGAACTGACTACCGGCCCAGCGTGTCGGACCCTCGAGGATCTTCTGCCCGGATGCGACACAGGACATGATCTTGTGCGTCATCACCACCCGCTTCTGCGCAACCTGCTTCATCAACGCCGGGTCCTTGGCAATCGCCTGTCCCTCATCGGACTCGGAATCGACCACCTTGGTCTCAACCTGGCCATCTTCGGATGGGAACTGCATCATCCAGATTTCTTTCTTGTGCGGCTCCTTCCACCAATACTCGGCAAGCATGACAGATTCCTCGTCTTGCCAATCCTCGTCGTCGTCGAACTCGACCGAGTCCTCGAAATCGGACTTCTGCTCCTGCTTGCCGTACTTCTCCTCGAAAGCCTTGATGGTTACCTTTTCGGTCAGGATCCAATCATCCACATCCCGTTTCAATAGGTCTTTGGAGCTCGGATCACAGTACAGGCAGAACGGGTTAATGATCGGCTTGATGGTGATGTCCTGGTTGAACGCGGTATCGTCGGAATACTCCGTATCGACCCTCCAGGCACCCATGCCGGCATCGACCTGGTAAGCAGACGCATAATCGATCACGGTATCGCCATCGGCAACATTCCAGATGTTACGGATCAGACCCTCGTTGATCTCTGCTGTTTCAGTGTCTCCACCCTCGACCGCCCTGATCTTCCCTTGCGGCCGGTTGGCGCGCATGTCGTTGATGATGCGTTTGCCGGCGGGGCGAATACGGTTGAACTCGTAATTGGGCCGCTTACCACGCTCCTGCTTCATGTTGTCGTCCCACTGATAGCCAGGGACATTGACGAACTTCAGGTCTTCCATCGCCTCAAGGCGGTTCTCGTGGTCAGCGTCGTACATAATCTGATAACGGCGCTTGATCTTCTCCAGGAGTTCATTGTTCGACCTCTGGTCGCGATTCTTTTTGTAACGATAATCTGGGCTGCCATCTTTACGCTGCATATCCACTCGCAAATCCTCTATAAACTATCGGCTCCTTCGACCAGAAGTGAAAGTCGCACCAGGCGCCCTCACTGTTCCTATGGACCGCAATATCATTACAATCTGGGCGATCACACCTCGGTTTAGGCTGCGGTTCAGGCTGCGTAGCCACTCTCGAATCCTTTGTAGGGGTCCTTAATCAACGGGTGGGCATTCACAAGTTCATCGGCTACAACTGCGATGTAACAAAATGCCTCTGCACCGTGACTGAACTCATCCTTTTTCGGGCTGCCAGGATGTTCAGTGGTCACCGGGATGCTCCGCTTGAACCGGCGAAGGCACTGGATCAAGCCGGTACAGGTATCCGAGATGTAGAGGTTGGAGAACATGTCCCGGCCCAGTGCAATGTAATTCTCAACACCAACATCTGGAATCGGCGCGGTCTCCCAATCAAGATCGTCCATCACATCAAAGTGTGACTTGCCGATTTTCGGATCCTTGTGCGTTGCATCGTGGGGCATGAACATCTTGCCCCAGCGATACTTCTTGTACGGTTCCTCGTTCTTCAACTCAAAGGTGATATCGGCGTAAGTAGCGTGGGTCCGCTCTAAGTAGCCAATGATCTGAATGGTCGATGCGAACTTCTGCACCAGGATAAGCGCACTGACTCCCCAGCCAAGATCCCAGACACCATGCACAATCCCGGAAGAGTCGTAATCGAGCGGCCTGACACGACCGTCCTCAAATAGCTTCTGCACCTCGGCAGCGAAGATAGCGCCGGCGACAGTCGGTCGGCATTTGCCTTCCCAGATATGATTGTAAGTAACCTTGCCAACGGACTTATCATTCTCGTAAGCGCGCTTTCGTTCCATCTCCAGAACATTTGGAAACCACGGGTTGTCCTTGTAGGACATTTTCACGACCGTTGACTCATCCTTTGGCGGATTCTCAACGAACTGAATGTAGGTACTGTCTGTATCCAACTCCGGGTTGAACTCGATCCATATCTCAGAGTCGTCTTCGCGGATCGTCGGTATTAAAACCTCCCACGATGACTCGCTAATCACATGAGCCTCTGCAACCCAACACCGGGTAATGCCCTCTGCAGATTTGAGCTTTGATATGTCATGGGTCCTAATGCCGGCGAAGATGAACTCGGTTCCGTTCTGGCCCGTGATTGATTTATCCGTGACGGTATAGAAGTCCTCGTAACCACACAGGGCAATCTGTCGCTTCAGGAGATAGTGAACAGAGTCCTTGATCGTGCGTTGGATCTCACGAGTACAGAGGATTCTCTCGGGCTTGACCATGCCGAGTCGAAGTAATGCCCTGGCAAATCCCCAGGAAGCCCCCTTGCCTCGGCCACCGTAGACGATCTTGTAGCGTATATTCTCATCGATCAGGAATGCCAGCTTCCGCGGCATCTGCATCGGCGGATCATTCGTCTTCGTCTTGGCCAACGTATTCAATCGGGAATATCCTCGCGTCTATCGAGCCTTTCAGTTCCACTGACTGGCCTGGCTTCCCGTCCAAACGGTCACCGATTTCCTTAATGGCATCCTTGCTCCCGATAATGGCAAGTTCAACGACCTTGGTTGCAATCTTGAATAACGCTTCGCCTCTCTTGCACTTATCGTCTTTGTACTGCTTGAGAGCCTTATCGATAGCATCACGCCACAAAGTTCCTCTTGCAGCGTTGGTGTTACCTTTTTGTCCGCCTCCAGCCATAGTTGACTCGACTCCTACTCAGTTGATTTGCCAGCACAATCCGTTGGCTGGCGATACCACCGCCACCACCACGCAGACCATCGCTTACATGCCTCAGCATCAAAAGCAGGAGGTGGATAAGGTGGCGGTTTTCTAATGACTGTCATATCAAATCCCGTGCAGGTTCTTGACCTTCCAAGTCACTTGACCTATTGCCTGTGTCGATAGTCCTGAATCGGCCTTGACCAGGAGTTGCTTCTTCTCAAAGTGTGAGTCAGCGGACTGGATTGCGTTTACTGCCGCGGTCATTATCAGGTCGACGTTTGCGGCCGCGCTCACTGAGGTCCAGTCGATCAGTGGTGTGTGAGTGGTCAGGCAATCGACCTTGTAGTGGATCGTGGTCGGTGCGGTTGCTGCCTTACTCGACCGTGTTCTGAAATAGGCTACTGCCGTGAATACCGTGTTCTCGTTTACGATAGTCTTCGGCAGTTGGATCTCGACCTGGTCAGACATGGAATACGTCACCCTCGGTCCTAACAGCAAACTGCTTCATGCCCCAAGTGACCTTCGACTCAAGAATCTTCAGCGCCTCTCTGGTAATTTCATCAGGCAATAAAAGACCGTTGTGAGCAGTCGTGGTAATCGATGGTGGCAATCCAGTCATTGCCTCCCCAAACTGAGCCAAACCGGACGTAACAACTTCTTCCGATACCAATTTCGGTGCAACAACTGCGGCTGCCGTTCCCAACCCAAGAAACCCAAGGAATTTACGTCTGTTCATAATCACTCCATCATCGCAATGAGCATGAAGAACTCTTCTTCCTCTGCCCGGTCCATTTCGCGCTCGAATGCCTCGAGAGCCGAGAAGTTCCCCTGGATCGATGCCCTGGCATATGCCGTGGCAACCTTCGTGCTATACACCCGTGCTGCATCCAACTCACGGTTGGAGAAGGTATCGGCGACCAGTAACTCGAGTTCAGAAAGTTCAGCCTCCCTGGCCTCACTCGATACATCCTTCTGGATGAGCTCGGCAATCTCACGATCGACCTTGTCCTCGATCTCCCGGATTTCCTCAAGGATTCGCTCACGTTCACGCTTGCGGCGGCGCCGGACCTGGCGGTAACCATCGTATCTATTAAGGAAAGCCCATCCACCGGACGGTGCCTCTTCTACCGAGACAATCTCTTCAGCGGCGGTATATCCACGCAGAACTACATTAGCAATCGAACCGAATGTTCCATAGCCCCGTGTAACTACCGGGCCGATAGACATTTAAGCCGTCCGGTCGGCTTGCGTTGGGTTGGTGGCGTCGTCGAGCGTCAGCACTGCTGCAGTCGTCGTGCCGTCGAGCTTCTTGATCGTCAGCGTCACATCAGCAATTGCAAACTGAGTCAGAACCTGCTGGATCAGGAACAGCGCCTGGGCCGGTGTCGGCGCCACACCATCCGCTGCGTAGGACTCGGTCATCTGCTTGGTAAACTCGGCACCGAGATCCTTGGTATAGATAATGACGGGGGAGATATCGATGTCTGCCGTTGCACTCACTGCCGTCAGGCCAAACAGATCGCAGTTTGTTTCGGCGGTTAGCATATTGAACTTGTACAAGCCCTTATGCGTTGTCGCGCTAATCTCGGTTGGGTTTACGTCGTTCGACGCCGCGGAATCAACACCT
>SDBU01010548.1_pt1 | contig 10240 bp, 12 predicted proteins | sample 2277071 | NCBI WGS metagenome assembly SDBU01 (sample SAMN10397929, study PRJNA504765) | marine sediment metagenome | isolation source: marine sediment core GS08_GC12, 126 cmbsf | place: Arctic Ocean: Gakkel Ridge, Loki's castle | collected 2008 | reverse complement strand
TTAAGGCAGATGGTGTACGACAATCACCTTCCCGAGCGCCCCGACATGTATTTCGTGATAGCTTTTACTTTCGTTTGATCGCCTGACCACCAAACTGTTGACGCAAGGCAGCTAGGCAGATAAGCAACAAGCCGTAAGGATCGGGACTTTCATCGTTACCCTTACCAAGCGGTTCGTCAGGATGAATTCATGGTGGTCAGTCTTGATCCGAACCTGGAAGTTGGCGGAGCTCTTCGCGTTCTCTATTATAATAATTTATCCTTCTCTTTTCGATCTATTTTATCGAATACCCACAACCCATCGTTTGATAAATTCAAAGTTGGTTTTTTGCCTCAATCACAATGTACTCGACTGTGAAACCGGATTTTTGTTGCCGCGCGTTCAGCGGCGCGGAAGGTTTCCAAGCCTTCCTGGTAGCGACTTGAATGTCCTGAGTCTCATGACGCCGGGAGGTGCAGTCCTGCTCTCATTAATTCTGATGTGGATAAACTATTATCGGGACAGAGATCGACTGCTGGTAACGGAATAATTTGCACGCGTCAGACGGGTAGCGGTGATATACTTAGATATCGTTCGTTATCGAATTGTGTTCATTCCATGATGGGGTAGCTCATAGGAGAATCTCTCGAAAATGGAAAGTCATTCTCAAGCCAAACTAAATCTATTAGCTGCGTACCGTCGCCCTTGGACACACCGTAAACAGACCTGATGGGTTTTACATGCCAAGTGGATAACTTTTGAGTGCGTACCCAATAGGCACCTGACTGAAGGGCGCAATCATGCCCAACGGGATGAAATAGGATGACCGGAAACGCTCTCGGAGCAGTCCCTCGGAACTGTTGATAAAGGATAAATCAGCGGCGCGACTAGCTCACAAAGAAATATGGTGTTGCAGAAAACAGACAATTAGTAGAGGATGATTAATCAATGGAAATTACAGAGGAAAAACTCGCTGAATTGCTTAACCGATCTACCACATTAAATCTCCAATATACAGATCTGACAGAGGCGGACCTGAGGGGAGCAAATATGAAAGGCGCGAACCTGTTTAAAACAAACCTTGAGAACGCCGATCTGGATGGGGCGGACTTATCCGGTGCAACCTTGTATAAAGCGAATCTAATGGGCGCCAATCTGACGGGTGCCAATCTGACTGGTGCAAATCTTGGTGGTGCAAATCTAGAACGCGCAAATCTAGAAGGCGCGAATCTGAAGAACACAAAGTTCAAGGGTGCTATCATGCCTGATGGCACTGTGCATGAATAGTCATGAATTATTAACGTTTTGGTGCACTTACCATTGAGAGCTGAAAATAAGTGTTACTCCCCACACCACGCCAGCTGCAAACAAAGCAGCCGTCCAATGCAGTACACTAAGAATCCAGCAACCACTAAGCCGATATTATGGGTGAGTGGATGAGATTTTTGAGAAGTGTGGTGTCCTCGTCGCTGGTGACCCTGTAGGAATAGGTAGGAAATCAGGTGAGCAAGATACGGGCTTCAATGCCCCGGTGTCTTGTTGCCAAAAACATAGCTCGTCAACCCTCTTCAACAATCAAGACAGGTTTTTCTAAAACCAAAAACCTGCGAGATGCGCACCTCGCAGGTTATAAGGCGGGTGGGAGTCGAATCCCACACGGTGTTCCCACCGAGGGATATTAAGTCTGAAGATGCAATGTTTACCCTGTACATACTGGTGGTAATGACGAAGAGATCCCCTCCAAAAAAAGCGACCCTAATCGGACGAGTTCCGAACCACACCCTTCCTCACGATCACCCTTTACCAGGGCTGCGAGGGTAAAAAGATAGGAAAATGACGAGTGCAGTTCTTGATCAACAATCACGCCTTGTGGATTAATTATAATCCGCTTTGTTATGATCTGTAGCAAATTCGTCTTTTGCTTTTCCTCCGGTCGCTCAAAAAGCTTGCTCATACTCGTCATCAAGGCTAGAGCGACTTCCAAGTTATCCAAATATTGCCTCGCATCGAACTGCAAGTCATCAATCTTGCACTGTACATTGACTTTCTTTTCCTGCCATTCGGCACGAAGCTGCTTATAAGCTTCTTCACTAATACTCCCTGTAACGATTAAACGGGCAATGCGTGTTTCCTCTTCCTGCAACTCACTCATTCGACGCTTGAGCTGAGCCAAGGTTTTCTCGTGATCATCTTGAGTAACCTTCTTGATCTCAGTTTGATAGGTTTCTCGAATTACAGGTATCAGATCAGGGTCAACGGATATTCCTGACAACCAGGAATGGATTTGCCCATCAATTGACTTTGTTCCAATCCGAATGGTTTTACCCTCTGGTTTGGAATGGGTTATGTAATAGGAATAGCTTTGACTGTGCCCGGAAGGTGTCGAACCGAACATTTTGTACTGCCTCTCCCCTACCTGGACATAGAGCATATTACGAAGCAGATAATGCTGGCGTTTGAAATTTGAACGATTTTCCCCATGTCGAAGCAAGATGGCCTTCCCTCGCTCATATTGCTCTGTGGTCACCACCGGTTCCCACTTCCACGAACCTCTCCCATTTTGATGTCAAAACGTTCAGACGTTGCCCAACCGGCATAAAACGGGTTATGGAAAATTTCATAAAGCCGGTTACGTACAGTTTTTCGGGCGTCATTTTTGGGATTATCCCAGGCCCAAGGACGCCCCGATGATCGCACCCACCCCAGTTTATCGAGTTCTTCACAAATATCGTTTAACTTATAACGATCTGCAAGCAGCATTTGCCATGCAACTTTGAGTGCCTGGAAGTATTGCGGATCTGCCTCCACCCAACGTTCGTATTTATTGCTGCCTACCTGCCGCTCTTTATTGATGTACCCCTCTGGTGCCTTCTGAGGCCAACCACCAGCACGTAACTTGGCTTTTATGCCATCTGCCGATCGCTGGGCTAGCACATCTACTTCCCTCTGGGCCATACCCATCTGGATCAGGAACATAAAGAAGCCATCGGGTGTTTCAGGTGTCAACGTAGGCATTTTGGCTACTCTGAGTTTGATACCCATGCCAATCAACTTTGTGGCAGCTTGTAGACCTTCACTGTCAACGACAATTAGATATGCCCATCAGAAACATGCGGTCTCGAATGGGTCTTGGTGACGCCCAAATCGGCCAGATCCATTGCCAGCGACTTGGCGCTCATCGCGGCAGATGATGAGGCAAAGGCGACAGAGGTACGGGCCGGAATCGACCAGTCTGCGGTATCGGTCGAGCGCGATGAGATCGAGGGTGTCGCTGTCTATCACGTGATCTCGGACGAGATCGATCCGAGGCACGAGGATCACCTGTTCGTACATGTGCACAGGGGGGCCAACATACTCAACGGCGGAGTGGCTTGTGTCGCAGAAGCCCTCGTTATCGCCCTCGGTACCAAGATGCAGTCGCTGACCAGCGACTATCGCATGGCGCCCCGGCACCCCTACCCCGCCGCAGTCGATGATGTGGTGACCGTTTATCGGCACCTGTTGACGCAGCGACCAGCGCGGTCTATGGCCATGGGCGGCAGCTCGGCGGGCGCCGGCATCACCTTGTCCGCGGTCCAGCAGCTCATCGAACTGGACGTCGACGTGCCGGGCGCGCTGTTCACCGGCACACCGGGATCCGACTTGAGCGGGACGGGCGACACCTTCCACACCAACCAAGGCGTGGACTGCAACATCCTGACGGACGACGGCATCATCGAAGTCATGGTTCGGCTCTATGTGGGTGATCTCGACCTGAAGGACCCGCGGATCTCACCCATCTACGGCGACTTCGTCGGTTTTCCGCCCACGATGCTGGTGACGGAAACGCGTGACCTGTTCTTGAGCAACACCGTTCGCACCCACACCAAGCTCCGTCAAGCGGGCGCGGTGGCTGACATCCTCGTATTCGAAGGGGAGTCCCATGCAGGTTGTCTGGTTGAGTCGGCTTCGCCAGAGTCACAGCTCTTTTTTACGGACCTCAATAGGTTTTTCGCCCAGCACCTGCGTTTCTCGTCGAGGCCAGCAGAAAAGATGATGGCGCGCATGAGTTCCGCATTGGGCCTGAGCCTGCGACTGGATCGGAGTGCGTCGTCGTAAATGACCTCGCAGCTCCGGACGGCCTCGTCGCCGAGGTCGTGCCCTGACCCAACCACGCCGCCACCAGGATAGCTCATGATCTATAAACCAGCTCATTCCAACCGAAAGCGCCAAAATACGCCGCGCATAAGCCCTCTATCCCGTAGAATAACATACCCAGCCCCCAGAGGAGAAGGTGCGCTCTCCTGCGCTGAAAGTATCGTTTAAAAATGAAAAATGGGTAAACGAAGCTGACTATAGACGATAAAAAAAGTAGTAAGGTGTTAAGAACTGTATTGATGCTCCTCCTTGTGGGTAAGCTTGGGGCTATCCAGCGCCTGTAAACAAGCCCAAGGCCACCGCGATCGTGTAGATTAACATACCGAAAATGACTATAGCCAGGATACCAATGGCGATAGGGACAACTTTTTCATATAAAGTTGGATACTCTCTCTTTGGTGGAGGTGTTTTTCTAGCACCGGACAAAATAAAATCTTGAAGGTTGCCCTGATGATTTGAAGAATAGGCCAAGTATAACTGCCCAATAACCGATCGTACACTGAGGTTTGGGTGAGTTGGGGATTATAAATTACAACGAACTTACTTCCAAGACCAGAAGGCCAGGCGTCCGGATGCCAATCGGCGGGCTTCTGAGTTCTCGGCGACCTCGATGGCATAGATCACATGTTCCCCATCCTGATCGAGCGCTGATATCACCAGATTGTTGCTATCGGGTGACCAGACCGTCGCAGACCGCTGGTACTGGTCGAAAAATGGCAGTATATTCAGAAAATCTTCTGTTGGCGTAAATTCAATCAAGCGTTGTGAGTTACCCGTTTGGACATCGAGAACGTGAAGTTCAAGGGAGAATTGCGATTCTTGTACTTGTAGGCTCACCTGTTGCTCCGAGGGTATGCTTATCTGGGGGACAAAATAGGCGATTTTACGGCTATCTGGAGACCAGAAGAAGGCAATAACCAAATCGTGTTCCACCGAGTGGGACTCCTCTGCCCGGTCCGGATCAAGATAAACTAGTGTCCTCGAGATATCTTCCGATCCGCGGTTATCCTCAGCTACGTACGCAACCCAATCCCCATCTGGTGACCAGCTGAAGGCGATCGAGTCGTCCACCGATCTCAGAACACTCAAGAATTCTCCTTTTGTGTCTGTAAGCAGAAGTCCTTCTCCTTCGCTGTCTGATTTCGCGGCCAGGAGTAATTTCTCACCATCTGGCGACCAGGCCGGGGCTTGGAAGAAAGCGGGTTGTAGGTGCAGTTCCGCTTCCATTACCTCGCTATCCAGGTCCAGCAAGGCGAGACGCGCATCCGGATTGATACGGGTCGAACCACCGGTGTGGATGAGGATTGAATGGCTGTCGGGCGACCAATCCCAATAGAATGGTTGGCCAATACCCAGCAGCTGGGCTTCAACGCCTTGAGCTGGAACCATATACAAAACCAATCCGGATTCCGATCCCCCTGTAGTCAGGAAACTCAATCGCTGGCTGTCAGGTGACCAGTACAGGTAAAACGGAAATTGGTTCTCACTGCTGAAGGTCTCTACCAAATCACTGCCATCTGCTTGAGCAGTGAAGAGGGCTGCCGTTTGGGTTCTATTACCCCTCCTGCCGGTCTGGATAAAAGCAACTCGATTACTATCTGGAGACCAGGTAGGCTGTTGGTAAACACGACTCTCCCCTCCCCCATCAGCAATAGACTGGGCATCGCTTGTCACAGCCTGCTTATTCTCGCCGAATTGGTCAATCGTATAAATGTTATCATCCATACCAACGTAAACGATCAAGCCAGACCCAGGTCCCAAACCGGAGGGAAGGCATCCAGCCAACACCAGCGCAAGTGCCACCAGCCAAACCTCATTCCGCCAGATTTTTCTATAATACTTTTTCATCCACGAGTGCCTTACCACGGCAAATCCCAAAGAGTCGATATTTTACCGTAATTGCCGGATTCGTCCTGGGTTGCAATTATACTCTGGAATGGGCCATGCACAGCAAATTACAATTCGGCATCTCCACCACAGTCCTGCGTGAACACCCGGTTTCCTACGCGCTGGAAAAGATCGCACGTATTGGGTATCAGTCAGCAGAGGTATGGCTGTGGCACTTAAAACAATGGGATGAAGAGCCAGCTTCCCTCGCCCATCAAGCCCGTATGTAAGCGAGGATACCCAGACAGAGCGGGGAAGGATGTTTGAAATACTCGCCGATTTGACTGACGAGGACGGGGCTTTAGCAGAAATGGAGGATCTTGATGACTTCAGTGATTGGCTGAGTGATAATGCCGATTGAGTAGGGGAGAGGTATTGGCGAATTGCGATGGTGTGCTATGCTAGGCTTCAATGAAAAAGGTTGACCCAAAAGAGCCAGTGAGTAGGGGAGATTCCCCCTATCTTCTTGGAGGGCGATGATTGGAGTGAAATTACTGCATGAACCGATTCATGAATTGTTGGCTATGGTGTTCTTGTAAGCTAATATCAGCATATAGAACATTTCCTCCTTATGCAAGTGAGAAAACACGTCGATCCAGCCACCCTCTGCCTAAAGATTTCCCCCTCCAGCCCATCCAGCAGCTCCGCAATCATTACCCAACTTACTGTATTCCGTTGGTTGGTCTGGATCCCCTGGGATACGGGTTTTTTCCAGCAGTATCATTATTTTGCAGACCAGCCAGCATTCCCATGTAAGGATTAACAGTATTGGAGCGTCTCTTATTTTATAAGCTACTTAATTCGAGGCTTCCATGAAAAAACACAAGTACCTAATCATTTTTCTCTTCACCTTGATCATTACGGCCTGCAGTCCAAGCAGCGCCACCCCCACAACGGAGGCAGCACAACCGGCAACCAATGCGGTGGAAACGAATGATCAAAAATCGGTTGGCGCTTCCACAAACGATACAACACCCCAACCAGCGGCGGGAGACGCCTCCTTGACATGGAGGACGGAAGAAGTCGGCGCGGGGATCAAACCAGCCTTTGCCATCGACGACGCGGGCGTGATCCATGTCGCCTTCCTGACTGAGGAGGAACACGGCGGTGTGTTCTACGCCAACAACACCTCTGGGTCTTTCGAAATTGAAACTATTGCCGAGGGGTATTTCTATGGTCCGGTTGACATTGCAGTAAGCGCAGACGGAGTCCCCACCATCGCTTATCACGATCACCAGGATCCGGAATTCAAGGATGAATTGGGCGATGAAGTAGTGGCTGCATTGCTGGATGGAAAGTGGGAATTGACAACCGTTGCCGATGAGGGTCACGACGGTTGGGACAATGCCATCGTCCTCGATGCCCAAACCAACTGGCACACCGCATCCATAGACCCCGCGCAATTTGGCAGCCAATCAGGCGTCGAATATGCGACCAACGCCGGCGGCTCCTTGGAAGTCTCCCAAGTCGGCAGCGGCCCGATCAACTATGAATTCGGCACCAGCATCGCGTTGGGTCCGGATGGCGCGCCGGGTATTACGTATTACAACGACGGTGAGAAAAGACTTGAATTCGCTTTTCTGGGTCCGGACGGCTGGTCGGTTGAAGTAGTCGATGCGAACGGCGACGCCGGCCGGTATTCGGCGTTGGCCTACGACGCAAACGGAAACCCCCATATTTCTTACTTTGTCGCAAGCAACCGTGAGTCGGGCACCGTCCGCTACGCATCCTGGGACGGATCGCAATGGCAGATCGAGGACGTTGATAATCTTGAGAACATCCGCATGGGGCATATAGGCGCTCGCAAGATCACGTCATTAGTGATCGACACAGACGGGGAGCCCCACCTGGTCTACTCCGACCAAGATTTGATAATTTATGCCAGGAAAGACGCCGATAGTTGGACGATGCAGGAAGTCGTTACTGCCGGTGACCAGCCTCTCGGCCAACTGGTGGAGCTGGCCCTGGACGGCGACGAGAACCCCCACCTGATCTGGTTCCAACCTACCAGCTTCTCCCCGGTGCTGACTGGCAAAGTGATGCACACGAGCGGGTCTTGAGCGAAGTTCCTGGACAGCCCACCCCTCCCGGGATACCGTCCCCTGGCTCCCACCATGCGGGGAAACACACTTCAAAAATTATCTATGACCCTTATCCGGTGGATCCTTAACATGATCAGCTGATAAATAAAATGAGGAAGATAACCATGCCAGCATCATTCATGAATGCTCGAGTACCTTTGCCAATGGTTGTTAGTCTTTTTGCCTTTAATGGCGGCCTGTGATGATACTGCCGTTCCCACTGAGCGGGCCGAGGCCAAACTCTATGACAATTGTGTGCCTGAATTAGAGGCTGATTGACAGCTGCCAGTTGTCAGTGAAAATTTTTCGGTGGCAAGCACCCATTCGATGGTAGGCGGATCCAACCCGTCTGCGGTTTCCGGTCCTTTGACTGCACTCATAGCCAGCCATCTCAACAATATGTCCGGAGAAATTTCGGCCCTCAAAGGCTTGCAGGGACCGGAGGGTTACCCAATTTAAGATATGAAGGAATCACTTTTTAGCTCATCAGGCTATCAATTGATCGATGATTTTCTAACCCCGGCAGAATGTGAGGATCTCTTGAAACGTGTTTCAAACTTTAGAGATCAGCATGACTTGCCAGAAATTTATCGTCCAATGAAGGGTAGATCCCTGCGTTACTATGTGATCGACGGAAAGCAGGTCGAAAAATACTTACCAGAGATATCAATACTTTACCGGGGAGCTGTTAAGGAGTTGGTAAATCAGCTCACCGGTGTACAGTACGTACAACTGGAGAATACTCGTGTGGGTGTGAATGTCAATATTATGCCACCAGCTCGCTCCGAATACAGGTGGCACTACGACCGTACCACGATTGCTGCCATCCTATATCTTAACGCAGTAGAAGGAGGGGAAACGCAGTTATATCCAAACTATCGAGTCCTGCTAAAAAATAGAAATTATACGCAAATTCAACAGTTCCTTGATGGATTTATTCACCTAAAAATAATTCGCGACATCTTCGGAAAAAAAACCACGGTCATACCACATCCAGGGCGGTTACTCATCATACAGGGAAATAAATGCTGGCATAGTGTACGGTCAGTCCAGGGCAGTAAAGAGCGAATCAATATTATTCTAGCCTATGATGTTCCAGGTGCACAATTTCCAATGGAAAAAAGTCTGGATATGTACCTGTACACCCAAGACAAGCAAACATCTTCTGACCCCAATTATGGATAAGGGCAACTTCTCTAAAAAATGGGGGGTGCGGGTTCACAATTCAGCAAAATTCTATTATGAAGAAGAAGACTGGGATTTGGATTCATGGTTAAATGTGATATCGGTTGAGTACCATAATCTCATTGAAAGTTTTCCTTTCAATGAGGAATTACAATCAATATCTAGAAATGAGGTCATCAAGGTTCTGGATATTGGATGTGGAGCCGCCATATTTCCCACCTTTTTGGACAAGGTATTAACTCATAACTTTCATCTTGCTTGTGATTTATTAGACCTATCTGGGTCTAGTCTACGAAAAGCAAGTCAGGTATTAAAAAGATTAGACCATTTTAGTGTGAATCGAGTATATCAGTCGTTAATAGAGGAAATTCCAACCAATCTACCTAGAAATAAAGCTGATTATGATTTGATCTGGGCGATTCATTCCTTTACAACCGTTGATATAGACGAGATGAAGGATGTATATGTACATTTACTCGAATTGCTAGCACCGAACGGCTGCATTTTCGTCTACCAGCTAACGTCGAAGTCAACTTATCAAAAATTTTATCGTTTTTATCTTGCACATCATTCACACGGCAAAAATAGTCCTCCATTCATGGAATATGAGGATTCTAAAAAGATTTTGGATTCGATCGAAGCTAAATATGAAGTTTATGAACTGTTTTTTTATCATGAGATTCCCGATAATAAGACTGATTTATTGCGGAAATATTTGCGAAAATGCATATTAGACGATTCAGTGAACGTCTTGAAATTTTTTAAAACCATTTTAGAAGCGTTCCACGAAGAAAGAACCCGTTTGTACAGAATTCCGCAATCTGTAAATTTTATCGTAATTAGTAAATAAAGAAACCATGGTGTTAACTCTCTCTGATGAATATTACGCCGATTGTCATGAAATATTTCGCCGATCGACTAACCAGACTGGTTTAATGTTGAAGGAGGTTCAAGACATCTTCCGAAACAGT
>SDBU01010547.1_pt1 | contig 10240 bp, 10 predicted proteins | sample 2277071 | NCBI WGS metagenome assembly SDBU01 (sample SAMN10397929, study PRJNA504765) | marine sediment metagenome | isolation source: marine sediment core GS08_GC12, 126 cmbsf | place: Arctic Ocean: Gakkel Ridge, Loki's castle | collected 2008 | reverse complement strand
TACAGGAGTTGTAGATGGTATTAGATGGCCGCCGGAACCTCTAATGGAGATACATATCCGTGTTTCTGTAGATATTACTGTAGTATATTAGCAGGGTAAGAGCAGCTCAAACATACAGAACATTTAACGAAGGGAGTCGATTATGTCGGATAAACTCAAAAATAAAGCATCAGTAAAGCATCGATTTCAGCCTGGCCATCGGAAACCTTCTTCCGGGACAGTCGGTCACGCGGGCTCCCGGAGTGTTGCCATGGCTGTAAACGCGGCTTTTCGGAATCCTGTACCGGTTTTGCAGAAAACGAACCAATTTCACAAGAGACTGCATTTGTCGCGTAGTAGGTGATGTGTAGTCGAAATTACCCACAAGACAAATTCCTATCCCTTTTTCGTTCCCCCAGTTGTTAGGTGTCTTACAATGTGCCCCCGTAAGCTGCCCTCGCCAGCGAAACGTGACCTCAACCTGGCCATTACCGCTGTCAGTACCGTTACCTATAACAAAGTTGTATGCGACTCCTTCCCAATGGTTCTCTTCTCTGTGCTTCTTGTCAAATATTGCCACATTTCCGTTACTCGTGGCCGAGTGATGTACTATGATAGCTTCCCATTTTTTTTCCAACCGTAATGGTGGATACCAATCTCCGGGGATATTTCTATCAATATTTCTTAAGGTTGGCTTCGGCTTTACAACCGTAGGCTGAACAAGTGAATTAGGATTATATACAATCCTGGGCGTTGGTTCTTCATTGGATACGCAACCGCTCAATACAAATAAACAACCGCAGATAATAATTGCTGTTCTAAACATCTTTTAATTGCTTCTCCTAATCCTTTATGGAGCTGCTTTTGATGTGAGCGTAAAAAGACTCCACTGCTGATTATGCCTGCGTTTGGTTCTCGCCTTTTGTCGGATTCAGCTTTTCTTTATATTTGACCATATACACACTATTCCCGCGTTCGTTGAACTCAACCGCATCCATGTATGAGCGCATAAGAAACAATCCCCTCCCTTCGGGCTTGTAAAGATTTTCACCATATCGCGGGTCCGGCACAGCTCCCGGGTCGAACCCATCACCCTCATCCGTCACAGTAACTTCAATCTTGTCCGGGGCCACCAAATAGTCAATTTTAACACCTTTGGCAGGATCCATTTTATGACCGTGCCTGACCGCATTGATAAAAGCCTCCTCTAATGCCAGATGCACGGCAAAAATATCTTCTTCGCTGAAACTGTTAGCTTTGAGTTCAGATAGAAGCCCTTCGCGCACGGAAGTAACAGCAGACGATATACTCTCCACGACCGTTTCGCGACTTATTGGTGTTTTTGACGCCATAACATTATTCCATCCCAAAAAGCTTCTGCAATGGGCCTGCGAAGGTAAGATTATACCTCAAATCATTAGCAATTCCATACTCCAAATTATCGGACAATCCTTACCCTTGTGAACAATGCAAAAAGCTTTTACCTAATCTGTGCCAAGCAGGCTTTCGGTTGCACTTTTAACATTTTCGTATATATCGAAGATTTTGTTCAGACGCGTTATTTTAAAAATTTCGTAGATCCTTGGGCTTATATTACAAAGCCTTAATTGGCCCTCCCGCTCATAAACCTTTTTGCTGATTCTCATTAAAAGTCCCAAAACGGCAGAGGACAGAAACCGGACATTACAAAAATCCAGAACCAGATTTACCCGCTCTGCCTCCTCGATCACAGACATAACAGACGCTTGAAGCGACTGAATGTCCATCTCTTCGAGGATTTTCTCGTCGACAAAAGTAACTATCGTTGCATTCTCGGCGTACTCGACACTTATTCTTGGCTTAATCTCAGCCATAATAGTCTCCATACAAAAACGTGGTTCTGCGGCGAAATCTTATGTTAGAACTGCTCGGATGTCAAGCTTTTTGCATATTTAGAAAAATTTTTAGGATTTTTTCTGTTTTTACGCATTTTAGAGAGGAAAATTCCCGCAATCCGGGGTACATAGTAGAACCTGACTGAGCAAACACGCAGAGAAAAATTAAGTGCCCAGGCCTAACAAGCCTGCGAAACAGCAAAGCTCTAAAATTTAATCGAAGGATAGAAAATACCACATATAAAGGTGCACAAGTCATAAATACACACGTCATAACTCCTCTTATGCTCTTGTGCTCCTGGGCCCTTACGAAATGCATATTAGCGAATTTCAACAAATAATCGCCAAAAAATACGGAAAGCGGGACCGGCAGAGGGGAATCCCTGCCACATTTATGTGGTTTATTGAAGAAGTCGGTGAGCTTGCCACCGCCCTGGCTTCTAACGACGAAAAAAACAAAGAGGAAGAATTTGCCGACGTTTTTGCCTGGCTCTGCACCCTGGCGAACATAACCGATGTGGATTTGGAAAAGGCTTGCGATAAGTACACCGGCAAAAGCGTCAATGGCTTCAAACCAAAATAGCCGATAGCTTTCTTTTGCTGTTAACTAAAACCTATTCGCTTTCGTTGTCCCCCGCCTCCTGTTTCTCGTCGCCAACTTCGTCCGGATGCTGAATACCTTTACCCGCATTAGCCGCTAACAACGCCCGGTAGAAACACCACGCCAAACCGCCGATGATGATTAGAAAAACCACCGCAAGGATTATATACGAAACTCCGCTCAACTTGTCCCGAATAGGCATTGTTTCTTCGCTGATTTTCGCCCCCCCCTTTAGGCCAAGCAGTATCACCGCGACAAACGCGCTCACATCCATCGTTGCCAATATCCCCGCCCATCGCGCAAACCACGATACTTGACTACTGGATGTATTATGCTTGTCCACAAGATGATTGCTGAGCCCCATCGCAACAATCCCGACCACCATCAATAACCAGAACACCGGATTCGCCAGCTCGCTCTCAGCCGCTTCCCGGATTGAGGAACCAAGCAAAATAACCAGCAAACCGGCAGCCGGAATTAACGCCAGTAAAAATGCCAGCACACCGCCACGACTGCCCCTGGTACCAAAATCCGCCTCTTCATGCTCTGGTGACTCAACATCACGCCGGCCTCTGACCAAACTCAAAATGACCGCAAAGACAGGTACAAGCGCCACAATAAACAGCCCCACGCAATTTGGCAGCTTCCACTCGCCTCCCGGAGTCCTCAGGAAACCACCCTCACTGTTGTAAATGTTTAGCCTGCCCTCCTCTTTCATGATAAGGTACTTGTTCTGGCCATCAGTAATCAGCCAGCTCACACCCGCTTGCTCAACCAAAAAAGTGGCCTGTTGGGAAATTACGCTCTCGTTATCTTCAAACTCCTTCCGCAGCTCTTCAGAAATCACGCTTTCATCCAGGGAACTCTGGTATTCTGCCTCAATCCTGAACAGATATCCGCTGCTAATATCGTCAAAAAGCTGCCAGAAGAAAAGCGTACCGAGCAATATCGGAATCACCAGGCGAATCAGATAATCCCACCATCTGCCCAACTGCCAGTCGCTGCGGCTGTTCGCATGACGCCTCAACATACCAACTCGCCACAGCCAACCTATAACAACGCATTCCAGCAAACCCATAAATGCGATGCCCCACGTCCCGTTCACGAACCCATCGATAATCCCAAGCCAGTTGAATCCCGCCTTCGTCACAAACAACAAACCGAAAGTAAAGCCAACCACGGTCAGCAATGGAAGAACAATGCTCCTCCGCCATCCCGTCTTGTCGACAATACTGGCAAGAATGGATTCGGTCATCGAAAACGCCGAGTCAAGGCCCAGCGTAACAAGGGCAAAGAAGAAAATAAAGCTGAACCACGCCGAATATGGAAGCTGCGCCAACGCATAAGGAAACGCAACAAATGCAAGAGAAGGTCCCGACTCGGCCACCTTCTCCACTGTTACAGCATGACCCGCTTGTTGAGTCACGAATGCCATCCCACCCAACGTCGCGAAAACCGCCAGGCCCGCAACAAAACTCGTCGCAAAATCAGCTATGCTGATAATAGCGGCATTGTTGTTCAAATCGCTTTTCCTGTGCAGGAAGCTCGAGTAAGTTATCATAATGCCGTAAGCAAGACTCAACGAAAAGAATACCTGGCCGAACGCATAACGCCATGTAATAGGTTTGTAAAGCTCAGACCACACTGGATCCAGGTAATAAACCAGCCCTTGCATACTGCCCTCAAGCGTCAGACCGCGAATTGCAAGGATAAGCAGCATCAGCCACGGAAGTGGAACGGTCAGCCACACAATTTTGCCGACCAAACGCACCCCTTTGAATATACAAAAGTACATTGCCACCCACGTAATCACCAGAGGCAGCACAATGTTACTACGGATAGAACCAAGGTAGAAACGAGCGTCCTCGATGTCAACCTTACCCAGATATGTATTGTTAAAGAATTGCTTGGCGTTCTCAACGCCTTCAATGCCTTTGCCCGCCCACGGAAGATCACCACCGTTAAAAATGCCGACTATGCTGTACCACAAAAAGCTGAAACAATAAGCCAGAATCACAGGATAATAAGTCACTATCACAAAGGACAGCACAATCCCCCACCAGCCAACAAGCTCAAAACGCTTGTGACCACGTTTGAATGCGTCCGGAGCAGCACGCTGGGTATAATGGCCGATACTGAACTCGAGAATCATCACGGGAATACCGACCACAATCAGGGCAATTATATAAGGTATCAAAAACGCCCCGCCCCCATAGCTGTAAAGTTTATACGGGAACCCCCACAGATTACCCAAACCTACCGCCGAACCCACCGCCGCAAGTACAAATCCGCCTCGCGTCCCCCAGCTTTCCCGTTGCTCTTCCAGAAGCTCAGGTTTCATATTTCGTGTTTCGCAGTCCTTTTGCTCTTGTGCTCTAATGTTTGTGTATTCTTATCTTCTTCTTCTGCTGTTGTGCTCTTATCTTTTATCCCGAGCAATTCAAGCGTATCACGCTCAATGATATTTTGAATGTTGCCACGCGGGACTGTCGGCAAGTTCGTATCAGCCAAGTGCATATTAAAACCAAGCAGTGCCTCTATACACTCCCCGGCATTGCTCGCCGGAAAACCGCTGCCGAACAGCAGCTTACCCATCACGCCCCGCTCGTATGCTGCCATCACCATATTGTAAACATGCCAAACATTGCTCGGCCTTATCGTCAAATCCGCATATACATTTTCGTGTTTCGCAACCATTGACAACGTCTGCTCAACAAATGGAACACCCATAGTGCCTATAACAATTTTAAGCTTCTTAAACTTCCTGGCAACCTCATCGAGAAGGTAAGGCTGAGCATAGTCAAGAACGGCATCAGACTCCAGAAAGGCTCCCTCACTATGAAAAAAAACAGGCAGACCAAGCTCTTCCGCCGATTCGTAAAGTTGCAGCGCCCTGCTGTGTGTCGGGTGAAAACCGCTCTGGCAGCAATACAGGACCGCACCTTTAAGTCCTAATTTATCTTTTATGGATGTCAGATTTTTAACACTGACGTTATCTTTCGTCGGCTCTACAACTGCAAAACCCACCATTTTTTCTTTATGTCTGCCCACATACTCGGCTAATTTCTTATTGACCTCTTCACTCGATTCCCCGCCCCTGGCCAATACTATACAGGCACCCACCGTCTCCGCCGCCTCCAGATGCTCGGATGCCGCAACTTCGTCATCGACCGCAAAGTTTATATGTGTGTGACAGTCAACTATCATATGTCATCCCTTTCATTATTCAGATGCCTTCCGTAGCGGTCCAAATAATCGCTGCCAATATTAATCCCACCATATCCCAACGTCAAGTACAAACATCTCTTCTATTTGACCCCTATCTCGATAGTTTTTCATAAAGTTACTCGAAATAACCGGCCCCTTATCAATTCAAATCTATGTGTCTGTCCCTCCTGCCGGACCAGCTCAACTTGTCACATAACCTTATAAATATAGTTTTTTTCGGACATTCCTTCAAGTCTTACTTTAATTTTCCCACAAAATCCCAAAACTCCCTGATTTTCAACAAAATAACGAAAAGCTTTTTCTTGACCCGACAGCCCAGCAAAGGTAATATTACCCACGGTCGTTAGCTCAGCCGGCTAACTCAAAAAGTTGGCCCTTGGCCGTTAAAGATGGGTCTTGCGTCTGAGGTCATAAATTATGGATTGTCCGGTTTGTAAAAACGCGATGATTACTCTTGAGCTTCAGGAAGTTGAAATCGACCACTGCATCGACTGTGGCGGTATCTGGCTCGACTTCGGCGAGCTCGAAATGCTCCTCGGCGAGCAGGAAAAGGCCCAGCAACTGCTCAACTCATTCAAAGACGACCATACGTCCACCGAAAAACTCAGAAAATGCCCGATATGCATGAAAAAAATGAGAAAAATCATCGTCGGCTCCTCGATACCCGTCCTGCTAATAGACAAATGCCGTAGAGGTGACGGCCTCTGGTTTGACAAAGGTGAATTGCAGGACATCTTCGACAGGGCTCGGTTGGACAAGGATAACAAAATACAAAAATTGTTGGCCGACATGTTCGGCCAGGAACACAATAACGACAAACAATAACTTATTTTGTAAAAGGAGAAAAAGCCATGAATTTTACCTCAATACTTGCCATCTCGACTTTTAGCAAAGTACTTGCGGGTGTTGGCGTCGTTATTCTCATCATCGCACTCGTTCTAAAGAAACGTCAGTCATAGAAAAAAATAAGCAAAACACAACTAACGAAAGGGGGAAAGTATGATTGCGATCTATATTGTCGCAGGTGTACTGGTCCTGTTTATTATTTTTGTAATCGGCATCTACAACGCCTTGGTTCGGCTGCGAAATCAGGTCAAAAATGCCTGGTCCCAGATTGATGTCCAGCTAAAGCGACGCCACGACCTGATTCCAAATCTCGTCGAAACCGCAAAAGGTTATATGAAGCACGAGCGAGGGACTTTTGAGGCAATAACAGAGGCAAGAAGTAAGGCCATGGGAGCAAACACCGTCTCCGAAGCCTCAAAAGCCGAAGGCGCTCTTGGTGAAGCCCTCAGCAAGTTTATGCTCGTCGTTGAAAACTATCCCGACCTCAAGGCAAATCAAAATTTCCTTGCGGTCCAGGAAGAGCTGACCGGAACAGAAAACAAAATCTCATTCTCCAGGCAGAACTACAACGACCAGGTCTTGTTCTTTAACAACAAGATTCAGATGTTCCCGTCGAACATCATTGCCAATATGTTCAATTTCACAAAACGCGATTTCTTCGAGATTGAAGTTGAGGCCGAACGCGAAGTGCCAAAGGTAAGCTTTTCTTAAAACTGTGGCTGGGCAAAAAATCCTACAGGAAAAAATTCAGTTGTCAGTTCGTGGCAAGGTGTCGCTAAAAAAGAGCGGATAATCTATGAGCTACGAACTACAAACTACGAACTAACAATGTGGGAACTCATTAGAGCAAACAAAAGGAACTCTATCCTGTTGCTTCTGGCAATGGCCGTCTGCCTGTTACTGCTCGGCTTCATTATTGGCCTGGGCTTCTTTGGTCCTGAAGGTGGTTTCTTCGGCCTCATTATCGCCACGGTAATCTGGCTCATCCTTACCGCCGTCAGCTTCTCAAAGGGTGACCAAATATTCTTACTCGCCAGCAAAGCCAAACCCGTAACCCACGACGTTCATCCACAGCTATTCAACGTCGTAGAGGAAATGAAAATCGCCGCCGCCCTGCCCGCAATGCCAAAAATCTACATCATCAACGACCCCGCCCCCAACGCCTTTGCGACCGGACGAAGCCCCAAGACTGCCTCAGTCGCCGTAACCGCAGGCCTTTTGGCCCGCCTCAACCGCGACGAGCTCCAGGGCGTCATCGCACACGAGGTAAGTCATATCCTCCACCGCGATATCCTCTTCATCACACTTGCCGGCATAATGCTCGGCTCAATCGTTTTACTGTCGCAAGTCTTTCTGCGAGGCATGTTCTACAGTTCGATGGGCTCCAGCAGAAGGTATTCATCCGGCGGCAAAGGAGGCGGCCAAGCCCAGCTTGTTATGCTCGTAATCGCAATCATTGTTGCAATTCTCGCACCCATAATGGCGTACTTGTTATACTTCGCTCTCTCAAGAAAACGCGAATACCTCGCCGACGCAGGTGCTGCACGTCTGACCCGTTACCCGGAGGGACTCGCTGGCGCCCTGGAAAAAATCGCAAATGACAAATCCCCACAATTAGCTTCCGTCAACAAAGTTACCGCACCGATGTATATCGCCAATCCCTTCAAGAAAAAGAAACAGAGGAAACTGTCCGACCTGACCAGCACCCACCCGCCCATTTCCGAGCGGATACGAATCTTGCGTAATATGACTCACGGCGCATCTCTCAAAGACTACTCAGACTCTTTCAGTGCTGTAACGAAAACCAAAACGGTCGTCCCCCCTACCGCTTTGACAAAAGAGGACATCGCCCTGCGCGAAGCCGGCGCAGAAGCCAAAAAGAAAGAACGTCTCGAAACCCAGATGCGTCAGGTCGGCGATATTATGCGAAGGGTCAACCAATTCGTTTTCTTGACCTGCCTCTGCGGCCTGAAACTAAAAATACCGCCAAATTACAAGCCCGATAAAGTCAATTGCCCACGCTGTAAAAGAACCTTGGACATACCCAAAAAATAAAACCGCCACCGCAATTGGACCCGATATCCCCCTCTGGCGGGTAGTAATCTCAAAAATCGCGGAAAAACAAAGCCTCTACCCAAAAATTTCCTTGATTTTCAGACTCTAATTTGATATAAATAAATATTGGTTCAATACTTAAGAGTTGGCATTTCGGCTTTGATAGTGCTCTATTTGGACCTTTTTTGCTTTTTTGGAGACTTGAGGTGGTTAGCTTATTCCTCAGGCCGGTCTTCATCTAACGGCCCCTTTTCTAAACACAAAACATATTATCAGGAGGATGAAAAAGTATGAAGGTGACTATTCGTCTCTTAATCGCGGTTCTACCACTCGTTATGCTGTCCGCTCAGCCGGCCCTGGCGCAGACAGGTTCTCTGCAGGTTACAATCTCCCCCCAGGCGGCTATAGATGCCGGAGCACAATGGCGGGTCGGTGGCCCACCATGGCGAAACAGCGGCGACATAGTAACTGGTCTTTCGGTTGGTACTCACACGGTCAGGTACAAGGGAGTCACCGGCTGGAATGTGCCGATTGAACAGACCGTCCAGATTAACGATGGTCAGTTGACTACAACCACCGGCACTTACACCCAGCCGACAGGTTCATTACAGGTTACAATCTTGCCACAGGCCGCTATCGATGCCGGGGCCCAGTGGCGTGCCGATGGCGGCCCCTGGCGGAACAGCGGCTATACAGAGCCAAATCTTGCCGTAGGCTCGCACACCGTTGAGTATAGCGTAATAGCCGACTTCAACGAACCGAACAGCCTGACCGTCCAGATTAACGATGGCCAGACCACAACTACTACCGGCACTTATATCCAGCATACAGATTCATTAAATGTTACAATCTCCCCACAGGCGGCTATCGATGCCAATGCCCAGTGGCGGGTCGACGGCGGAACATGGCGGGATAGTAACGACACAGAGCCCAATCTCACCGTAGGTTTTCATACCGTTGAATATAAGCCTATCACCGACTGGAAGGAGCCGAATAGCGAAACTGTTCAGATCTTTTACAATCAGACAACAACCACTTCGGGAACGTATCTCCAGGCAGGTTCGGTCCAGGTTACAATCTCCCCGCCCGAAGCCATAACCGCCGGGGCGCAATGGCGTGTCGATGGCGGTACATGGCGGGACAGTAACGATACAGAATCTAACCTTGCGATAGGTCTTCATACCGTTGAGTATAAACAAATCAGCAACTGGAACGAGCCGAACAGCGAAACGGTCCTGATTAATTTTGCTCAGACGACCACAACTTCGGGAACCTATACCCAGGCAGGTTCGTTACAGGTCACAATCTCCCCGCCCGAAGCCATAACCGCCGGCGCACAGTGGCGTGTCGATGGCGGTACATGGCAGGATAGTAACAACATCGTAACTAACCTTACGTTAGGGTCCCACACCGTTGAGTATAAGCCAATCACCGGCTTCAATGAGCCAAACAGCCAGACGGTCCAGATTGATTACGCTCAAACAACCACAACAAGCGGCACTTATATCCAGCAGTTAGGTTCACTGCAGGTTACAATCTCACCGCAGGAAGCTATCGATGCCGGCGCGCAGTGGCGCGTCGATGGTGGTACCTGGCAGGACAGCGGCTACACAGAACCAAATCTTGCCGTAGGCTCTTATACGGTTGACTATAAGCC
>SDBU01010546.1_pt1 | contig 10242 bp, 9 predicted proteins | sample 2277071 | NCBI WGS metagenome assembly SDBU01 (sample SAMN10397929, study PRJNA504765) | marine sediment metagenome | isolation source: marine sediment core GS08_GC12, 126 cmbsf | place: Arctic Ocean: Gakkel Ridge, Loki's castle | collected 2008 | reverse complement strand
TTGCTCCACTTGCTGTATTCTATCAAGAGGTTCTGCCGCACTCGGCTGTTCGACTGGCTCAGGCTCCACCACAGGCTCCTCAATGACTTCAGGCTCCGTAACCACTTCCTCGACAGGCTCCTCCACAACAGCCTGCTGCTGTTCAAAAGCCGCCTTGTCAGTGTCAAACTTCGCCTGTCGCTCCTCTGCGGTTGACCTCTCGATTCCAAACTGTTCTTTGAAGTCTCTGCGACTGTAAGTGGTTTTCCCCTCTAAACTTCTATCCTGCACAGCCGCACGCCCACCGCCTACAACACCGCCTGTCAGTCCGGGCAAGATTCCCATAGCGGCACCGACAAGTCCAGCCTGACCTTGCCTGTCAACTACGCCACGCCATCCACCCGCAGGGTCTTTGCCGTGTACCAACTTCGCTGTAGCTTCCTGCCAGCCTTGCTGTGCCATTTCCTCAGCAGCTTCCTGAGCTGCGATCTTGACCACCTTTTTCGTGATAGACTTGCCAGCCACTCTCAAAGCTGTTCGATTCAGGAGCATTGCTTTCTTGCCACCCCGGAACGCTTTCATTATCCCGCCAAGTTGCAAGTTCTCCAATATTCCTGCCACACTTCCGTAAACGTGGTATGCTGTCTCAGCCTGTTTGGGCGTTGCTCCGTCTTCAATAGCTATGTCATAAGCCTCCTGGCCTTCCGCTGCATACATCATTCCAAAGGCGACCTGTGGCGCTCCTGCTGCTGTGGTAATGCCAGCGGCGATCATCAGCGGCGTTGACTCTGCAAGGGTTACTATCAGCTTGTCAGGGCTTGTGAGCAGGTCTATGAAGCCTTCAGGTGGGTCAGACTGCCATTCAGGGTGAGAAGCCAGTATCGCCTCTGTGCCTCGCTTGTGGTCGTCTATCAAAGCCTGGTACTTCTCAGTAGTGCCTACGTTTGAAAACTCAGCGTCCGGGCCGTAAGTGGCTTTCAGATAAGCCTCGATTTCCTTTGCTTTTTCAGGTGGCAACGCTTCGCCGAATATCCTTTTCGGTATTTCAAGTGCAACCTCGCCAAGCCTTAGCGTCCCTCTGGTTAGAGCGCCGACAATCTTCTGGCCTAATGACCCTTGCGGGGTTGCCTTTGTGCCGTACAGGGATTCGAGCATTGCCAGTTCTTTAGTCTCTACTGCTGACAACGCTTGCGTTGGTTGCACCTGTTCCAGTGCTCGCTGCGGTTGCACAACAGCCGGTGCCTGTCCACCAAACACATTTTCCAAAGACGCCAATTCTTTCTGTTCTTCAACTGTAAGTGGCATTACTGACTCGCTTTCGCTCTGAGGAATTCAAGACGGCTTCGACTTGCCGCCTGTTTCAGTTTGTTCTTATCGAATTTGCCCGGGCTTGCAACTCTCAGGACACCTTTTTTCGTCCTTGCTTTCCGCCACAGTTTCATAAACTGCTCAACAGCGTCGTCAACTGACATTCCAGACTGAACAGCTTGCAGTACAAACTGCTGTCCGAGTTGTTCCATTTCGCTGGCAGAAGCCCTGCCACCTAAAGCCGCAACTCCTGTATTGAAAACTTCCTGCATGTCGGTTTGCGTAGGTTTAACTGTTGTAGGCTGGACCGCTGCTGCCGGTGCCGGTTGCTCTCTCAACTGTGGTTGCCCTGTTGGTGGCTGTCCACCACTATCCGCGCCTGTCAACAGTCCCTTAATCGTTTGGAAGTTCGTAATGCTTTCCAAAGCCCTCTGCTGTATCTCCTCTGACGAAGGCTCTCGAAGTTTGCCTTTTTCGTCTTCAAGTGCTGGCCCGGTTTGAAACGATTCCCTTGCATTTTTCACAGCATTGTTCCAGTCCTTGAATGTAACAGAGCCAGTGTCGATTTCCTTAAACAGTCCCTTGTCATCCAACTGTCCAACACGGCCATTCGGAAGCGTTACAATAGAAGCCTGTAAAGTTTCCTGCGGAGTCGGCTGCTGTCGAATCATCTGCGGCATAATAGCCTGCTCTTTCAGAAAGATTTGGTTCTCGAACTGCAACATCTGTTCCGGGGTATGCCTGCCGTCAGCAAACTGGCCCTCTAACTTCGCCCTGGCATTACGCAACGCAGACTTGCTCCGTTCCTGTGCAGGAGTATAACCCAAACGCATACCCTGCTCGTCCAGCTTCTTCTTCGCTCCCATTCTGGCACCAAGCCTCGCAGCAGCAGCTTTCTCGACTTCGTTCCGGCGATCCTGAATCTCGCCCAAGAATTCAGTCCTTGCCTGACCGCCCGGGCCAACTTCAGCAAACTCGCCAGCCGGAGTCCGTATAAAGTCACCCGCAGGAGCGCCCGCTGGCTTAGACACAAACTCACTCTCAGGAGGTTTCTGCTTAAAAGGCTGTATGTTGCCCTGCTCATCGACAGCAAAACCACTGCCGTCCGGTTTACCTACCCAACCTGTAAATTTCGCCATCTTACACGTCCTTTGCTTTTAGCTGTCTCGAATCATTTCGCAGACAGGCAGTATCTCAGTCGTAATCTTCTTCGTCTTGTCAAGTTCGCTGACTTTCGCTTTCATCAGTTCCATTTCAGCACTTGAAAAACCAATCTTTGTCTTTTTCTTCGGTTCATTCCAGCCTAAGCCTCCGCCTTCTTCCTGCGACCTCGACTTCATATTCACCTTTTTCATTTCAGCCTGAGAAAAGTCAACTTTTTCCCTAACGTCCCTTGCTAACTTCAGTGTTACGAAGTCGCCCTCTCTCGGCAACAGACCAAGTATCATTACCCGGTCATGTATGCTGAGTTCTTTCTTGACGCCTTCTACGTCCTTCGCCTTGTTTTTTGTTGATTTGAGTTTTTTTGCCATCGTACTGCTTCCTTTCTAAGTTTCGTTAATATTAAATTCTGAATCACCTACATTACGTTTGCGATGTAGTTTTAATTGCGGCGCCCATAGTTCTGCTGTTTTCTTCCAAAACCAGGTAATCAAGTCCTGTCCGGTCATGGGCACGCCCTCGTTATCACCTGCCGATATTTCCTGTAAGCCATTCATTATATTTTGCGTTATTGTCTTTTCTGGTATTGTTGGCATTTTGTTCTCCTATTCAATGATTTCGTCAGGCACGTCTTGGCTCACAGGTGTTATGGTTGCAATCTCAGCCTTGTAACGCTCTTTGTCCTGTGTGTATTCGTATAGCTTTACGAGCGACCTGACTGTCTGGGCTATTACTCTCTGGGCAAAATCTTTATTGGTTTCGCCGGCCTGTTTCGGCTCGAAGCTAAGACGACCGTCGCCACGAAAGTCCGGCTCTGAAACATTCAACTCGATCTCTTTGCCAGCCAAACCATTTATAGTATTCATCGCCCTTGCTGTGTGCTGGTCTGGTATCGTTACTGTTATTTCCAAATCTGCCATAATGTTCTCCTAATTAAAGTGCAATACTGCCCTTGCTAATCCAGCCCCTACTCTGGTTTCGAGACAATGACCTATTTCCTGAAAATGTGTCGCAACCGCCCCGCCTACGTTCCAAACGTCTGCACTTCCGGCAGTAGTTGATGAAATCAATCTATCCCCTATCCCTGAGCCGCCTCCATCCATAAGAACATCTGCTATTCCAGAAACTACAACCCACGCCTCGCTTCCATCCGCTATTCCTGCGTCCAACACAATTCCTATTGTTTCTTGACTATTTGTCGCAACAGTTGAAAAAGCGTCAGCAGTTCCGGCAGAGGCCCTTACTAATTGCCCGGCTACAGTATTGCCACCCGTTTTATTAGTAAGTTTTACCATAAAACCACCTATGACGGACATTCCAGATTTCTCCATCGCACTGACTTGACCGTTTATCCGCAGGCTTTGGCCCGCAGGCGTAGCAGCGAAAATGCCGTATATCAAAGCATCTGTAATCTCTGCCGCAGCGGTTGCCTGTTGCTGGTTGTCTATAATAAGCAAACCAACACTGTTTGTTTGATTCCAGCCTGCTTCGCGGCCTATGAATACATTTGACGAACCTTGGTCCATCTTATAACCAGCCCTGTAGCCTATTGCTGTGTTAAATTGCTGCGAGAAAACAGAAGCACCATTGCCATTTAAGGCGCTTGTGCCAATGGCGGTATTATTGTCGCCACTTACAGCAGTATATAAAGTTCTCCGGCCTACACCTGTATTGCCACTACCTGTAATATCCGGCCCAACTTGTGTGCCAAGCAACATATTATTAACACCTGTCGTTACGGATTCACCACTACTCAGACCAATGAATATGTTTTGGTCGCCATCTGTTAATGCGTTTCCAGCATTATTTCCTATTGCGATATTATGAGTTGGATTTGCGTCAAGACTTGCTAAAGCAGTTCCATCTTCACTGAGGGCTACGTTACCTGTGGCTGTGCCTTGAAGTGTTGTCCCGTTAAGGTTTGCCGTGCCAAACTGAGAGATTGAACCTGTAGCTGAGATTTGGGTGTAATCGGTTGTGCCGCCATCGCCAATGAAAGTGTTCTGGTTAGAGTCAATCTTCATCGCAAGAATATCGGTGCCTTGAAAGCAAGTATAAAATTGCAGATTACTTAACTGCGATGTAGACGGTGGGATATAGGTACCTTCTCTGCCGGAAACAATTTTGCCACCTGGTACTGTATTATGGCTGAAAAGTAAACTTGCCGTGCCTGTGGATTGACCGGCAGCAGAGTTTCGGATTGTAAAGTTACTATCACCTGCGAAAGAACCGAATACTATCGACGGAGTTAAAGCCAAAAAAGTGCCCATGTCTACAATATTGCCAGAACCATCTATATCAAAAGCACCGTTGGCTGTCTGGAAATTGCCTGAACCAAGAAAGAAAAAATCTTGATTTACTCCAGGGTCACCAAAACTCACCTCTTCAGTACCATTTCGAGTGTCAATAGTAAAATAAAGAAAGCCAGATTCTGAAATCTTAAAGGCCTGTACATTATCATCTGCAATATTAAATGTAGTTGTACCATCAGCGTTAAGATGTAACTGCCCTACATTGCCAGAAGTGTGTATGTCTATGGGACGGACTGTGCCTGTGCCTGTCTTAAAAGTTCCTATTCTGAAATGACCTGAGCCACCTTCTCCGTCTGCATCCCAACCCATAACCGCTTTTTCCTGGTTAGCCCCGGCAACACCACTAAGAAGCCAAAGGAAATCCCAACTTAAATCATCGCCGCCATCAAGGGTCTGGTTAGCAATAAGGAAACGAGAGGCAGTATCCGCCGACATTCCCTGCAAGCCTAAAGTGTCATCAAAAAAAGCATCTCCAGTTATATCAGTACCCTTCATAAACTTATACTCTTGGCCTGGGTCGGTTATAGACAGTTCGGCGGTCGTGGTTAGGCCGGTGGTGGTGAGATTTTCGTCACCAAAGTTGATTGTCCCCCCTGAATCTGTAATTGAACCGTCTGCAAACGTAAGGTTGCCGATAGTCGTTCCTGTCGTGAAAGTAGAAGCTGCACCGTCTGCGATTGCTCCTGTGCTGGTTATAGCTCCACAGCCAAGCGTACCCATGCTGGTAACATTGTCAGAATCGTCAATGCCTATCCCGCTGGTCTGGACTGCTAAACTGTCAACATCGCCCCGGACTAACTTTTCGTCTGTCAGAGCCGCCGCCGCTGTTACGCCTGTCGAAGCGACTGCGTAGAAAGCTCCTTCTTCACCGTCCAGCAAGTCTGCATTGAGGTTGTCAACCAACGTTGTCGAAGTTACTGTCAAGGGCGGTGTTCCTATCGCAACAGTCGAGACAAGGGTAGAACCTGTAATAGTCCCCACAGCGGTAATGTCATCTGTAGAAGTAATCTGTTCCGCTGTCAGTGTCCCTGCTGTCAGGGTGATCGAGTTGGTCGATATTGTCCAGTCGCCTGTCAAGTCCCGCGAACCGTCTTTGAGCAGGAAGTCTGTGAACGAAGTGTTTTCGTTGACGAACCGGGTAGTCAAATCTGCAATGATATGAGCCAGATTTAACCAGTCACCTTCTATAACAACATAATTCGGGCCTGCTGCCATAATAGCCTAATTCCTTGAAACAATTCTCGTTCCTGTACGACCAAAATCAGGAGAAGAAATCCTTTGAATAAACTGTCCCGTAGTCGGCCTGTTCACTCCGATACTTGCCAGATTCGACAGCATTTGAGTATAAGGAGAAAACGCCTGAATCTGCAAGGCCGCCCTCATGTCTTCGATATTACCAAACTGTGTAGCCAATTCACGGCCTGCAAGGACATTCAAACCCCTGCTCGAAGATATACTCGACTGTCCAGCGGCGACCGCAGCGGCAGAATCTCTCGCTACCCCTCCCTGTATCAAATCCCTCGCCTCCTGTCGCCTTCCTGCCCCAAAGCCTCCGCCCGGAGCAAACTGCTCAATCAACTCCAACGCAGCCGGTATGCCCTGCTGTGCGTCTGTATAGACCCTGTTCCAGTCAACCAGTGCAGCATTGAAGTCTGCCCTGCCGAACTCTGTTATTTGGGTGCCTGTCCGTGTGCCTGGCCCGGCTCTGAATGAACCCGGTGTGCCTGCCCCGGGCGACACAGTATTGAGTAGGGACGGCGTTGGCCTTGCTGACGGAGAGAGTCCACTGCCTGTCGTACTGTTTGATGGACTTGCGAACCCGCCTGAGTCAAGGCCCGGAAGATCAAAGTACCGTGTTCCGCTTGCTAATTGTGGCATTAAATCACCTCTGCTTTCCTGTCGTTTTGATTTTCGAGTTTATTTCTTCTATACTGAAACTCTCTGAAGCTGTCGAGTTCGATAACTTTATCGCAATCGCTCTGGCAGATACTTTATCTCTCATTGAAGCCTTTAATCCGTCACCTGTCAAGGTTTTTGTTGCCGCAGGAGTCGAGCCGGCAATGATATTGTTTATCAATTCATCGGCTGAATCAGCTTTATACAGACTGAGTGTTACGCCGTCAGTGTCTTCACCTGCTGTCAGGGACGTTTCGCCTATTTCGACTTTGTTACGCATATCACTGTCGTCAACGAACGGCCCGATCGTAACGAAGCTGTCGATAGCGTTTGAGCCTTCATCATCCTTTGTACTCTCGTCAAACTTGCGGATGAAACCGTCATAGCCTGCTAACAGCAATCCCCTCTCAGAACTCTTATACGAATCGAAGTAGAGCATTGACGCCGGCGACTGGTCTGTCGGGAAGCTGTCAGGGAACAGTCCACCTGTCCGCAGATCAATCCAGAAGACTGTTGACCATGCACCGTCTTTCTGCGTTACCGAAACCATGATACCGTATCGCTGTTTGTCATACTCCATCGCCACCCTGTCTGTCCGGCGATTCAATTGCATCGAAGATACCAGCTTTGGCACCCTTGCTTTCGTGATGTTCTCAGGCGGTAATGCTCCTATGATGGCCGACGAGCTCAGTTTATAGATACCGTCAATCCCCAAGAAGTACAGATTGTTCTGGTCATCCCAACACCAAGAAGTCGGGGAGAAAAAGCCTGTTGCCTTTGAAACAGGGGTATTGATACCGCCCATCAACGGATCACTACGCATAATATAAACTTCACTGGAACAGCCCATGACAAGGTAATGGTCTTTATAACTCACCATCGCCACTATCGGAGAGCCTACCAGTCCGGCTTTCGGGGTGTTCTGTGAAGAAGTCGAAGCTGCAACGTCTGTTTGAGACGAATCGAAGTCCAGCGGATCGTTTATCCTCGTACAGAACCACTGGTGAGGATTGCTCATACTGTTCAGGAAAATCCTGCCGAAGCACAGAACGCCTATATTTGAGCCTCCGTCCGGCATGAGTCCGGGGTTAGTTACAAATACGCCAGCGTCTTGTGGATCGACCCACGAAGCAACAGGCTTCCATGTGAGCCAGTGTGGGGGGGCTGTGACTGTCGTGAAGCCAGTCTGTAGAATCTTAGTCAAGACTTCTGTTGTCGTCCCCATGCTCTCTGTGATCGTCACAGGGTTCACTGAGCCAAGCGTCGACAGGAACGTGAAGACCAATGCTGTAGTCGAATTGCCTGAATCGAAAGTCGTGCCTGAAACCACGATGTCCCCCGCTGTTACAGTCGAGAGCAAGTCTATGGCTGTGGTAATCGTGGCTGTTGAGGCGTTATACGCAATCGCAGCAGTCGTCTGGCCCTCGTAAGTAACTGTAAACGTACCACTTGAACCGGAAGCGTCTGGATAGAAGTGCTGTATTGTCGCACCCAAGTCCGGGGATCCGTCCGCAGCGGTAATTGGAGTTATGATTTTGCCTGAGATTCCGCCTGTTATGGCATTGTTCTGGTCGAATTCTGTCGTGGTCGTTCTATAGATATAGTGGAATCTACTAAGCCCTTTCGCTGTGACAGCAGAAACGGTCGCTACGGTTGCCCCACTCGTAGCGCCTGTCAAGGCATTGCCCGAAGCAGTAAAGTCCACAAATGCCCCTGTTGACTGGTTGCGTGAAATCGGGCAGACATTGATAAAACCAGAGCCGACATAAACTACATAGCCCTTTGCCAACGTAACAGCCTGTGAAACCACTTCCCCCAACACAAACGGTACTGAAGCCACGCCAAGCGTCCCTGACAGTTTAACGTCCGTACACTCGTCATAGAAGCCCTGAGCGCCGCTGGAAGCCTGCACGACAGGCTCACCCTTTGTCAAGGCTCCGTCTGCCAAACCTACTATTTTTGTATTGAGAAAGTCCAGTTTTGAATATCCCTTGTCGTCAAAATTGCGTCCGTCTGCGAAGTAAATCTTCTGGAACCCTGGTATTACGGCAACATATCCGTCCGTGTTAATGTCTCCGCTTACCGGAAATCCATGCAACGCTGATAATTCTGTTAATGTAGGCATTATAACGCTCCAAAAAATATTCTGCCTTGCTCGCTCATAACGACAATTTGATTACGGTGCCGGCCACCGGCTTGTGACGACCTCGCTGTTCCTATAGCACTGTCTGGTGCATACCACGCCTTCGTTTCTTCATCCCAAAAATTATCCTCATCGTATGCAGGTGCTCTTGACGGAGGCCAAGTCAAATCAGGTATTGCGTCAATATGTGCGTCTGCTGTAACCGTCTTCGTTAAGTCAACTTGCCCTATACTTGCGTCTGCGGTCAAAGTCTTTTTCGGTTCAACCAGATTGGCGTCTGCTGTGAAAGTCTTGGTTACATCATCTTTTGAAATACTGGCTCCGGCAGTGAAAGTCTTAGTAATTGGCGGAATGACGCCATATTCTCTAAAGCCAAAATCTTGCGTAGTAAACTTTGTCCACGAACCTACCCCTCCATTCGTATTTCTCGCGTGTACTCCACCAGCATAGACACTTCCTGAAGACTTGCCATGCCAGCCGATAGTATGACTACCACCTAATCCGTCATTCTGTAAATACCATACGATAGCATACTGTGTGGAAGCTGTAAGGACAGGACTGGCACCTGAAACGGTTATGTTTACCCATTCGTTTGCAACATCTGATATTGTGTCGCCATCATAACTGCCAGACGCTAATACACCGCCACCTACATCTGGGTCGCCTCCACCATCAACACCGTAGATTTCCACAGTGAACATGCCGGGATTACCAATCCTTATCCCATTCAGGTCAACGCTTGTTATCTGGTGTGTTATGCTTGGCGTGATTGTTTGAGAACGCCACCAGGCACCAAAGGAACTGCCTATAAGTCCTGACGACACATTAGTATTGTTCTCATATAAAGTATCAGGCATTACATTTCCTCTGGCAGAAATTTAATTGGATAGAACCACTTATGGCCTTCCTTAAAGCCGTTCGTTTCTTCAATATATCCGTTCGGAAAGACAAAGTTTACTCGTTGCAAGTTTCCATTTCTGCCGGTTGCTTGCCAACCCACAATCCAAACGGTCATCTTTTCGCCACTCTGCACTGTGATAGCAGTTCGCATACGACATATCAGACGTTTACTGCCACCAAGATTCAGCACTAAAACAGGCTTGTCGTTATCAACTTGTAAAAGAACAAACTTCTCAATCCTCGAACGGTCTATATCTCTATACTTCGCACCGTCCTTTGAACTGATTTCACTTCCGTCATTGTATTGACACTTCCAGTAATAGGTCATTGTATTGACCTCCTTTCGGTTATGGGGTTTCGTCATAAGCAAATGTTAATGTTTCGCTTGATGTCAGTCCTGCACTTGCGGTTGTCGCTACAGCTATTTGCAAAATCACATAATTAGAAGTATCACCCACAGAAACCATTGGGTCTGCTACGCCTCCATCTTCACTGACCTGTACTGTCAGAGGAGAACCTGACGTTAAATCCGCTGCGTCTGTT
>SDBU01010545.1_pt1 | contig 10245 bp, 8 predicted proteins | sample 2277071 | NCBI WGS metagenome assembly SDBU01 (sample SAMN10397929, study PRJNA504765) | marine sediment metagenome | isolation source: marine sediment core GS08_GC12, 126 cmbsf | place: Arctic Ocean: Gakkel Ridge, Loki's castle | collected 2008 | reverse complement strand
ATCCATGTGCTGCCGCCTACGTATCGACAACCGTGAACTGCGATCTCGCGGCGGCGGGTTATTCGGAGCCAATCCATTGACAGGCTCGATTGGCGTGGTCACGCTCAACCTTCCTCGATTGGGATACTTGGCAACCGACGACGCCGACTTCTTCGATCGATTGGGCCGATTGATGGATCTGGCCAAAGAAGCGCTGATTGTGAAGCGCAAGACGTTGGAGACTCTGACCGAGAACGGTCTGTATCCCTATTCGAAGTATTATCTGGGAAGGATCAAGGAAGCGACCGGCGGGTACTGGAAAAACCACTTCTCCACCATCGGCTTGATCGGAATGAACGAAGCGTTACTCAACCTATTTGGGTGCACGATTGCCGACGAGGAAGGGCAAGTGTTCGCGCTCAGCACGCTCAATTGGATGCGAGAACGCATGGGCGACTATCAAGACGAGACGCATGACATCTACAACCTCGAAGCGACACCGGCCGAAGGGGCCAGCTATCGACTGGCCATGCGCGATCGCGCGAGGTACGCAGACCTGCGCATCTACAATCAAGAGACCTATGGCGGAGCAACGCCCTATTACTCCAACTCAACTCAGCTGCCCGTCGGACTCACCGACGATCTGTACGACGCTCTTCGCATACAAGATCCGCTGCAGACGCGATATACGGGAGGAACCGTGTTCCATGGATTCCTCGCGGAACGTCTTCCCAGCCCCCAAGCCACCAAACAATTGGTGCGCAAGATTGCCGAGTCGTTCCACCTTCCCTATTACACGTTGACCCCAACGTTCTCGATTTGTCCCGAGCACGGATACCTGCTCGGTGAACAGGCGCAATGTCCCCATTGTCAAGGGAAGACCGAGGTGTACTCTCGCATCGTGGGTTACCTGCGCCCGGTGGAGCAGTGGAATGACGGAAAGCAGGCGGAGTTTGCCGATCGAAAAGTATACAACACCGAAGCTTCACGCCGATCGGTCAGCTAGGACGGCCTTGCCGTTCCCGTAGCGAGAGTGAAGGGTTCCCTATGATTGTTGGTGGCGTTCAGTGGACGACGTTGCTCGACTACCCCGATCACATTGCGGCGACCGTGTTCACGGCCGGATGCAACTTCCGCTGTCCGTTCTGCCACAATCCCGAACTGGTCCTTCCTGAGCTCGTTTCGCAATCGAGCGCAGGACTCGACGAATCGTTCTTCACCGAACTAGAGGCCAGGAGAGGATTCCTTGACGGCGTCGTCATCAGCGGCGGAGAACCGACGCTGCAGCCGGATCTTCCGGAAGTTCTAGCTCGGATCAAAGACCTCGGATACCTGATCAAGCTGGACACCAACGGCTCTCGCCCCGACCTGATTCAGCGAATTCTTGAGAGTGGGTTGTTGGATTTCGTTGCCATGGACATCAAGTCCCCGCCTGACGCCTATGACGAGCTATCTGGTTCGTCGGTCGATATCTCAGCCATCGAAGCATCGATTGCCACGATCGCGCGTCTCGCGCCGCGATACGAATTTCGCACCACAGCCGCCCCCGGGCTATCACAAGACGATCTCATTCGAATCGGCGACTGGATCGAAAGCGGCCAGGGATATTGGCTCCAGGAATTCCAGGTGCCGGTTGACAAAGCATTGGTTGACGAGGGCTACCGAAACAAAACGGCCTTGAAAAGGGACGATCTCGAAGCCGTTTGGGATCGGCTTCGAGATCGATTCGATTCCGGTGGTGTCCGAGGTTAGTCGGAATCCGTGCCCAGTCCGACCAGTAATCGAACCTGCGCCATCGTCTCTGCTGCAATCGCTCGAGCTTTGTCCGCTCCGGAACGCAGCATGTTGATGACATCTCCCGACGCTTCAAGCTCGGCACGGCGCTGCTGAATGGGGCGAAGAACCTCCATCAGTTGCTCAAACACCGTGTCCTTCAGTTTCGAGTACATCAAGACGCCGCCGGCGAATTCGGATCGAAGCGCTTCGACCAATCCGGTTTCCCCGGTCGCTTCGGTCGACAACTCGAGGATCTCAAACAGGTTGGCCACACCAGGCGACATGGCATCGCCGGCTTCCATTCCCAGGTCGGTGACTGCGGAGCGAATCTTCTTGCGAATGGAGTTCTCAGGCTCCATTACGCCGACGTAATGAGATTCACCGGCCGACTTGCTCATCTTGGCGGTCGGATCGGAAAGGGACATGATACGTGCGCCCTTCTTCCCGACGACCGGTTCCGGCTCGGGGAACATTTCTCCAAAGCGGCTGTTGAATCGCCTTGCGACACGGCGCGAGAGCTCCAGATGCTGTACCTGGTCTTCTCCGATGGGCACACCGTCCGCCAAATATAGAAGGATGTCGGCTGCCTGTAACACGGGGTAGGTGAACAAGCCCGAGGAGATGAACGCTTCCTTGCTCGATTTGTCCTTGAACTGCGTCATCCGTGAGAGGTCGCCGAACGAGGTCACGCATCCCAGAATCCAACACAGCTCGGTGTGCGCGGGAACATCGGATTGGACAAACAGAGTCGCCTTTTCCGGATCGATCCCGGACGCGATTAGATCGATCGCCATGTCCAGCGACGCCTGCCTGAGCGTTTTGGGATCGACATCTGCCGTAATGGCATGGTAGTCGACGATGCAGATGATGCAATCGACTTCGTTCTGCATGACGGCCCAATTCCGAACTGCCCCGAAATAGTTGCCAATGTGCAGGGTTCCTGTCGGCTGAATCCCTGAAAAGACACGCGTTACCATCATCGACCACCTCCTGGTTTGAATGTACCCACAGGTGCCTATGGACGTGTCCATGGTCACCCTATGGACGTGCCCACGGTTACCCTATGGACGTGTCCATGGTCACCCTATGGACGTGTCTATGGTCACCCATGGACAGTCAAGTATAGGCAGCGCTGGATGCAGTCTGCAAACCATTTGGCTTGATCGGACTTCTTGATCGTGCTTCTCTGCCTGGCGTATTATTGTAATTGGGTGAGAGATGAAGGCTTCGAACGATGGAATCTACACCGAACTCGATACCGCGCGGCGCAGACAGGTGCTGGAAACGATGATCAGATCCGGTGTTGAGGTCATCGACCCGGATCGAACCTACGTCGGAGAGAATGTTCAGGTGGCTCGCGGAGTTGTGTTGCTCCCCGGTACGCATCTGCGCGGATCGACATCCATCGCAGCCGGTTGCCGCATCGGACCGGACTGTTGGATTGAGGATACGTCGATTGAGGCCGGATGCATCGTCCGATATTCGTTCATCGAGAAGGCACGGATTCGCGAACGAACTACAGTGGGGCCGTATGCCCACCTACGTCCGGGCGCCGACGTCGGTCCGGAGGCTCGCATCGGCAATTTTGTAGAGATCAAGGGTGCCAGGCTCGCGCGTGGGGTCAAGGCCGGCCACGTTGCGTATATCGGTGATGCTGACATCGGAGAAGACGCCAACATAGGCGCCGGGACCGTCACCTGCAATTACGACGGCGAGTCCAAACATCGAACGATCATTGAAAAGGGGGCATTCATTGGAAGCAACGCTACTCTGGTGGCTCCGGTGACGATTGGAGAGGGTGCCTATGTTGCCGCCGGTTCCGCCATTACCGAAGACGTACCTGCATCGGGACTTGCCTTTGGGCGCGCGCGGCAAGTGAACAAAGAGTCCGGCCGAGGGGCCAAGGAGGACGAATCGGATGATCAATAGGCATTTGAAGCTCATCGCGGGGAACGCCAATCCCCAATTGGCCGAAGAGATTTCATCTGAACTTGCGACTGAGATTTGCGACGCTCGCGTCGAGCAATTCGGCGACGGGGAGATTCGCGTCCACATCCACGAGACCGTTCGAGGAGCAGACGTGTTCGTGCTCCAGCCGACGTGTCCTCCGGTGAACGACAACCTGATGGAGTTGCTGATCCTCATCGACGCTCTTCGCAGGGCGTCAGCCCGGAAAGTGATTGCCGTGATACCTTACTACGGCTATGGGCGTCAGGATCGAAAACACACCGGGCGCGTTCCCATCTCCGCACGGCTGGTGGCCAATATGATCGAAACGGCCGGGGCGGACCGTGTCTTGACGATGGATCTCCATGTAGGACAGATTCAGGGGTTCTTCAACATTCCGGTCGACAACTTACGCGCCGACTTCATCTTTGCCGAATACATCCGCGCGGTAGTGGGAAGCATGGACGATGTCGTCATCGTCGCCCCAGACACAGGATCCACCGGACGAGCCAGATTGCTGGCGGAACGGCTCGACACTCCGTTGGCCGTTCTCGAAAAACGACGCTCGCAGGACGGTCTCGATATCAAAGTGTTTAACGTCATCGGCGATGTCGCAGGCAAGCGTGCGGTTTTGGTAGACGACATCGTGGCTTCAGGCGGCACCCTGGTCAAGGCGGCCGAGATTCTTCTCGAAACAGGGGTAACCGAGGTCTCAGCCTATTGCACGCATGGAGTCTTCAGTGGCGATTCGGTTTCGATTCTGGAAGCTTCGCCCTTGAAAAGGGTTGTGGTCACCAATACCATCACCAACCAATGCGCTCTACAGAGTGACAAGATTAACTATGTCTCTGTGGGGGGGCATCTTGCCAAAACGATCCGCCAGGTGTTCGAGGATCGTTCGGTAAGCTTGTTGTTCCCCCATTATTAGGAAGAACGATTCGGGGAGTATAAATGGATACGTTGCACGTCAAAGAGCGGCCTGCTGGAAAGGCCGGAAAACTACGCAGGACGGGGTTTGTTCCCGGTGTTGTCTATGGTCCGTCGATTGAATCTACGCCGATCGTCATTGGAAGAAAGGATCTGCAGGTCCTGTTCTCCCAGATTACGCGAAGCTCCCGGATCAGCCTATCCATCGAAGGCGAGGGAACACGGGAAGTCGACGTCTTCCTTAAGAACGTCGACTACGATGCCATTACGGATGAGCCGTTTCACGTCGACTTCTACCATCCCGACGAAGGAAGCCCACTCAAACTGGAGGTTCCCATCAAGACCGTCGGCGAATGCAGGGGCATTCAGTCCGGCGGCATCCTCAACGTGCTGTTCAACACGGTTCGTGTGCACGGTCTTGCCAAGGACGTGCCGGCCCTGATCACGATTGACGTTTCCGATCTTGACATGGGCGAGTCGATCCATGTTCGCGACGTGGACTTTGGAGATGTTGAGCCGATGCTTCCGCCGGAACGAACGATCGTTACCGTCATTGCACCTCGCGGATTACTTGCTGAGGAAGAGGAAGAAGAAGAAGGCGAAGAAGGCGAAATGGTTGAGGGTGAAGAGGGCGAAGTCATTGAGGGCGCCGCTGACGCTGCAGAAGAGACTGCCGCCGAGGAGTAACCGTGGCAAAGGCCGTCTTTGGGCTGGGGAACCCGGGACTACCCTATGCGCTTACACGTCATAACATCGGATTTGAAGTCATTGACCTGTACCGCAAGGTGCACCGAGTAAGAAAGAAGGGGCGGATCGAAGGTTCCGCCCTTGTCTATTCCTTCGGCGATCTGTTGCTGGTCAAGCCGATGACCTACATGAACGAATCCGGTTTGGCCGTGAAGGCGGTGCTGGAGAAACATCGAGTCGAGATGTTCGACGCCATGGTCGTGTACGACGATTTAGATCTGGTACTGGGGCGCATCCGAATTCAGCCCGCAGGTGGAGCCGGCTCACATAAGGGTATGCAGTCCGTCATTCGAGCTCTGGGGACGGAAGAAATCCCGAGACTTCGGATCGGCATTGAAATTGAGACGCGTGACGAAACGGGGCGTGATTTCGTGCTGGATCGATTCACGAAGGACGAATGGCAACAAGTGCTACCTGCAGCAAGAAACGCAGTTGAGGCCATTAAGGTGTTTTGCGATCGCAGCATCGACGAAGCGATGACTCGATTCAATCGATGGGAATAGCGGTTGCCTGAGTTTGCTCGAAGCGTATACTGTTTGCGATTCGTGATTGACCCCTTCAGGAGGATCAGATGTATGATCGTTTCTCGCGGGAATCGATGGAGATTATTGCCATCTCGCAGGAAGAAGCTGAGTCTTGGCACCACAGTTACGTGGGAACCGAGCATCTTTTGTTGGCGTTCCTGAAGGTATCCGATTCCAATGTTACTCAATTCCTGGCGTCGCAAGGCGTGACCTACGAGAAAATCGCGTCTCTGATCGAAGAAGACAAAGGACGCGGCGACGTCCGCTTGTCAGCCGACGATCTGGAGCCGACGCCGCGGTTAAAGCGTGTCATGAAGCTTAGTTTCGAGGAAGCCCGGCGCGCCAATCTCAATGCCATTCTCCCCGAACATCTACTGATGGGTTTATTGCGAGACGGTGAAGGAACCGGCGCCGCCTTGCTTCACCATCTTGGCATTAATCTCAACAAAGCTCGCGCTTACTTCCTGCCGTCCTCGGGTGTCGGAATGGCCATACGCTCTTCCAGGCGTCCCCAGAAACAAAAAGTCGACCTCTCCGAGTTCGGACGCAATTTGGTGGAAGAGGCCGCCGCCGGCAAGCTTGACCCGGTGATCGGACGCGAAGAGGAGATGGAGCGCATCATCCAGACCCTCACGCGCCGCAAGAAGAACAATCCGGCCCTGATTGGCGAGTCCGGCGTTGGAAAAACGGCCGTGGTGGAGGGCCTCGCCCAACGTATCGCCGAAGGAGATGTCCCTTCCATCTTGCAGTCCAAGGAGATTCTGGAGCTCGACATGGCCTCGGTGGTGGCAGGAACCAAGTACCGCGGAGAATTCGAGCAGCGGCTGAAAGCGCTCATCAACAAGGTTACCGAGTCGGACAATATCATTCTGTTCATCGACGAACTGCAGACGGTAGTCGGTGCCGGCGGCGCAGAAGGTGCCATCGACGCTTCGTCCATTCTCAAACCACCGTTGGCATTGGGCACTATTCAGTGTATCGGAACCGCCACCTTGGACGAGTACCGCAAATCGGTGGAAAAGGATCCGGCGCTCAAGCGGCGTTTCAAGACCATCTATGTCGAAGAGCCGTCCGTGGAAGAAACGGTGCTAATCCTCAAGGGACTGCGTCCACGGTACGAGAAACATCACGGGGTGAAGATCACCGACGATGCCTTGTACCAAGCGGCACGGTTGACCGATCGCTATGTCACCGATCAATTCTTGCCCGACAAGGCGATCGACGTTATCGATGAGACGGCGGCGCGCATCAAGTTACAGGGAACGAAAGTGCCCGACGAAGTACGCGACCTTCAGGAGCAAGTCGATGACATCGACGAGAAGGAGCAACTGGCGGTGGCGAGTCAGGATTACGAGCAAGCCGCTCGTTTGCGAGACGAGAAGGCCGCCATTGTCGCACACATCCAGGAGTTGTCCGAAGAGGCCTACGAAGGCACCAAGCTGGAGGCCACGGGCAAGGACATCGCACAGATGGTGTCCGCCTGGACCGGCGTGCCGATCGGGCATGTGCAAGAGGAAGAAACCGCGCGTCTGGTCAGCATGGAGGATAAAATCCACGATCGCTTGATTGGGCAAGACGAGGCCGTACAAGCGGTGTCGCGCTCGATCCGTCGTGCCTACGCCGGTGTCAAGAATCCCAAGCGACCGGTGGGCGTGTTCATGTTCCTCGGTCCGACCGGTGTTGGAAAGACGGAGCTCTCCAAGACCTTGGCTGAGTTCCTGTTCGGTGACGAAGATGCGCTCATTCGCGTTGATATGTCCGAGTACATGGAGCGATTCTCGGTGTCGCGATTGACCGGTGCCCCTCCCGGCTACGTCGGGTACGAGGAAGCCGGCGAATTGACGGAGAAGGTTCGCCACCGACCCTATTCGGTCGTTCTGTTCGACGAAATCGAAAAGGCGCATCGCGACGTATTCAACATTTTGCTGCAAGTAATGGAAGATGGCATCCTCACTGATTCGCACGGACGGCGCGTCGACTTTCGTAACTGCGTCTTGATCATGACGTCCAATGTGGGATCCGAGTTTATCACCGATCGCGACACTCTCGGATTCAGCGACAATGCCGATGACTCGGAAGAGTCGTACCTGCAGATGAAGGATCGTGTTACCTCCGAAGGCCGCAAGGTGTTCCGTCCCGAGTTCCTCAACCGCTTGGACGACATCATCGTGTTCCACCAGCTCAACAAAGCCCAGGTCAAGCAGATCGCCGATCTGATGATTCATGAGCTGCAGAGTCGGTTGCAGGAGGAACGAGACGTCACGCTGACGCTCGATCCGTCGGCCTGGCAACTGCTGATCGAGAAAGGATACGATCCCAAGTACGGGGCGCGCCCCATGCGGCGAACGATCGAGAAATACGTTGAGAACCCGATCTCCGAGGAAATCCTTCTCGGCAACATCACATCAGGGAGCACGATCCTTGCCGTTGCTGAGGGAGACGAGATTCGGTTTTCGCATCCCGATTAGCGATGGCGTTTGCTTGCGAGCAGTGTGGCCATCGTTCGGTGAAATGGTTCGGTCGCTGCCCCGGTTGCGGGCAATGGGAGTCGTTGACGGAGGTTCGATCCGATGGCACGGACGCCGCCGTCGGTACCACCTGGCTGGGCGAAGAGCTTCGTTCCATCTCCGCGATTGATCTGAAAAACGTTCAACGTCTTCCATCTGGCCTGTCTGAATTGGATCGACTGTTGGGCGGTGGCTTGATCCCCGGCGCCGTCGTGCTGTTCGGCGGCGAGCCCGGCATCGGCAAGTCGACACTGCTACTGCAAATGGCGGAATCGCTTGCTCGCGGCGCGGGAAGAATCCTCTATGTCTCAGGCGAGGAATCCGAAGGACAGGTCAAACTGAGAGCGATCCGCATCGGAGCCAACTCCGAGCGGCTGTTCGTGCTGTCCGAGCAATCGCTCAGTCGGATCATGGACGCAGTCGAGCAAGTTGAACCGCTGGTGCTGATTGTCGACTCGATTCAGACTACGGCCGACGAGCGCGTTGCCGGCGAAGCGGGGTCGGTCAAGCAAATGCGCGAAGTCAGCTCAGCTCTCATTCAGGTCACCAAGTCCAAAGGCATGACCACCTTCCTGGTCGGCCACATCACCAAAGAGGGCGCATTCGCCGGTCCCAAGACGATCGAGCATCTGGTGGACGTGGCCATTTATCTGGAAGGCAGCCGCACCGAAGACGTGCGTATGCTGCGCTCGGTGAAGAACCGATTCGGAGCCACCAACGAAGTCGCCGTATTCCAGATGACGGCTGGTGGGCTGGTGGGGATCGAAGACCCATCCCGCTTCTTCCTCGGCGACTCGGATCGTCCGAAACAGCCTGGTTCTGTGTACGTTCCCATCCTCGAAGGCACGCGTCCCATTCTGGTTGAACTCCAAGCCCTGGTCTCTCCCACCGGTGGATACGGCGCACCACAACGCCGCTGCACCGGTCTTGATGTCAATCGCGTGCTGCTGATGCTGGCGGTGATGGAGAAGCATCTGGAGGTTCACATCGGAGGTGCCGACGTATACTTGAATCTGGCCGGCGGCCTCGATGTGCGCGAGCGCGGCACGGATCTTGGCGTGATTGCAGCCGTACTCTCCAGCCTCCGCAATCGAGCCCTGTCCGATCGAACGGCCGTTGTCGGCGAAGTGGGGCTATCCGGAGAAATTCGTCCGGTGAGACGGTTGAAGGAGAGGATGACCGAAGCGGCGAAACTGGGCATCCAGCGGATAATCGTGCCTCAGTCGGCTCGAATGGCGAAGACCGATGGATTGGAGATCGTGGGAGTGGAGCGCGTGAGCGAAGCCATTGAGGCACTGAGTTTCGAGTAGGAGGCTGGAATGAACGAAGGGCATTGGATGAAGTTGAAAAAGGCCGTCGAAACGGTGAGAGCCCGGCTCGACAAGACCCCGAATGTCGCCATGACCTTAGGCTCGGGGCTTTCCAGCGCATTTGGAATTCCCAAAGACGGCATCACCATTCCCTGCTCGGAAATCCCCGGCTTTCCTGTGCCCACCATTGCCGGTCACTCCGGCGAGTTTTGGATCGGACCCCTGTATGGAAAAACCGTGCTCGTTCAACGTGGCCGCGCCCATTACTACGAGGGCAATTCGATCGAGGATGTTTCGTTCGCTACCCGGATGTTCGCCCTGCTTGGCATTCCAACCTTGATCGTCACCAACGCTTCGGGTGCCATCAATCCGGATTTCCGCGCCGGAGATCTTGTCTTGCTCACCGATCACATCAACATGCTGGGCGTAAACCCGCTACGTGGAGCCAACATCGACGAGCTTGGGCCCCGGTTCCCGGATATGTCAGCCGCCTATACACCGGAATTGCGCGCCATGGCCAAGGACGTG
>SDBU01010544.1_pt1 | contig 10246 bp, 9 predicted proteins | sample 2277071 | NCBI WGS metagenome assembly SDBU01 (sample SAMN10397929, study PRJNA504765) | marine sediment metagenome | isolation source: marine sediment core GS08_GC12, 126 cmbsf | place: Arctic Ocean: Gakkel Ridge, Loki's castle | collected 2008 | reverse complement strand
TTGCCCATCACTTGATCGTTCTCCTATCTGTTGTCCCTGGTAAGTCGGCATCTTACTTCTCCTTCTCTAATTCATTCAACTGTTCTATCGCGCCAATGGTTTTGAGTTTGAACTCCAAGAGGACGACGATTTCCTGCTGGCGCTTGTCAATAGCAGTAACAATCTCCCTTAAGTTACCCTCGTTCTTCTTCCGCTCCTCAATCATTTTGACCTGTGTTTTGTTCTTAGCCATGAACTTCCCCAACTATATGTAATTCTTTTGGAAGGGTCCCTCGTCCTATACCTACATTCCCTGATGAATCAAACCGTAGAGTCGATTCACTCTCTACCATAAAAACATCATGCCCAGCCCCACACCAGCATTTGGTATTGATCGTTACACTGAATAAATGCCCTTGATCACATTCGTACTGTTCTGATTTATGCCTACTATGGTTGTGCCATTTACCATCTTCATCATAAAACTTATTTGGAATAATATGAACGAGCGGTATCGCAATATCCGTCTTTGGTCTAACCTTGCTTTTAAGTCCTGCACTTACGCACTCAGGGCATTTACCATCCCACCCCTTCGTTTTTGACGGCGGGCTACCAATACCATGCACACCCAATTCCTTTGCAGATTTTATTTTGATTTTGTTCTTGGCCATTATGTTCCTTAATTAAACATCAACGTGCATCTTGCCAGAATGTGAGTGCCCCCACCAGTTGCCGATACGGTTTCTATACAGTGCCCGATTTCTGCAAAGTGCGTTTGGTTTATCGGTTGGGGAGCACTGGCATTGGTGGCATCCGCATATCCGGCTTCCGTAATTGAACCTCTTACCCAATTCCCCCTCGTCGCCGTGGTATTATCTTCCATCGCAACATCCGCTATTCCATAAATGACCACCCATGCTTCACTGTTATTGGCAACCCCGCTTTCAAGAAATACTCCTATAAGTTCCAAGTCATCGGCGGCTGTCAGAATAACGGAATCGTTGTTCGCCGTATCCGGTTTTACTAATTGACCCTGAACGGTATTACTGCCGGTTCTGTTTGTAAGTTTAATCGCAATTCCGCCAAGTGCAGTCATGCCAACTTTCGCATTCATATCAAATTGGATTGTTGGAGCAGTCCCTATGCCTACCTTGCCACTGGAATCAATAGTTAATCTAGTAGCTCCAGCAGTTACATCCCGAATGTTAAATTTTTCTGAATCGCCGCCATCAAGCCGTAAGGTCCAATGCCTATCGTCGTTCTTGAGTTGATAGGAAACGACACCTGTGGCAGATGTGGACTCTAAAAGGACAGCCTCGTTACTAGTGGTAAGTAAGTGTAGCAAATTACCAGGTCCCGCAGTCCCTATGCCTACCCGCTCATTCAGCGCATCAATAGAAAGTGTGTTAGAATCGAAATTAAGGGCATCCACGGCGTTGTTGAGGGTCACATCTACCGTTTGAGTAGAGAGATCGAGTGTTGCCGAGTCAATATCTATGGTTGGGACATCTATCTCCAACTGGGTGTCGGCCTCAATGTCGAGCTGTCCAACGGCGCTGGAGTAGATGGCCGTGCCGCTGTCACGGAAGTATATCCGACTGTCCGCCTTCATCACCCCACCCGACAACAGTAGGTAGTCGCCCAGGGTGTGCTTCGACCTCGTTCGGGTGAAGGGCGCCGAGAACCGCCATTCGTCCACCCCTGTCTTCATCATCGTATAGGCTTGCCCACCGTGGAAGACGTTGGTGCGCAGGTCCCCTACCTTCCCGTCCTGGGGTGCTGGCATTCCCGTCAGGAGGTCGTCCTGCTTCTGGTCAAGGAGGAGTTGTAGTTCGCGGGTAATCATTTTCTTTTCTGGGCCATCTGGTAAAGGTTGTTGGCGATCAGGGCAAGATAGAGCAAGTTCGCGGCATTCAGTACTTTTTTCGTTCCTTCCTTCTGCTCGATGGGCGTTTTATCAAGAGCCTTCTTTCCCCCGGCCAAAATTAAAGCCTTAGGGAGCAATACGGATGCTATCGGATGCCCTGGGATAAGTTTCAACAGGGGGTTGGCTTCTACGCCGCCTGTCGCTAATATGCTCAGAGTAGACACTAAATCACCCATCTGAAGCCCAAGGTGCTGTTTGGCTTTCTTCAGCACTTCCGGGTCTTCCAATACGCTCTGAAAGGTTGCCCCATCTGATGTTTTGTTAGCCATTAATATACCGACGCCTCAATAGGTGTAATCTCGTTGGGTGGTATCTCAAAATCCTCAACCTCGAAATCGGTTGCTGCGCTCTCAAACGACACAGCAAGTATTTTAGACGTGGTGTTGAACTGAATCCGCTTTCTATGAACGAGCGTCGATGATGCGGCCAGTTGTTTCTCTAAAGCGGTACTGGCGTCATCCAAGTAAATTTTCACGGTGACGGCTACGCTGGTAGATTTGTAGCTCACATAGGCATATCTGACTTTTGCGGGGTTTTCTCCGAGGAGCATATCAGGCGTTTTATAGAGGCCAGTTGATCCATTGGTAGTCTTGTTGAACTGCTTGACGCGAAAAGAAGAAATTTGGACAAGCTTTAAATCAGCTATTTGTAATGTCGATGCGTAGGGGGCTCCGTCGGTAGAATCACCAGACCCGACCAATATATAATTATTTGTCGTGACCCCAGTAGAGACAAAGTCCGTAGAAACCAATTTAGCATCTCCAGCGAGACCGTCATGTACAATAATGTTCTGCACATAATTCCCGCCGCCCACTTTTGGGAGCGCCACATTTGCAGTAGATGAGGGATTAAGTCTTTGGTTAAGCCTATACGCAAATGTGAACCGGTATGTCTGCCCAGACGTTGTGGCTATCCCACCAGCAGACGATGTTATAAGCACTCTATCTGTGCTGTTGGCTCCCGTTACGATAACTAAAGTGGTGGTACTTAGATTCGTAACTCCACTTAGGTCGGTTATCGTATATGATGTCGCCGCATTTAAATCCGATGTATATCCAGTTGGAGGCGTCAACCCAGTAGCACCAGTCCAGAGCCTTCCATTTACGGCTATATCTGGTCCTTGGGAACCTATTTCTAACAGTATCTCTGGTTCTCTGTGCCTACCGGCTATGAAATTGGATAAGGTTGAGTTAGTGGGTAGCGTGTCTTGTATCCAGCTTTGGTTTACCATATCCAACGTATACATGGTGGTTCCATTCCCAGAGGTGTCTGGAATGAGATACAGCTCCTTCTGAAGATGGCTATATCCAAGCGTCGGGTTGAAAAATGTAAGCCCTTGGTAGGTATCACGGATGGGATAAGTCAATTCCACCGCATCTGGCAGCAGAATAAGCCCTGCCCTATCTGCCACAATCAGCCCGTAGGGGGTCACCACGAACGAGTGTAGCCATTCGCACCCCACACCAGGAAATACCTGAACAGTTGCCAAGGTTCTTTTCTGGAGGACGTGGATATTCCGCTCCTTTAGCACCCACCAGTTATCTAACATACTGGCGATGGCAACTGCTTCGTCCCCCTCTTCAATCCCCACGTCTTTTGACTGATTCAAGGGAAAGACATCTGGTGTTCCCGCTTTTGTCTCAATGACTCGGCTGTGTTCACGCAAGGTCTGGTCATTCTCGTCTGTCGTGTCTATATTCCCAATAAGGACAAGTTCGCCATCAGAGGCCGCGCACCGCCATTTAGTTGCCGGTATCTTCAGTTTAGTAGACCGACCCGTATTGATGTTATATGTGAAGGCTTTCTCCCCGGTGAAGGGGATATAAAAGGTCGCTACCGCCGTGGTAGATGGGTCGCCCGAACACCAATCAGCAGATTGCCAGTTAGCAGGGGAAGCGCCCAGAGAATCCACGGGGGCGACAGGTAGGACGATATTATTCGAGTCAGTAATCGTCTTGGCATAGGTGATCAAAGAAGTCGGTTCAATAGTCGCGGTATTGTCGATGTAGATTATCTGGTTCGCAAGGATGCTGTGGGCCGTATCCAAGAAGCCCGTCCCTGTGTTCCCCGATCCGTTAGTGGTCCCGGTGTCCAGGATTGAACTCATTATCGGTATCCAATAGCCCGTATTCTTGGCATTGAATATCTTCTCAGACCCCTTCCATCCGTTGTTGATCTCAAGGTGTTCGACTTCATACCAGTCAACATCATCGTGGAAGTTGTAGTACAGTTTTATCGCTGTTATTCGACGATTCCATGAGGCGTTCGATGCCCCGGTGTAGACTTCCACCATAAATGCTCTGGCATCGTCTTCGGTGATAATCGTCCCCATCTCAATACCGATCTCACCGTTTGCGGTGCGTCCCAACTCGCTCTCTTGGGTAAAGTCGTAAACAAAGGTGCAGGTCACCCGGTCACGGGCATTCCACACGGTATCTACAGACTTCTCCGGCCAGCCGGTAACATGAGTCCCGGCAATATGGATTGCTACCTCATTAGCCGCCCCCGTAACATCGCCGACCCTTGCCCCTGCCACCATAATAGGGGCTGTAAGTGCCTGGGCTTCAAGTTTCCATGCGTTATAGGCCTCTTTCATGGCCGGTTGCTTGAATCGTCCTGCATTGGACTCATAGGTTACGCCCTGCCCCCAGAAGTCCCGCTTGATATGCCCGTACCACTGTGAGGGTGCCGTATCATTGAAGTTCCCGTCAGATATGCGAACAACACCGCCCACAACGTACATGGAGACAATAGGCACTCCTGTAACAACGCCGCTAGTGTTGGATTCGGTGGTAAGGGTTTCCTCCACTACGATGGTAGTTCCAGTGGATGACACAACCTTGTAATAGCCATTATTGCTGGCTGTCCCGATAACTCTTATTATCTCTCCAGGCAAGAACACCGCCCCACCAGAAGCAACAGTGATTGTATTGCTGGCAAACGACATATCACTGCTACCGGCGATTGATCTAAGGGTCCACTCAGAAGTTAGAACGTCGGCAAATGTACCTGTATCGTCGGTGATTGAATTATTCCGCTTAACTGCCGCCGTGCCAGAACCAGAGCCATCAATATGTGTTGACATCCTATAGTGAGAGCTGGCATGGAGGGGTGTCCCTGCATCATCCCAGCTTGCTTTGAATTGGATAAATCCAGCGCCAGGCGTTACCTGTGATGCACTCGTAATCGCAGTACGATTGTCCTCTCCCTTGCGCTTAGATACCTTTGTGAGCCGGTTGACTCGCATATTCTGAACGTCTGGGGACTGATTACGCTGAAGGTTTCGGCTAGAGAAAAAGTCAACTAACCCGCCATCGAACCTATTGATCTCTATACCTTGATTATCATCACCTATCGCCACGCGAGGCAATATACCAGTAGTCTTAATGCCCACGCCCTGTGATCTTAAATCCCCCACAACCCCCGTCCCTGCTCCCTGATCGCCAAACTGCCGCTGTCCCCCTACTTGAGTAACTGGTGGTGGACGTGGCGGCGGTTGAGTAACTGGTGGTGGACGTGGCGGCGGAGTCCCACCCCCCCCTCCTGTATAATCTGAAAGGAGAACCCAATCATTCCATTGATCATCAAATATCCATCTCCCACCTGGACTTATCGTTCCGCCTTGCTCCTCTCGGGTTGGTTTAGGTTCGCCACCACCAATAGGAGCAGTCGTGAGGGGATTAATCGGGTCACGAGAAACGCGCCTGCGGAGAGCCTCATCATCCCCACCTCCCCGTGGGGGCCTTCTCCGGCTTCGTCTACGCTGTATAGCCATCACCAATCTCTGGAAGGTGTGCGGAAGTTCTCTTCCTGGAACTCATTCTCCGCTATCAGATCGGACATCTCCCGGCTGTTGACCCTTAAAAGTCTCGCTTCGCTCTCAAGTCCGTACTTCCCGGCGATTCTCAGGGCCGCCATTGAAGCGATAGCACCTTGGTACTCTTCCTCAAAAGGGGTTACAGTGGTGAAAGTAATTTGCCTTGCACTGATCCCCTCGCTGGTCAGAACTTCCTTATTAACGAGTGTCAGCTTCCCAAGAACTACTGTCGAGAGCAGGTATTCACCATCATTGGAGATAGAATTACTAATTCTGACCATATCGCCCGCCCTGAAGATATTCGGGCTGGTAACAAACTTATTGTTGCCATCAGTGATATAGTCGGCGGCTGTATCACTATGGACAAATGCTATGTTTGACACTTCCGACGTATAGGTTATCTCGGAAAGAACGACGAGTTTCTTAACCCCCATGACGCGAATCTCATAGGTCGTACCGGTATCCGGCTCAATGCAGAGCGAGCCTTGAAGTAACGAATATCTAGGCATTATCGCCGCTTCCTGGACTTGCGGGCCTTCCGGCGAACAGGCATTCCGCCCGCCCTCGCGCCGAAGAAGCCACGTTGTTTCCTGGTCAGTTTATGGCCCCGGACCGTTCCGTGGCGTAGAATTTTCTTAGCCTTCTTTTTGGTCAGTTTTGGCATTTTATACCCTATATGCTGCGATTCTACCGGATGAAGGTATGATCCGAGACCAGTTACCTCTTAGTTCACTATTGCTCTCCAACACTGCCAGAGTTGTGCTTGACAGGTCATCACCGGCGATGGCAGTGGCCGAAACCGTGGCATCGGCCTCCAACGGGCGAATCATTATCCATGCGTTCGCATCGGGATTAACCCCGGAATCGCATACTCTCTGGAGAGTAAACGCACTTAAGGCCAATACACCGGCGGTAACGGAACTCCCCACCGCCTGAATCACCAAATCAGCGGCAGCGGCGTCAGAACTCGCCAGGAAATAAACCGTCTGAGCACCGGCGGTGATCGACAAGGTAATTGATGAATCGGAAAACGTTTCCAGGGTAAGGGCCAATGCCCCGGCAGGCGCTATTGCCTGTTTAATGGCAACCGTGTAGGTGAGTTTATATTCCTTGAGGGCCTTACCCTTGGCGTTTGAGCCGGCGCTTGTCCGGTCGGAAGCGGTCTGAACCAGGGTTGACGTTGCGCTACCGTTACCAGTGGCGAAGGCGTAACTGCCCAGATCGTTACCGATGTAAAGAACGGTTTCGGTAGAAATGTCCGTAACCACGAACAAGTCTTTATTGGCAACTGCGCTTCCCTTGGCCGCTTGCAAAGCATTGTCCGTGGTATCGCCAGTTCCGGTTACTTTGAAGACCAGTCCGACAGCAATAGCATCGGCCGCGGTATTCACCAGTTCGAAGTTGTCCCAGTAAAACACGTCGGTATTATTACTTAAAGCGACAAACCTGAACCCACCGGATGTGCCGGAAGGAGCGGTAAAGGTAGATACTTGACCGCTAGTATCAGGATCGACGGAAACTGTGAAAAGAGTCCGTCCGCCATAATCCTGCACTTCCCAGCCCAATGCTCCCTGCCACGTCTGGCCGTTGGTTTTCACGGTCATCTTGTATTCTGCACCAGCCGTCATGGGAGCGTATTGGGTGGCAAGTTTAAAGTACATGCCCGCTGTATTGGCATCCGTGCGAAGCCAACTGCCCGCATCGGAGAACGTGGTCAGATCGTGACTCACCCATTGGTTCTGATTATCAGTCATTACCCGGTTTGCCAAAGGGGTGAGTATCTGAAGTGCATCCAATAGCTCACCGGCGAAAAAGGCGGCAAGATTGGCATCTTGGGCATCGCTTACGGTGAGTGAAACGGCGCCATCGGACGTTTTCAGGTCGTTGGTAACGCTCCACTCACTAGAGGCGACTGTTGATCCATTGGTCAAATGTTCACCGGCTTCGACTTCATCGAATCCTTCTTCGAAGATCATCGCGCTGTTTATTTTATTGGGGCTTAAACGAGAGGCCCCTGATGTTCTTGCCATTATACTTCCTCCGTCCATGTTGGTGTTTGTATATCTTCCATATCCTCAATGTCTCTCAGACTCCTTCTGTGTTGATAATTCAGAAGGATGTCATCCCAATAGACTCGGTTGAGTCTCAGCAGGGCCAGTGGGAGTTTGTACAATTTCTTGCTCGCCACACTGGTTGCGTACCAAGAGGATAATAGAATTTCATGTTTCATATTCAAAATTCTCTGGGCATGGTTTATTTCATCATCCAGAGCACCATCGGGTATATGTGTGGTACCTGGACCAAGCATACTTCGGGTTGCCCCGCGTAATTCTCTAAGATTTTTTCTCATTCAACTCTCGGCGTTTGTATCCCGGCTCTCTCCTCAAGGGCTTTTAATTGGATGGCTTCACCGTACAGCGCATGAATAGCACTATACCGACCCTCAAGTTCTCTTTCCACTACTGCCATCTCAGCCATAGAATTGAACTTCCCCAGGGCGCGTGCCTGTGCGTACATGATCGGCAGATCGACATACTCAGAGGGTACGTCCAACATAGCGGCAGTCGAAGCAGCAACAGTGAGTCTTGTAGAATCACTGGAAGTCACTGTTTTTGCTCCAGTCACTGTAACAGTCCCGGTTGAGTCCGAGGTTGTTATATTGGATGTGGAACTAAATACTGCATCGATAACATCATTAATGTTTGCCGCCGTTTCAGTATTCCCTGTTTCCTGCTTCCAGTCTGCGACTTCAGGAGTTGAAGACTGTTTTTCAATAAACTCTACCCCGTCTATCGTAATTGTGGCATTAGCGGCAATGCTACTGTAATCCGAAACGGTGATGGTGAACACGTTCGTATCCCCGCCCAGCGCGGTAGGTTTGCGGATAAAATGCAACACTGAGGCGTTACTTGAAATAGACCCAGCGGAAGTCCCCACGAATACATGCAGATTCTCCCCAAACCACGCATAAGCGTAGTGGCTGTCATAAGTGGAATTACCCAGCATATGCTCCAATTTCCCAAATTCAGTTGGATGCCAGATAGTGGTTCCATCCGCATGAACAAACTTTACAATCTTGGCAATCTTGGTCGCGGCATAGTTTCCAGTCAAGGCAACCTGGGTAACTGCTCCGTTAGAGGGAGAGATTGACGATATTGTCTCATTCTTACCATACCACTTTTCAACCAAGGACGACATCCGATTAAAGAAGTCATACTGTCCCCGATCAAGCCAGAGATTGATCTCGTCATCGATCAAGTCCGTAGACCCCACTTCGTCTATCCGCAGGTATACGTCGCTCCGGGCTTGTTTTCTGGTTACTTCACTCAATGCCATTTCTTAATCTCCTTCTGGTATATTGCTGATTTATCAGCATTATACTATTCATATAATGTTGCATCAGGGCAGCGGCCATGTCATGGCGTTGCATTTGCTCATAAACCTTCATCACCGCATACTCCACCACCAAAGGTTCAATGTGGTCGGGGAGATCGCATTCAGTACCCTTAGTGGTCTGTGGGTGCATAATCCCATAAACAATCGCCTTGCCCGCACCCGCCGCCGTGCTGGTGGTCAGGGCGAGTCTTGAGTTAGTGCTGGTCGTTACCGACGTAGCCCCCGAGATAGTCACATCGTTATCGGTTACAGTAGCCGTAACCCCTGAAACCGATCCGAAGATATTGCCGATAATATCGTTGAGATTTCCAGCACCCGCAGCATCATTGCCCGTCGTAATGAAATCAGCAGTTTCCGTGGTGGCAGCATCTTTGGCAGTCAGTACAACGCCATTTACCGTCACGGTATCATCTTCAACCGCTGAAGCAAAAGCCACTGAATAGATCGTCCCGCCTACAGGAGCCGCCGAGAAGTAAATCTGATCGTCATAAATTGCATAATACTTCTGCGCACCGTCGGCGGAGTCTACTTTATAGTAAGAGTGTTTCCCCTCGCGGATCACAAACAGTTCGTCTATAGAGACCTTTATGAGTTTGTACAAAGCACTGTCACTGCCTATCTGCGCCCGGACTATTCGATCCCGCAAGAATTCATCGGGGAGGTCTATTTCAGTCGAAGAACCATCCCCGATCAGTGAGAATTTCTCGGACAACCCCGTATTACCGGCTATTAACGCCTCGTCAACGCACTTGTTGGCCAGGTCCAACTGCCCATCTAAAAGGAACTGGTCTATATCGGAAGTATAGGGCGGTTCATCCTGGTAGGTAGATGAAGAGATGGTAAACCCCGTACTATTGTCGGTAGTCACCGACCTGGCCCCGGTGATAGTGACAATACTGGACGAATCAGACGAGGAGGAAACCCCTGTTGTCCCATCAAAGATGGCATCGATCAGGTCTTCGAGGTTATCAGCAACAGCCCCGGCGTTGGTCTCTTTTTTAAACTGGGCCAGTTCCACCGCTGCCGAACCGGTAATACAGGTTAAAGTAATCCCATGTACCGTTACAGTATCACCATCCGCCACCGAAGCATAGGTGATGGTTACGGTATGCTCGCCCAACCCCAAC
>SDBU01010543.1_pt1 | contig 10246 bp, 8 predicted proteins | sample 2277071 | NCBI WGS metagenome assembly SDBU01 (sample SAMN10397929, study PRJNA504765) | marine sediment metagenome | isolation source: marine sediment core GS08_GC12, 126 cmbsf | place: Arctic Ocean: Gakkel Ridge, Loki's castle | collected 2008 | reverse complement strand
AAATTTGAGATTAGAGTCAAGGATTTGGTTTCCAAGAGCCGGAAGCGCTACCTCAGTCAAGCGAGGGCAGTGGTATGTTATTTGGCGGTGGATGAATTGCCTGCCCCGTGAAATTGACGATAGTCATAGCGAAGCGTATTTCACTGGGGGGTTATAGTGGGGATGACGTGGCACGCAGTTTAAGAATAAGTGGCAGGGGAGTGAGCGATTGCCGAGAGAGGGGAAAGAAAATTCTCTTGTGCCGCCTGCCCCGTAGGTGGGAACCATCGTACTGGGGTGAAATCCGATCCTGCTTTTATTGTAACTGCTATGACAAGCCGGAAATTATAGCTGAATATCTGGCATAACTTCATAATGTAACAACGTCCCCCATTGTTTCCAATTTATCCATTTTTCTTTGAAATACATATCCACTGCTCGAGGCTTCATAACAAAGCTTGATTTCGAACTGCTTGGCCAATTTTTTTAGATACTTTGCAATCGTTTTATCACTATTATTAAAACGGACCGTCTCGTAGAAACCCTCATCGTTTAGATAAACAGTGATGGTAACGGTTTTAACATGGTAATCAACTCCCAGATGTGCTAATTTTTTCATGGGCTGGCACTCCTTTCTTTAAATTGTTAAGAATTTGCAATGTGATTTTTATATCACATCTTGTGCCAGCCCGTTTCATATTATCTGGGGCCGAAGGACAGCAAAGTTTACCCTGTGGAATTGCTCCGCAGGAGCACCCGAAGGGATTCAACTTGGCGTATTTCACTAGGGCGCCTCTGTGAGAGAAAAACAATCCGTGCTTGTCCTATGAAGCCAGGGAGAAACGCATGAAATCATGGACGTCCCCCTGGTCTGCCCGGGGACTATAGGATGTCCCGAGAGCGCCGGTCAAGACCGGTAAGATGTAGTGGATGAAAGAGCCATACGGTGAAGGTGTAGCGAACCACACCGGCCCCGAGTCATGCGGCGGTGGCAGTAATGCTATGGCTGAAGCGTTGACAGGGGTACGTACAGGCCAAGTATTGAGCCGCGAAATCCTATTCAACTTTGGGGTGCCGACGTTGTGGGACAGTACGGAAGGCAACACCGGATATATCGCTATCGCGAGATATATACGGACCCTGCGCGGTCGGAGACCTTGTGCATGTACGGAAGCATCTTACACGGGAACCGGGAGATCCCATGTTTGCCTTTGCTTATCGAGGGTACCAGAGGCCGCATTGGCAAGTCCAAGGACGTAATCCAATGATGAACGAATATGGGAAGTCGGACAACCCCATAGTACCGAAGAAGTTGCCGAACAAGGCTTCATTAGGAGCGGCGGAGGCAATGGAGGAAAGGGGGTTGGCCAAGGGGAATCGGTCAGAGCAAAACACGCTCCGGACACAGGGCCGGGCAGGCGTGCAAAGTGCGCTCGGACGGATACGCCAAGCAGCGGAAAAGGATGTGAATCAGCGATTCACAGCGCTTTATCACCATGTTTACAACGTGGATCTGCTCCGTGAGAGCTATTACGCACTCAAGCGTAAGGCCGCTCCGGGCGTCGACGGGGTGACGTGGCAGCATTACGGGGAAAAGCTGGAGGAAAATCTCAAGAGTCTTTCCGATCGGCTCAAACGAGGTGCATACCGTGCCTTGCCGGCAGGTAGGTCGTACGTGCCAAAGACCGACGGCCGCAGACGTCCCATAGGGGTTTCGGCCCTGGAGGACAAAATCGCTCAAAGAGCGGCCGTAGCGGTACTAAACGCGATCTATGAACATGACTTTATCGGGTTTTCTTATGGCTTTCGACCGGAGCGCAACCCGCACAATGCGCTTGATGCGCTGTATGTGGGAATCACCAAGCGCAAGGTGAATTGGGTGCTTGATGCCGACGTTCGTGAATTTTTCGCCACCCTCAACCACGAATGGCTGGCCAGATTCATTCGGCACCGCATTGCGGACAAACGCATACTGCGTTTGATCCTAAAATGGCTGAAAGCTGGTGTGTTGGAGGAAGGAATCCGAACGCAGTTCGATACAGGTACAGTGCAGGGCGGCAGTGTAAGCCCTTTGCTCGCCAACATCTATCTGCACTATGTATTCGATTTGTGGGCACAGCAACGGAGAAGCCGGCACGCTCAGGGTGATGTAATCATCGTGCGCTTTGCCGATGACTTTGTTGTAGGGTTCCAGCATCGCAGCGAAGCAGAGAGGTTCCTTGCTGAGCTAAAAGAGCGGTTTGCCCGATTTGGTTTGGCCTTGCATAGGGATAAAACACGTCTTATTGAATTCGGACGTTTCGCATCCCAAAACAGAGCCAGTCGCGGCGAAGGTAAACCAGATACATTCGACTTTCTGGGGTTTACCCACATCTGTGGAATAACAGGAAAGGGATGGTTTACGATCCGCCGCAAAACGATCGGCAAAAAGCTTAAGCTTAAGCTCCAGCAAGTAAAGTCAGAGCTGCGAAGCCGGATGCATGATCCGATTCCTGAGCAGGGGGCTTACCTGCGGTCGGTAGTAGCGGGGCATACACGGTATTTTGGTGTGCCAATGAATAGCCCTTCGATCAGTATATTTCGCAAGGAAGTGTGCCGAATGTGGCTAAGATCGCTACGCCGTCGTAGCCATAAGCATCGGCTTACTTGGGAAAGGATGCAGCGCCTGATTGCCAAGTGGATCTCTCCAGCACGGGTTTGCCACCCATATCCTTTAAAGCGTTTTGGCGGTACTACCTGAGGCAGGAGCCCGGTGCGTTAGTAGCGCACGCCGGGATCTGTGCGGGGGGTGCGGGGCGACCCGCATTCCTACCGCGACGCAAGTCCCCCGGTAAAAAGGGATAACATTTGAGAGCAGCTATCGACATTCGCTCTTCCGGTTTCAGACGCTACTTCGCTAACACATCATGGCTTATGGGCCACCGTGTATTGAGCATGATTGTGGCTCTGTTTGTCGGCGTCTATGTTGCCCGTTATCTCGGGCCGGAGAGATTCGGGCTTTTGAGCTATGCAGGCAGCTTTGTCGGGCTGTTTACAGCGCTGGCAACCCTGGGTCTGGATGGCATCATGGTGCGGGAGCTGGTCAAAACCCCGGAGCGCAGGGATGAACTGCTTGGCACAGCCTTTTGGCTCAAAGCAGTCGGCGCAATCCTGATGTGGGCGGGTATTGCCGCGGCAGTTCCTTTTACAAATAATGACACCCAAACCAACATTCTAATTATTATCATCGCCTTTGCCGTCATCTTTCAGGCATTTAATGTCATTGATTTTAATTATCAGGCAGAAGTAAAATCCAGATATGTGGTATATGCCCAGCTTGTCTCTCTTGTCATATCTTCAATAACCAAACTGGTATTTGTCTGGATAGCGGCCCCGCTTGTCTGGTTTGCCTGTGTCTTTCTGCTCGATGCGGTTGTGCGATCAATAGGATTGCTTGCCATGTATCTGCAAAATACCGGCAAGATGTGGCATTGGAAATGGCGATGGCAAACCGCTAAGGTATTATTAAGGGATTCCTGGCCGCTGATATTATCCGGGATGGTCATCTCGATTTATATGAAGATAGACCAGGTCATGATCAAGGAGATGCTTGGGGCGGAACAGGTAGGACATTATGCGGCTGCGGTGAGATTGAGCGAGGCATGGTATTTTATCCCCATGGCGATTACATCCTCTGTTTTTCCGGCTATTATCAATGCTAAAAAACAGAGCGAAGAGCTTTATTATCAGAGATTGCAGAAACTCTATAATTTGATGGTTTGGATGGCTGTGGCTATTGCCCTACCAACAACTTTTCTTGCGCCCTGGGTAATCAAGGTGTTGTATGGGGAGGCATTCTTGCCGGCAGCAGGGGTTTTGAGTATTCATATCTGGGCTGGGGTGTTTGTGTTTTTGGGGGTTGCGAGTGGAAAATGGTTACTTACTGAAAATTTGCAGATTTTTTCTACAATAAATACAAGTATAGGTGCAATAATAAATATAGTTTTAAATTATATTTTAATAAAAAACATGGGAATTAATGGTGCGGCTATATCAACATTAATATCATATTTTATAGCAGCTTATTTATGTTTGTCATTTTTTGACAAAACGAGAATAAACTTTATAAACTTGACAAAAAGTTTGTGTCTAAAAGGAATTTTTAGTGTTAAAGCAAATAGTTAAAGCAATCTTACCAAAATATTTAATAGAAAAGTTAGTAATAATTAAAAATAATTATTTTGATGGATATGCCCTTAAATCATACTCCCAAGAGGGAGAAGATATGATTTTAAGAGGGTTGTTCGAGAAACAAAAGACAGGTTTTTATGTCGATGTTGGCGCACATCACCCAAAGCGATTTTCAAACACATTCTTTTTCTATAAAAAAGGATGGTGTGGGATAAACATAGACGCAATGCCAAACAGTATGAAATTATTTGATAAAATTAGACCAAGAGATATCAATCTGGAAATTCCCATTTCAGATAAAAAGCAAAAATTAAAATACTATATGTTTAATGAGCCCGCGTTAAATGGCTTCTCAAAAGAGTTGGCAGAAAAAAGAGATGGCAAGGATAATTATAAGATTATATCTGAAAAAGATATGGAAACATCAACTCTTGAAGAAATTCTTGAAAAATATTTACCGCATGATCAGGAAATTGACTTTATGTCTATTGATGTCGAAGGGCTTGACTTGCAGGTTCTTAAATCCAATAATTGGAAACTTTTCAGACCAAAATTTCTGCTGGTGGAAGTTTTAGGTAGTTCAATCGAGGAGATGGCAAACTCAAAAGAATATAAATATCTTGCTGGATTTGGATATGAATTTTTTGCAAAGACTTTAAACACAGTTATTTTTCAAAGGAAGGATATTAAAGAGACATTATCATGAAAAAAATCCTGATCACCGGCGGGGCCGGTTTCCTCGGCTCACATCTCTGTGAAAAGCTGTTAAACCTTGGCAATGAAGTTATCTGTATTGATAACTTCTACACCGGCGCCAAACAAAACATCTCCTATCTCCTGGATAACCAATAAGCCCCTTCCCAGCGATGATCCAAAACAGAGGAAACCTGACATCACCCTGGCAAAACAGGAACTGGACTGGGAGCCGAAGATCAAACTGGCAGATGTGCTGGTAAAGATTATTTGGTATTTTGAGGGATTGTTGAATTCTGAATTATTAAGTTCTAAATAGAGGTTGATGTGCAAGAAATTTCTTCAAATTTATTTACCCCCCCGCATCCGCTAAAAACAGCGGTACTATTCCTGATCTTTAACCGTCCTGATATTACAAAGCAGGTGTTTGAGGCGATCCGCAAGGCAAAACCCCCCAGACTTTATGTTGCCGCTGATGGCCCAAGGGCTGATAAATCCAGGGAGGGGGAGAAATGCGAGCAGGCGCGCCGGATTGCGACACAGGTGGATTGGGATTGCGAGGTTAAGACGCTTTTTAGAGAAGAGAATCTGGGCTGTGGTAAGGCAGTCAGCAGCGCGATTACCTGGTTTTTTGAGAATGTAGAAGAGGGGATCATTTTAGAAGACGATTGTTTGCCCAGTCAGAGCTTTTTTAGGTTTTGTCAGGAATTGTTGGAGAGGTATCGGGATGATATGCGGGTTTGGCATATTGGTGGGTATAAACATTTTGGACTTGGCAGGGATAAATTTAGCTACAACTTCTCATTTTATACGCCAATATGGGGATGGGCTACATGGAGAAGGGCATGGAAATATTATGATCTTGATTTAACCAATTACCAAATATTTAGGAATGAGCTGGGAAGCTATAATCTGTTTAGCAGTCAAAAAGAAATAAATCATAGAAAAACGATTTTAGACAAAGTATGTTCTGGGAGTATCGATACATGGGATTATCAGTGGAATTTTTGTGTTCGAAGTAACTCTGGCCTTTCAATAAGGCCGTCGAGAAATTTGGTTGAAAATATTGGGCTTGGGAATAATGCAACGCATACTATCCTTAAAAACAAAGGAATAAAAAATGCTGTTAAGTATGAATTAGAATTCCCTTTAATGCATCCCAACCTTTTTTGGGTCAATGCAAAACTTGATCAAAATCTCTTTAATACACATGTTAGCAATCCGATAGTAAAGAGGATAATTATGAGGTTAAGTGACTTGTTTGATCATTCGTAAAGGCTACTCCAATGGCAAAAAACTTATTACCTCAGTTCTTGGTTGTTGGCGCTGCCAAATCAGGGACAACATCATTATTTCATTACTTGAATAAACATCCTGACATTTTTATTCCCCCACGAAAAGAGTGCCGTTTTTTTTCTCAAATGCCGGGCAACTTCATTGGAGGTGAGGCTGCCGCTTTTCAGAATGATGTGATTAAAACCATCGATGAATACGAGGTGTTATTTGCGGGAAATGAGTCGAAGATAAAAGGTGATATTTCGAACGACTACCTTTTTTATTATAAAAAAAGCGTAAGGAATATAAAAAAATACCTGGATGATGATGTGAAGATCATTATTGTTCTGAGGAATCCTGTTGATCGGGCTTATTCTAATTACCTTCATGCAGTTCGCTTGCTAAGCGAACCATTAAGCTTTGAGCAGGCGATTGTTTATGAGCCATACAGAACAAAAATGAATTATGCTTGGCCCTTTTTGTATGTTGAGGCGGGGATGTATTATCAGCAGGTGAAGCATTACGTAACAAATTTTAGTCATGTAAAGATATTTGTGTATGAGGACTTGGCAAAAGAAATCTTTTTGACGGAACTTTTTGATTTTTTGGAGGTTGATAGAGTTCAATTGGATATTTTTTGCAAGCACAATGTCTCTACTATTCCAAAACACCCATGGCTCTCAAAGTTTTTATTGAGCATGTCAAAATCCAAGCTAAATAGGTCATTGTTGCCGATCAAACTAAAGCAATGTGTTAGCGGCGCATTAGAAATTGTTAATACATGCAACCCGCCACAATTACAGAAGGAAACCAGATTATATCTTCAAACAATATTTAAGAATGACATAGAAAACTTGCAGCAGCTTATAAAAAGAGACCTTTCAGTTTGGATTAGTGGGGAACAAGATGTTTTGTAGGATTTGCGGAGGTCACTGTATATTTGTACACGAAGCTAAGGTCTTAGCGAAGTACCTCGTTAAATATTACCAATGTCCTCAATGTTATTTTCTCCAAACCGAAGAACCATTTTGGCTTGAAGAGTCATATCAAGAAAGTATCAATGTTTCTGATACGGGGTATATAAGTCGAAATGTATATCTGTCTCGTATTTCTTCAGTGTTGATTTATTTATTCTTCAATAGAAAGGCTCGTTTTATCGATTATGGAGGAGGGTATGGTATTTTCGTCAGGCTGATGCGGGATATTGGATTTGATTTCTATTGGCAAGATGCCTATACAGAAAATCTTTTTGCAAGAGGTTTTGAAGCAGAAAACGCGCATTACGAACTTGTTACATCTTTTGAGACCTTTGAACACTTTGTAGAGCCAAATAAAGAGATACAGAACATGCTTGGTTTGAGTGACAATATATTGTTCTCAACAGATCTCTATGGCAAAGAAATTCCCGTACCTAATGAGTGGTATTATTATGGTCTTAATCATGGCCAGCATATTTCATTTTACAATATAAGGACCTTGGAACATATAGCACAAAAATATTCACTCACCTTATGGAGTGATGGCCACTCACTTCATTTATTGACAAAACAAACAATAAACCCGCACATGGTTAATTTGGCCTATTACGGCTGTAAAATGGGACTCGCTGCTGTGGTAAAAAAACTAATGGATAGCAAAACAATATCTGACTGGAATCTATTAAGAACGTATGGGAAGAAAAATAATATCTAACTTGATTAGAACACTTGTTTTTTTTTATGACTCATGTGTCTTTTCAGTAAAAAAGGGTTGTGCCGATGCGGTTCTCATCATCCGCCTCGATGCCATCGGCGATTTTATCCTTTGGCTTGATTCCGCTCAGCATTTTAAAAAGCTCCATCCTGATAAAAAAATTATCCTTTTGGGAAATAAGGCGTGGTCAGACTTTGCAAAAAAAATTCCCTATTGGGATGAGGTTTGGCCGCTTGATAGACAAAAATTTAACCGAAATCCGCTATATCGATTCGATTTGCTAAGAAAAGTCCGCAAAGCAGGTTTTGAGAGCGTTATACAGCCTACCTATTCAAGAGAATTTCTCTATGGTGATTCAATTGTTCGAGTTAGCGGAGCACGAGAGAAGGTTGGTTCTATTAGAGATTACAACAATGTTTACCCACTGGCAAAAAAGATTAGTGACCGATTCTACACTCAATTAATACCAGCTAATCCAAAACCCCTTATGGAACTTAGGCGTAATGCTGAGTTTATGCGAGGGCTGGGTTTGCGCGTGAAAGCAGGTTTGCCCGACCTTTCTTTTGCCCTTAAAGGGGTTGCTAACCCATTGAGTGATGTAACTGACTATTATGTTATGGTTCCTGGAGCGGGCTGGAGCGGCAGACAGTGGCCGATTACCCGTTTCGCGGCCCTGGCTGATAAGATTTATCGTCAAGCTGGACTTACTGCTGTTGTTTGTGGGAGTCCTGCTGAACAAGGTTTATCTGCGACATTAATTTCTAAGATTGATGCGCCGGTTGTGGACATGACGGGTAAAACCAATTTGGTCGAGCTTGCTGTGATTATTAAAGCCGCCTCGTTTCTTGTGGGTAATGAAACAAGCGCGGTGCATGTCGCTGCGGCTGTCGATACCCCGGTGGTCTGCATTTTAGGGGGCGGGCATTACAGACGATTTGTGCCATATGAGTTGGAAGTTGAAACTGGACGGCCCTTACCTATGGCAGTGATACATAGAATGAATTGTTATGGGTGCAATTGGAGATGTACCTATATGAAGAATCCACAAAAAAGTCCTGTACCTTGTATTGCAAAAATTTCCGTAGAAAAAGTTTGGCAGGAGGTATTGAAAATTTTACCTGAATAGGATTTGAAGAAACATGCTGGCTTATAAAGACACATACTCATCTCATTCTTATTATAATTATGAGGATCAAAAAACAAGCTTGTTCGGCAATGCTATTATCCTCTTGATTCCTACCTTGACGTTTGTGGAATTCAGGCTGATAGGAAGATTATTTCTTTCTGAAATCATTTTGATCGGTCTTCTGCCTTTTGTTCTTTTCTTTAAAGGATGGATGCTCAGAGATCCTTTGCCCAAGAGACTAATCTCTTTGGGTTTGCTTTGGCTCTTTGCACAAGTGATCACGGACTTAATAAGAGGCACTCCCTTTAACGACTATGCAAGAGGATGGGCTAAGATTACCTTTTTTCTGGCCAATTTTGCTGCGTTGTACATGCTTCTTTATGGCAACAAAAAGCGACTTATTTTATTTGCATTGGGTTTAGTGTTCAGTGGTCTTATTGCCTATAAGTTTAATATTGATAGGCCTTTTTCTTATGCAAGGAGCTACCCGTGGAAATTCGGTGTAGGTGGCCCTATAACCCTCTTACTTATATTGTTTTCCACGACTACTTTTGTTTCTCGTATGCGATTTCTGCCTTCGCTTATCCTATTTTTCTTAGCTTTGCTCAATCTATATATGGGATTTCGCAGTTTGGCAGGAGTATGTTTTTTGGCATGTATTTACACTTTTACTCAACAACGTTTTATTGAAAACGTAGATGTGAGTGTGAAACCATCATTGAAAAAAATAGCCTTTATTTCCTTACTCATAATTGTCGCTGCTATTTCTTTTCTAAAAGTTTATGAATATGCAGCAGGAAATTACTGGCTCGGGAAAAGAGCCAGGGATCTGGTACGGATACAATCAGGTGATTTTGGGATCTTGTTAGGAGGCCGCGCAGGGATTTATTCCGCCGCCAGAGCGATTATAGACTCTCCTGTAATAGGCCATGGTTCCTGGGCTAAGAACCCAGATTATATTGATGTTCTGAGAGATCTTGAGAAATTTGGTTACTCTATTGGGAGCTTAAAAAAATCTTACAAAAGCGGATTAATTCCGACACATTCTTATATTCTGGGTGGCTGGGTAGAGAGCGGCATTCTTGGAGCAGTGTTTTGGGGTTGGGTATTGATACTGACAGCTAAGACTTTATTTTACCAATATAATATTAGGGACCCATTGAACCCATTAATTGCCTATATTGGTATTGGTCTTGTTTGGAGTATTATATTTTCACCTTTTGGCGCAACGTGCAGATTAACCGTAGCGTTTTTTCTTGTTTTGCTAATGTCCACGCTGAATATATTAGAGGCCCGTGAACAATGTACAGC
>SDBU01010542.1_pt1 | contig 10246 bp, 20 predicted proteins | sample 2277071 | NCBI WGS metagenome assembly SDBU01 (sample SAMN10397929, study PRJNA504765) | marine sediment metagenome | isolation source: marine sediment core GS08_GC12, 126 cmbsf | place: Arctic Ocean: Gakkel Ridge, Loki's castle | collected 2008 | reverse complement strand
AATTAGAACTCCTGATTCATACATTATTATTATTTTTGTTGCTTTACAATTATTATTTGAACATATTTCTGAATTTGTTTTTAATTCTACTTCTTGAATCTTATCATCTTCACTAAATATATTTTTATCAAAGATGGTAATTTTCCCATAATCCCCCACAGAATCATCATAAGACTTATAGTTATCGAAGAAGAACCAATCATCTGCACTAACAGAAAAGCAAAGAAGTGTTACTAAAATTAAACTTACTAATGTTAGTGATATTAATTTTGTTTTCATTTTAATTTTAGATGATTCAGTTTTCTGTGTTCTTTAATTTTATCTTTGTTTTTTTCTTGATATTCTTTCATATATATTTTTCTATTTTTTTTCTCCATTTTTAATTTAATTCTCCTACAATTATTTCTTTTTCTGTATCTCTTGGAAATCCAGCATAACTTAATACCATCATTACAACACCAATTATTGAAACAAATGTTGGAAGCCTTAATAAAAATGTTGAGGACTTGGCCATATTATTAATATAAATATTCAGTAATGATGTACTATTTATTAAAATTTCATAAGTGTTTGAAACATAAACTGCAAGGATATAAGCAAAAACTAATAAGACAATATCAATAATAATAAATAATCTTGGGTTTTTTCCTCTAAAAAGATATGCACTTACAAACATATTTAAGATCAAACCAAAGATTATAATATATCCAAGAATATCTAAATTAACAATCAATCCTGCATTAATCTGTCCAAAGGTTTGCTGAGTTATATTCCCTAAATTAACCTGTCCAACCTCAACATCAATATCAAGATTAGTATCTATTAGTGAAGAGATTAATCCAAAAATTCCCAATAAGATAATCCATATTAAAATCGTGAATATAAATATAAAAATCTCTAAAGTTACAAATCCCCTTTTATTCTTTAAATTCATAGTTAATTAAGTCCTCCCTTATTTTAGGCCAATGTTTATGTTTTGGAATCATGTTTGTTATTTTTCCATTGGCTAATTTCTTTTTTTTATCAATACCTGATTTTTTTCTTGCATTTTTAATCTCTTCTAATTCTTTATGAAATCCCTCTCCAATTCTTCTTACCTTATCTTTTTCTGATTGCTTTTTTCTTGAGGTTTTCTTTTTCATGTTTCATTAGTGTTCAACAACTCTCCCCCACCTTTGTATTTGTTTACTCCACTTCATATCTCTGAAAAAATTCCAGAAGAACCAAACTAATGTTAAAATAAATACTGGATAAATTAATGCTATAAATGATTGAGTGAAGAAGCTAAACATTGCATAATAAATACCGAATCCACTAATTAGTTTATCTGAGATTGTTAGGATTAAATTTAAAAACCATGCAAACAAAGAATAGGTTACAGGAACTAATGCAATTTTAATATATTTTTTCCTAGTAATAAAAATCATATTTCCTTTCTCATCTACTTGATTACTCAATGGGATAACCATGTTTAGCCAGAAGCTAAACACAAATAAACCAAAAACAAAGATTGTTAACATGATATAGAGTCCTGTCTTTGCTCCTGTCAACTCTTCACCTAATTTATTAATTGTGAAATCAATATTCTCGCAAACAATAACCCCATCTGAATCCCCACAAGTATTATATTTATAATCTCCAAGAGAATTAGTTGCTGAAAAAGAAAAATTATAGTCTTGATTTACTTTAGTCATGGCTTTATTAAAGGCCCTTAAAGAACCATTGGGAAATTTTATAGAGGTTAAATTAACAAAAGTACAATTATCACAAATTTGGTGTAAAGAAATAGTTGAATCCTGAGAAAAAATACCTAATGAACTTGCACTAATGCTTCCTAGCATTATAACAAAAGCTAGTATAAATATAATTTCACATCTTTTCATTAAAAATATAGGTAAGACTATTATTTAAATTTATCTTTTTTTCTTTTGTTGCATTAATTAGGCTTAACTTTAATTCTTTTAATCCCACAATGAACACCGCAATAAGAGGATTGATTAAGATAAAATTCATAATCGTCGGAATATTTTTTAAAATAAGAACACATCTTATCAAAGATTAATTTAGTTATCTTGATTTTTTCATTTGTCCTCTCAACATAATCTTTAATAGGTGATTTAATTCCATCAAATATTTTATGATGTTTACTACATAAAGTTATTGCTTCTTCTTCTTTATTTTCTTTTGAATTATAAAAAGAGATTATATGAGCAAACTCAAGATTTTCAACAGATTTACATATAACACATTCATTATTATCCCTTATCAAAACTTTTTCTTTAATTTTTTTATTATTTCTTTTTTTTATTCTATCCTTTTTGTTTTTTGTGTCCCATTCTTTCAATTCTTCATCTGAAATTAAACCTATTATATTGGCTTGAAAAATAACTGCTCTTGAACTTCTATAAGGGAAATAATTAGTCGTGCATCTTTCTTTTCTCCATTGATTTACTACTTCTGCTATTTCTTCATAAGATTTATTCTCACAAAACATTCTCTTAACAATTTCTATTTCTTCTTCATACCAACCAATTTTTCCAAATTTATCTTTCATTCTTTTTCTTCTTCCAATTTAAAGAACGAGTGAGAGTTTGATTTTTCTCTTGCACTTTCTCAATCCTCCTTTGCTTTCCTATCTTAGCTTGGTCTTCTTTAGTTTTTATTTTATCACAATCAATACATAAGGTTTGGACATTATCAACATCAAATTCTTCTCCCCCTAATGCTATTGGTTTTATGTGGTCACCAATTAAACTACTCTCAATCCCTTCTTTACCACACTTGACACATTTATAATTATCCCTAACAAATGCTTCCTTCCTAATCACTACCCACCAAAACCTTTCTACTATTTTATCTTCATAATTAGCTGTGCATTTTGTTGAGCAACATCTCCAATCAGTTCTTCTCTTCCATTTCGATTTAGGAAGCCCACAACTTGGACATTGATTATTATTAATTCTCTTTCTTGCTTTTTTTGGAACTTTGTATTTATATCCTTGTCTTTTTATCATATTTTCTTACATAGTTTTTGTTTCATGATTATTATTGGTGGAGTTGGGATTTGAACCCAATATGAAAAAATGGATAAACAAAGTATTAGAAATTATAACTATAACTTCTAAATCAATTTTTATCTTATTATGCCTACCAAGGCATCCTCTCCACCTTATTCTTTTTCAAAAGGATCTTCTTCTAATATCTCTTTGCTTTGATAAGGATAAAAAGAAAACCTCTTTTTTAAATTATCCCAAATCAAAATTCTAAATAAAAAATAAAAAACTGTTATGATTGAGATTCCAGTAATTAAATAAGCTATCCACATAAATCCTGATATTATTATTTTCAATATCATCATCCTCTTTATGTGGTTTTAATTATTTATTCTACTGCTTGTTCTTCTGAATTTTCATCTTCATCTTTCTCAACAATATACTTGTGATATTTCTTTTCCTTACCTTTATAAGTTATTTTAATTTTATCTCCGATTGAAACAAAATCCATTTTATCGTCAAGAACTGTTGAACCCCAGACTGCTTTAGTTTCTCCATCAGCTTCAATGTAATACATAGCTGAGTTATTAGGGCCTACATTAACTTTTTTCTTTGCGTAGATTCCTTCTATAAAATCGCCATCTTTTAAGACAGCTTCCCCTTGGTTTGTGAGATTCCAAATTTCTGGAAGTTCAGTTCCAACTTCTTTATAAACCATATTATTATTTATTATCCTCCTTACATTCAATTAAAGTATAAAATATAACATTGCCCTTCTTGTAAGGTTTGTAAGATTTGATTAGCTTGTGATTCAACAACCACCTTAATCCATCTTTTATCTGATAATAAAAACTATCATGAAGATTATAATTTAATTCTTTTTTATTCATATCTCTTTGTTTTAATAAAGTTAAGATTCTTGTTAACAAAGTTGTTGTTGCTCTTCCACCTTTTACGCCTCTATGTTTTGATGTCATTGTTTATCTAAAAATCCATAACCCCCATATTAGTAAGGGGACAAATATAACTCCAACAAAAGCTATTGCTAAAATTGTTCTTTTCATTAAATCATTATTCTTATTTTCCATTTTTCAGTTTTGTATAGTTTTAGGAAGTTCCTTCAATCTTTAATTTAAATTTATCAAAACATCTTTGTGCAAAAGTTATATGTCCTATTTCCTCAGTTTCTTCTTGTAATCCTACTCCTGGACAATCATAATATGTTTGATTTGCTATTGATTCTATTTCATTTACTGGTAGTATTGAAATTCTAAAATGTGAGAAGAACCAAACTCCAATGATAATTAACACTAAGATTAATGCTATACATCCACAAGTTGATTTGTTTTTATTTCCCATTTTATATCTACATCACGAATCCCTCATTGTCATTAAATCAGGTAACTTAACAATTTGATTAAACTTTGATTCTTCAAGAGAACCTAATATTTTTCTATATTTCTTTGTTGTGCTTAAATGTATTTGAAGTTCTTGGGATATTTCTTTATCACTTCTTCCAAGAAATATTCTAAAAGCTATGTGTTTGGCTAAACTACGAGTTATTCCTTTTTTTATACATAAATCATTTAGTTCCTTATCTATTCTTAAGTTTCTTATTAATCTTTTGAAATTATCAGTTCCCATTTTATTTGTTATTTAATTTTAAAGAGTTAATTTGCTTTCTCCAAACTACTTTTAATTATAGCGAAACCAATTCCAGTAAAACAAGCAGAACCAACAAATATAAACCAATTAATAATTACATTCCCTTTTATTGATACAATAAGTCCACTTATTCCAATAATACCAAAAAAACTTCCTAATCCAAATAATATATTTTTATTTACCATTTTTCAGTTTTGTATAGTTAAGCGATGTTTAAATTATGCAATTATCTACATAATACATAACTGCATCTCCTTCGGTATAATATTTAATTTCTTCATTTAATTTATTTCCATTACAATCTATATGATATTTTATTGATCTAATCATATCAGGACTTGCTGAAATTCTTTCAGTTACATATTGATATTGAGTTCCTGAACCACTGCTAAAAAAACCCCTGTAAGTATATTCTCCACTTTTTAATTTCTTTGTGCTGTCTATTAGGTGGTCGTTTATATATTTTAATTTATTGCAATTATAACCATAATCCTCTTTTATTTCGAAATAAAAATTATAGTCTTTTCCGTTATTGTAACATTCTTGCTTTAATCTTTCTTCCTCTATTCTTTTATTATATTCTTTTTTCACTTTTTCATCATTTATTTTGTCTTGTGAGTAACTTCTTAATTCAAAACCATTATGAGATGAACTAATATTTGAAGCATAAGTTTTGACCCAGTATTTGTCTGAGTCTAATGATGCTTTTATTTTGTAACTCCAACCTTCAGAAAGATTAAAACTATATATTATTATTATCATACCTACTATAAAGCATATTGCTCCCCAAATATAGTGTGTTGGTTTTTCTTGTTTTTTCATTTGTTTTCTTTCCTTGGCTTATTCCAATATCTAGATTTACACTTTGAACATGATTTAGGTAATTGATTTGTTATCCAATTATTCTTGCATCTTTCACAAGTGCAATCATACATTTTTTGTTTGATTATTTTATATGACATTTTTATTTCCTATAACGCAATCATCTTTCTATTGCCCAACAAATTTGTTTCTTTCTATAATCTCCTTCAAATTTCTCTTTAAAAATATAACAACAATTTCCTATTCCTGTTGTTATTCTTTGTATGATTGGTAATGAAACATTTGGAACATTAGCATCACACCAATCAAAATCCTTTCTTGATTCTTCATTTTCATCATAATATCTTAATTGCTTTTGTCTTTCCTTTTCTTGCCCTGTGTTTATTATACCATATGTAAAATATACAAAAAAGATAATTACCACTGCAACGCTCATTATTAGAACGATTAGTTTTGATTTATTTTGTTTTTGATTTCCCATTTTAAATTATATTTAATAGTAATACAAGAGCAACGCCCACCATCACTATACAAAGAGCAAGCCAATCTTTTAAGGTTTTCATTGTTCTACTCCTTCTTTTCTAAAACTCCCTGAAGATTTAATTAAACACTTATCTAATTCTTCTGGTAAAAAATAAAAACTTAATTTATCTCCATAAGGTTTGTTTCTTAAATCAATATTTTCTTTACATATAAAACTATTTTTACTTTGATGAAACCCTTCTGCTAAAAAATAAGTTAAATTATTATTATCACAATAATTAGTAGCTATCCTAGTTAAACATTTGTTATCATAAGTATCAACTCCAAACCAAATTAGAAAACAAATAAGAAAAGTAAGTGCTATTGCTCCTAGGACTAGATAAATTATAATCTTTGCATCTCGATTCATTCTCCTGCCCCCTGATTTCTTTGAGCCTGCATCTTGCTCTTTAACCATTTCACTAAAATAACTATTGCTATAATTCCTAAGATAGTTAATATAATGTGTTCTCTTAATAAGAATCCTATGAAAAGGATTGGTGCTTCAATTATTTTTAGTGGGTTCATTTGATTTGCTCCCCTTCTTTTTCATAATAATTTACTTTAGAGTGAATTGGTTTTGTTTGTTTTGTTTTCTGAGTTATCTCTTTATAACAAAATATCATATATCCAACTACTGCTATAAGAATTATTATTATACTTAATTGTGGTTTGAAGAATTGAACAGGTGCAAGAACCATTAAGAATAATGTAACTCCTGCAAATTGAAATAATCCTTCCATTCTTATTAGATTATTAATCATCATATAACCTAAAATAATTAATAAACAAGCCCAAACAAAAGCATTAAACATATTGTCTTGAATGATTTCTTCATAAGAAACTAATCCGATCTTAAGAATAGTAGCAAGAAAAGAAATGAAAATAAATCTATATAGATTCATTATTGGTTTTCTAACATAAAATATTCTTTTTAGTTTGAGGTATGTTTCTTGTTTCATTTTAAATTAAAGGCATCAGGCCCAGAATGTTCTGAACCCTTTAGCTCTTTTGTTATGTTTAATTTTGTTTTCATTTGCTTAATATTAACTACCAAAGGAGCTTTATAAAGATATGTGTTCACTACTATAGTAGTTAGTTATTCCCAACAGATACCTCACTTTCTTTAAAGTTGAATTGTTTATATTCTGATGTTTGGAAATGAGATCTGCCTAAGATTTTTAAGGCTCTTTCAATATCTTTCTCTTCTACATAAGGAGAGAGTCTTGATTTTGCAGATGCCTTAACTAATCTAATTAAAGATTCCAAGGCCCTTGGATTTATTATAATATCTTCACTAGCGTTTTCTTTTCTGATTTTTAAATAAACTTGTTTAATCTGATCTTCTGCATCTCCACTAAATTTAGGAGTTTCAAAATTCCTTACATATACAAAAAACTTTCTTAGAAACTCTTGTGGATATTCAACATTAATTATTCCTTTTTCTCTTGCAATCATTTGGCTTGCAATCATCTCATCTCTATCCTTATTCTGAACATCATGTAGAATAAAGATTAAATCAAATCTATTAATGATTGGCTCTGGTAAATTGAATTGAGATATGTATGTTGAATTTGCTTTGAAAGAACCATACTTAGGATTTGCTGTTGCGGTTATTCCAGCAGTTACTTTTAGTTTTAAATGTAAGCCTGCCTTATTTATTCTAATGATTTGTTCTGACATTGCTTCCTGAAGTTTAGGTTTATCTTCATCAGAAAGATTGTTAAGTTCATCAATGAATAAAATATCTTTTGCTAAAACTAATGCTCCAGGCTCAACCCTATAACCCCCCATAGATTCATCTTCTTTTATTACTGATGCAGTGATTCCAACAGCAGAGCTTCCACCACCTGAACACTCTCTGCTTTCAGGATTAATCTTTATTTGGAATTTACATAAGATTGATTTAGCAGTTCCAGGATCTCCAATCAAAAGTATGTTTGGTTTATTTCTAACAGGGGTGTTTGGATTATTCTTCTTATTACATAATTGAAGAATTAAAGCATTTTTAATTTGATTTTCTCCAACAACTTCTGGAGCAAAAGAAGAATTAAGTTCTCTTAATCCATTTTGATTTATCTTATTGGCAACCTTTTTAATTTGATTAATTTCATCTTCAGAAAAGTTTTCTATATCAAGTTCTGGCTCAAACATCTCTGCATTAATTATTTCAAAGTAATAATCTGCAATAGTTGAAACCCCTTTTCCATGTATCTTCTTATGAATCTTATGCAGAATCCCAATACATTTAATTTCATTTCCAGGAGTGAAGGTTTTAATATTTTCAGAGTTTGTTAGATCTCCTTTTACCCATGCTACAACTCTTTGAGTGTGAGGATTATCTGTTTTCTCTTGAAGGTCCTCAAGAATAATTTTTGATATATTTTCTAATTCTTCTGCTAAAAATTTGAAGCTTCCTTTTCTTCCACATGAACATCTTGAAGGCTCTCTAATTGTTGCTTCATTCTGTAATACAGAAATTACAGATCCGCATGAAGGACATTCATATTTGATTAGTGTTGATATTGGTTTTACAGAAGAAAGAGAAACTACTCTTGCTTCAACACTTGTTAATTTGTTTATATTTCCACTCCTTAGATTTTCAATATTAACATTGGAACTTTCAGGAATGTTTTTAATTCTTATATTATAATCTTCTTGAAAAACTGATTTTAATAAACTAATCATCTCTTCTGGTTTAACCATTAAAGATTCTGTAAAAACAGGACTTATCTCTGCTAGTTTTTCAAAATCAAATATTAATGATTTGTTTTCTCTTTTATAGATTTGTGCTGTCTTAATTGATTGAACTTCAAGTAATAACTCATCTGCTTGTTTATTTTCAGCAATTTTACTAACTTCTCTTTTTTTTAGAAAAGCTTGAGCTATTTCATATTGATCAATCTTTTCCTGAACAAAGGCCTTTCCTAAATCAGATAATTTAAAAAACTTAATGCCCCCTTGTTTTTCTGCTTCTTGAAAATATATTTTGTTTCTATTTATAACAAGTTTTACATAATTATTAGTATTTTTGATTTTTTTAGCAAGTTGTTCATAATTTAGATGATTTGATTTAAATAAATGATTAAAAATCTGGTCTAAGGCACTTTTTCCCAGACACGCCCAACCCCTATGATACGGGATACTTTTGATACTTTTGATACTTTTATCTCTTTTCTTACCCGTATCTTTCGTATCTTTCGTATCTTTCGTATCCCGTATCATCGATGGGAAGTGTTCCTTTTTTTTATTTTCTATGTGTTTATTTTCTTTTTTTTCCATTATTTCATAAAATTGTTAAATTGGTAATTTTCTCTCCTTTCAATTTCTAATTGCTTTTTTACAGCCGTATCATTTTCAGAAAAAAAGCCCAATGATACGGCTAGAGGTGAGTTAATCATTGAGCCATCTCCTTCTAAATCTAATAATTCTTTTGTTTCATCCAGACAATTATTTTCTTCATCCATTGTTTTTATTATAAATTTCTATGATTTAATTTTCTATGATCCTCAATTAATAAAAATATGTGATTTTCAGGAGCAAATGCTTTCCTAACTTCTTCTAAATTTATGCTTCCATCATCATTAACAAAATTAAACTTAGTGAGGGGTTTTATATGGTGAATATGATATTTTGATAAATCTTCTGGAAAGGGTTTGAGATGATTTATTATTGCCTCATAATCAATCCCATATTTATTTGAATTTATTAAAATTTTTCCAGTCTTTATATATTTAATTATTTGTTTACTAAGTCGGTTTCTTAATAAACAAATAATCTTAAAATTAAAATCATTTTCTTTCTTTGTTTTTATCCATAATTTTCTAGTTAATTTAATCTTTGCTAACTCTTTTTTTTCAAATTCTCTTATTAATTCAAAATACCCTTTTTTTAATTTTTTATTATTACAAACCTTACATCTAAGAAAGGGTTTTAAGACTTCTTTATTACAATCTATACAAAAATTAGTTATATCCAACTTTTCTAATTTAAATTCGTTATACCGAATACTATTAAGTTTTTGATTTAATCTCTCACTTTTCTCATTGTCATCACTATCTCCTGTATTATCAGGCTTGTTTAAAGCCTCACCACTAGACTTTTTCCACTCTTTTGATGTATTATCCCCTGGCATTTTTCTTTGGTTTAAAATCAATTTTAGTGATAGTTATCTCAATAACATCTCCTAATTTCAATTTATAAAGTTCTAGATCTTCAGAAGTAATTCTAATCTTATGGCTTGT
>SDBU01010541.1_pt1 | contig 10247 bp, 5 predicted proteins | sample 2277071 | NCBI WGS metagenome assembly SDBU01 (sample SAMN10397929, study PRJNA504765) | marine sediment metagenome | isolation source: marine sediment core GS08_GC12, 126 cmbsf | place: Arctic Ocean: Gakkel Ridge, Loki's castle | collected 2008 | reverse complement strand
GTAGTGTTCAGATTTCGTATCTATGTTTGAATTTTTTAAGATCGTTAAAGGTTATGAGTGGTATATGTTATCTTGGAATTTTATCTCTTGCTGCAAAACGATTGATAAAAGGCAGAGTAATCATAGAGGCTATTTGAGGGCAACCACAAGATATGGAATTTTTCAACTTCAGTTCAGACCTAAAGATGAGGGCTTGCTCAGGTGTGGTACTCGTTAAGTATCACAGGCATTTAAGGGCTTTGTGGCGCCTCGATATATAGCAGATAGCACTAAGCTGTCGTTTGGTGATATTGTATTGAGGTATCTCAGAAAATTTGGACCATTGATACGTACCGAACCATTGCAGGTATCTGTAGTCGGCTTCGGTAAAAATTTACAGCTTACTATTCTGGAGTTGCCGGAGTTCCAGCGTAGATGATAAATTCTATTTTGAAAAAAGTTTGGATCGATATTTTAAATTAATTAAACTGCACGTAATTGTTCAAGATGGCTTTCCGGTAATCTTTACAAACAGACTCTCTTTTTCGTCTTTGTATTTTTCTTTGATTGTCAGTATCTCATCTTCGATAGCAAAAAAGGCATCGACCACATCCGGGTCAAAGTAGCTGCCGCTGCTCTCCCTAATGATGGTGTATGACTTTTTAAGGGAGAAAGGTTCTTTGTAAGGTCGTTTGGACGTCAGAGCATCGAATACGTCTGCAATGGCAACAATTCGCCCGGCAATGGGAATCTCCTCACCGCTGAGCCCTCGAGGATACCCGTTGCCATCCCACTTTTCGTGATGACTGAGGGCAATCACTTCGCCCAAGTTGATAAATTCGGCATCGGAGCTCTTCAGAATCTGTGCACCGTTCACTGTATGCTGCTTCATAATCTCCCATTCGTCTGCGTCCAGTTTCCCGGGCTTTAAGAGAATTCGATCCGGTGTTCCGATCTTTCCGATATCATGCATGGGTGCTGCGTAGAGGATGGACTCAACGGTTGCCTCATCCTGGCCCATTTTGCGGGCCACGGCTGCCGAGTAATTGCTCATGCGAAGAATGTGGGCACCGGTATCTTCGTCCTTATATTCGGCGGCTTTGGAGAGTCGATGGATGGTATCGAGAGAAGCGGATTTGATTTTAGAAAAAGCCTCCCGGAGCTGGGCGGTCCGCTGCATTACTTTTTCCTCAAGGATGCGATTCTGATCGTAAAGGGCAAGATGGGTTTGCACACGGGCTTTGACCAATGACGGGCTGACAGGTTTGGTGATATAGTCGACACAGCCCGCTTCAAATCCTTTGGACTCATCGGCAACTTCGCCCTTGGCAGTGACGAAAATCACCGGAATCTTTTTTGTATCCGCACGAGACTTCAACCGGCGACACACCTCGTAACCGTCAATTCCCGGCATCATAATGTCCAGTAAAATCAAATCAGGCATCATCTTGCCTGTGACGATTTTAAGAGCTTTTTCACCATTTAAGGCGACTTTGATTTTGTAATCATTACATAAAATGCCGTCGAGGATGTCGATGTTCTCAGGGGCATCATCAACAATCAGGATTGTCTGTTTTTTAAGCTGTTCGTCCATTTTTGCCTCCTAATGATAATTCATGACGCTTATAAACAAACAGTATAATAACTATTCGCACAGCCCTATCTGACCCATTATTCGATCCAGTGCGGCCAGAGCATCTTCAAAGTCATATTCTTCTAAAGCTTTCTCAAGGATTGTGACATCTCCTCTTATGGCTGGTATTTTCAGATCATCTTTGATTTCACCGAATTTTCTTATCGCGCGGGTATCATCATCTCTTATCAGATCAGACAGTTCGGCCAGTTTTGGTGCCATGATCGACACATCAAGATGCTCTATTGTATCTGCCTCCACCTCGGCTGTCTTCGATGGTGTTTCCGGTGCTTCAACACCCCAGGCATCGGCATCTTCCAGTTCCGCGCTCATATCCTTTGAAACAGTTTCAAAAACGGCCGTAAAGGAAAAAGTGCTCCCTATGCCTTTTTCACTTTCCACGCTGATGGTTCCCCCCATCATCTCCACCAGCCGCTTGGTGAGAGACAGACCGAGACCGGTACCGCCGTACATCCGGGTCGATGATCCGTCGATTTGGGTGAATGGTTGGAACAGTTGCCCTATTTGATCCTGCGTCATACCAATGCCGGTGTCTTCGATTTCAAAGCAAAGTGTCAATTGTTCGTTGGACGACTCACGATCGATCCGCAAGGCCACCCCGCCTTTTTCCGTAAACTTGATGGCATTGTCGAGAAGATTGGATAAAATCTGACTCAATCGCCGGGCATCACCCTCCAGCATGGTCGGTACTTCGGGAGTAAACGAGAGAACAAAATCAAGATTTTTCTTTCCAGCCATGGGCGAATATGTGCTCTTAAGATTCTCCAGAAAGCCCCTCAAGTCGAATGGGCTTGGTTCTATTTTTAAATCACCCTTCTCAATTTTAGAGAAATCTAAAACGCCGTTGATCAACTTCATGAGGTGCCGGCTGGCACTGTCGAGTTTTTGCAGATAACCCTTTTGCTGCTCCGTCAATTCGGTCTGAAGATAAAGGTGTATCATACCTTTGATACTGTTGAGCGGCGTGCGCAGCTCATGACTCATGTTGGCCAGAAATTCGCTTTTGGCACGACTGGCTGCTTCAGCATGTTCCTTGGCAATGCTCAATTCGATTGTACGTTCTTTTACCAGCTCTTCAAGATGGTCTCGATGTTTCGCCAGCTCCTCCTCCACCTGTTTGCGCTCGATAATTTCTTTATTAAGATCAACTATTGATGTTGTTGTTTCCTTTAAATCCTCTGTCATTTTATCAAACGCCCTTGAGAGTTGGCCGATTTCATCTTTGGCATCTATGTTTGTTTTATAGTCCAGATTCCCAGTGGCTATTATTTCAGTTCCTTTATGTAATTTGTGAATAGGCCCAGAGATTATTCTTGAGACATAAACACCCACTAACCACGCTATTATTGGGACAACAATCAATACCAAAATAAATATGAGTTTTATAAACCTCAAAGGCGCAAACGCCTCTTTTACATCAATTTCTGCCAGAAGAGCCCACTGCATTTCGGGGATATATGCATGTGTTCCCAAGACTTTTATGCTTCTATAGTCTGGGAAAACAGACATTTTTTTCAATCCAAGTATATGTTCTTTATCTTTTTGCATTAAACAATTTCTTGAATTTAAGGTATCAACCTGTTGTTTTAAAATAATATCTTCTTTGAACCTTGAAGGACTGATCATATAAAAATCTTTGTTGACCAAATAGATCTCTCCTGTTTCACCCAGGCCAGTTCGATCTAATGTGATATTAAATAGCTCTTCTGCTTTAAGATTCGTAACAATAACCCCTAAAAACTCATTATTAACAAGAATCGGCGTGGCAAAGTCTAGAGCAGGTATTCCAGCGGTTTTAGAAATATGAATATCTTTAATGTAAGTTGCTTCTTTTGCGTTTAAGAAAATCTCATCATCACTTTTATCAGAACCCACAGATGCTTTATCAGAAGATGCGATCACAACACCGTTTTTGTCTAAAAGGTTGGTTTTAATAATATCTTTGTGGACTTTAATCACAGCTTTTAATCTATCATTCACGCTTTCAAGCTTTTTATGGTATTCTGGATTATCCTTGTTACTGTTTAAGGTTTCCATAAAAAGAATCTCTGTTGATAGCAATTGAACAAGATTTTCATGTTCTTCCAAGAATGTTTCTATATGATTTGCCCGTGATTCGGCAGCTGTCACTAAATGATCAAAAATCGATTTTTCCAGATTGTTTCTGACTATCGTGTAAACGATGGACACTGCAACAACTGTAAGAACTACGCTTGTTAAAAGAAAGGAAAGGCTTATCTTCTTGGCAATTTTCATCTTCTTCCTCCGCTATCTGCAAAACCTTTGCAGCTATCTGGATCGGCGTTAGCTATTTTATAATTATTTTCAAGATTTATTTCGTAAATCATAAAAATTTCAGCCTTGAATTTTTCATTACCGCAAAATCAAAAGTTGTCCTATAGATTTCAGGTTGTGGCAATATTATAGCGCTATCCTGTAGTAACCGCTCAGCTTCCTGACTGTGCGGCTGCCAAACCGAAATAGCATCTACCTCATTATTTTTTAGGGCAGCTGGTAAGTCAATCGTCTTGGTATGCACCATTTCTACGTCTGAAAGTGACAGATTGTTATGAATCAAATAAATCCCCAGATAAAAATGGCTTGATGTTCCTCTGTTCACCCCCACTCTTTTCCCTTTTAAATCTGCTCCTGTCTTAATGCCCTTATCTTTATGTGTGATTATTTTGACAAAAGGATATGAGTAGGTGAATGTAGCAAAGATGCAAAAATCTTGTCTCTTAAAACTATTAAACACAACAGGCATATCTGCAACAGTAGACATCTCGACTTCCCCGGCGAACAAACCCTTAGTTGCCAGTTTGCCACTGCTATATTCCTTCACTGTTACATCAAGGCCTTCCTTTGAAAAAAATCCTTGCTTCTTTGCAATATAAACAGGAATGGACAAAAATGATCTTGAAATCCCAAGATTCACTTTTTCTATACTTTTTGCAGGTTCACCCGGCTTACAGCTCGCTAAAAAATATGTGCCAACTACCAAAATTAGAACGATAGAGACCGCTTTTGGCCAAACAGGAAATTTCTTTTTCTTCTTTGCCTGTGTTGCTGACCTCTCTTTTTTATTTTCTTCTTTCATTTCTATTGCCTCCTGTTGGTATTCAACATCACTTTTTGTCACAATATCAGGAGTGATGTAACTCAATTCCCCAAAATAAAAAAGCCCGTAAGGTAATCTCCATTTTGGCCTTTTCCTTCAAGCTTTGTTGCAAATAATAACCGACCAGATTAGCCTTTTATTGAGCTGTAACGGTTGCCTCATTTAGGATAACATAGCGACTTCTAAAATAGAAAAAGCCGGAAAGACTGATTAAGACTAGAGTTCCAAATAGAAATATTAGCAACGTCAATTTATTTTGAATTTTCATCTTTTACATCCTTACTTAAAATTAGGGGGTTGCTTTGACATTTTATATTTCTGCCACAAAATACACGCTCCATTTCCGCATGAATAGCTGGTATGTTTTACCACACATCGGAAGTCAGCCCTTCCTTCCCAGTTTTTCTCTGATCCTGTAAAGCACTTCCAGGGCCCCTTCGAAATCATACTCCCCCAGGCTCTGCTCCATGGATATCAATTCATCCTCCACGACCGATCCCTTCATAATGGCTTTAAGCTGTAAAAGCTTTCTGCCGGCATCCGTATCATCATCCTCAAGAAGGGCCTCGATTTCATCAAGAAGTGGTATGATTTCAGATAGATCCATAGGTTCACCAGAATCGTCAAACGCATCATCGTCCTGACGATCATCATTATCCAAGGCGGCAATACCGGGTAGCACCTGAGCCAGTTCCTCCGACACACGGTCTATGAATATGTTTATTTTCTCTTCTTCAGCCATTATGGCGGCCTCCAGGTCTGTAGCTGTAGCGCTGAGTGCAAGAGCGCCGATAGTACCTGCCAACCCTTTAAACGTGTGAACCAGCCGCTTTGCAAGCTCCATCTCTTTGTCTTCCAGTGCTGATGCGATCTTATCAACAGTATCGGCATGGCCTGTTGCAAACTTTCTCAGCAGCCTTTTAAACATCTCCGGATTCCCGCCGACCAGGACCAAAGCGGTTTTTACATCGATTCCCGGCAGGTCGGGCAGGGGCTCTCCAGGTTTTAAATCTTTAATCGTTTCCCCGATCCCCGACACCTGGTCCCCGACACCTGATACCTGATCCTTGCCCTCTGGTTTAATCCACCTGACCAGGGCTGTAAAAAGCTCTCGGGGATCAATGGGTTTGCTCACGTAGTCGTTCATGCCGGCTTGCAGGCACCTTTCTTTGACCTCGCCCACCACATCCGCCGTCATGGCGATGATGGGGATGTTGGATGTCGGATGTTGGATATTGGATCGTTTTTCCCACTCGCGTATGTTGCGAGTGGCTTCGTAGCCGTCCATCACCGGCATTTGAAGGTCCATGAGAACGACATCGAAGTCAAAGGCGCTCACTTTTTCGACAGCTTCCTTGCCGTCATTGGCAATCGTGACTGAAAATCCCTGGTTTTCCAGCAATCCCGCGGCCACTTCCTGGTTGATTTTGTTGTCTTCCACCAGAAGAATGCAGGCGTTGGCAATGGCGTCCAATTCTTCGGGCACGCCAACCTCCATGCGCTCTTGCACAAAATCTTCACGCACTCCATAGCCCAAGGCGCTGCTGATGGCATCAAAGAGCGTCGACTGGGTAACAGGTTTGACGAGAATGCCGTCAAATTCCACATCTTTTGCGGCTTCAGCCGCCTCTTCTCGCCCATAGGCGGTAATCATGATGATGAGGGGTTTTTTAGAGATCTTTTGATCCCCTTTGATTCGGCGGGTTGTCTCTATCCCGTCCAGGCCCGGCATCTTCCAATCCATCAACACAAGATCATAGAGGCCGTTTTCCGAAGTTTCCGACCGTCGAAGCTCGCGGATGGCTGCCTCACCGGATTCCACAGTGGTCACTATAAATGAAAAGGACTCAAGATAGTTTTTCAGAACATCCAGGGCGATGCGATTGTCATCCACCACCAGAACCCGCATTCCAACCATGTCCGCCGTTGGCAGTCGTAATCGCCGCCTCTCTTTGTCCTTGGTATCGAACTGCACCGTAAAACTGAACGTGCTGCCTTTCCCCGCTTCGCTTTCCACTACCAACCTGCCGCCCATCATTTCCACCAGCCGTTTGCTGATAGTCAGCCCGAGGCCGGTACCGCCGAATTCTCGGGTGGTGGATGTGTCTGCCTGGCTGAAAGCCTCGAAAAGTTTTGACATCTGTTCCGGCGTGAGCCCGATTCCCGTATCCCTGACGGAAAACTGAAGCGTTGCGCGATCATTTTTCTCCTCTATCAACTCTATTGAAACCACCACCTCGCCCTGTTCCGTGAACTTTACCGCGTTTTTTGTCAGATTGACCAGCACCTGTTCCAAGCGCAAAGGGTCTCCAAGCAGGCATAATGGTATGTCCGTCGATGCATCGATGATGAACTCCAGCCCCTTTTCCTGGGCTTCCATACAGGTCATGTTCGAGAGGTTGGTTAAAACACTGTTAAGTAAAAAATCGATGGATTCCAGTTTGAGTTTTCCGGCCTCGATTTTGGAAAGATCCAGGATATCGTTGATAATGCCCAGAAGGCTATTGGAGGCCAGATGGATATTGATTAGATAGCGTTGCTGCTGGGGTGACAGCGCTGTCTGGCCGAGCAGGTGGACCATGCCGGTGACCGCGTTCATGGGGGTTCGTATCTCATGGCTCATATTGGCCAGAAACTCGCTCTTGGCCTTGGTTGCCTCCATGGCCTCATTTTTGGCCATATCAAGATCCTCCATCATGTTCAGCATGGTCAATTGTAATTCGTCCAGATCTTTGATGCGTTGCTGAAGGTCTTCATCAATTTTTTTTCTTTCGGTGATATCTTCTTGTATGGCAACAAAATGCGTAATTTCATCTTTGGTATCACGTATTGGCGAAATCACGGTGCTTTGCCATTGAAGTTCTCCGTTCTTTTTCTTATTCAGGAGCTCACCTTGCCAGGCTTTTCCGGACAAAAGCATATCCCACATTTCTTTCCAGAACTCTGTAGTATGGGTTCCTGAACTTAAGATCCTGGGATTTTGTCCGATGGCTTCCTCAGTACTGTATCCGGTTGTTTCGGTGAAGCTTGGGTTTACATATTCAATTGTACCTTTCCGGTCGGTTATGATCACCATCGCCTGGCTGTCCTCGACAGCGCGTGACAGCTTCCGCAGTTCTTCCTCTGCATGTTTTTCCTCTGTTGCGTCTCTGGTTACAACAACGGCATGGGTTACCTCTTTCTGCTCGTTGATATAAGGATACATGCTGGTCAGACAATATCGTTCACCACGCTTTCCGAAATCCATCAATGATTCATAGGAAACCTCTTCTCCGCCGAAGCATCGGTCTATGTTCGGTCGGATTTTCTCTTCAAAGATCTCCAGGCCCCAGACTTCGGCGACCGTTTTACCAATGACACTCTCCCGGTTTTCCTGAAGGATGCTGCACCACTCGTCATTAACTGCTTCGTAAACGTATTCTCTGTTGATGAAGCTCATCGAGTTCTTTACCGAATTGACGAGGAATTCGTATCGCTCGCGAAGCACTTCTATCTGTAAACGATCGGTAATGTCACGAATCGATTCGATGGCCCCGGTGATGTCTCCATCTGTGTTGCGTATCAGGCTGGCGGTGGCCCAAACGTGGAGTCCGTCTTTCCCCAAAAGAGGAAGGTAGGTTTCAGAAAACAAGACGTCTCCCATTTTGTTAATTGACTTATATTCCCGGGCATAGTTTTCATCCCACTGAAGGGCCAGGTTCGCCAGCAACGGGCGCCTTTTGCCGTAAAACGGAAGGGCATATTCAAAATTTCCTTTGCCCAGCATGGCTTCGGATTTGATACCTGTCAACTCTTCAACAGCATGGTTCCAGGCCTGAATCTTCCCTTCCTTGTCAATGACAATGGTGGGATCCGGCAGGAAATTAAAGATCTGGGTCAGACGCTGCTCGGACTCCCTGATTACACCTTCTTTTATTGTGCGTTCATCAATTTCTATTTTTATCCGCCATGATCCCAGAGTAATTCCAATCAGCCCCAATAGCCAAATGATGCCATATTCTATTCCCTGAACCGCCTTATGTCTCCAGACCCGGGCATAGTGCAGTTCCATGGGAACTGAGACACTGATGCCCCCTCGAATATCACCCTCCCGATATCCTTGCTTGGCATGACATTTCAGACACCCCCGCTCGGTTAGGAAGGGACGCATCAGGCGTATGTAAGAAGCACCGTTCATTTGGGTAAAAGCACTCACCTCAGCTTCACCTTTTTCGAAGGCACGCAATGCCTGGGTCTCCCAGGGATCCGAAGCATTCTGGGGGTTGATAGGATTCAAACTGGTAATATGCCCCTGAATCCCGGTTTCTTTTGCCTCTATTTCATGCACTTGCCGGGTCATATAGGCGGGATTAATGAGAGTCAACCGGCGACCCAACGGGGTTTGGATATCTCGCTCCGCTACCTCAAGAAAGGGATTGGGGGGTGTTCGGTCGTTTATAGGGGCGTAGACCCCACCGTGCATAGTGTTCCATCGACGATAAATTAGATCCCTATACAAAGCCGCTCGGGCTTCGGATTTGGCCACCTCCTCCATGTTTATATTGAGTTGGTGAAAAGTCGAAACTAATAAAACACAGATAACGACCGTCCAAAATAAACAAAGTAATACGGTATAGAGCATAAACCTTGATATTTTTTTTCCTTTAGCGGTAAATGGCATTTTGTTCCTCTTATTCATTATCAAAATTCATTTGTGAGCTTTCCATATTATCCAACGATTTTATATTTTTTCTCCCGACCCTGATTAATCAACAATTCGTTTATTTCTTCCTTAAGTTTAATCATCTGCTTTTCACGCCCAACCGCCATTTTTCTGAAGCGTTCCAGTGTTTGAATATTGTTTTGCAACTCTTCTTCTGTCTTTTTGCGGATGCTGACTTCCTTTTGCAGATCTAAGGTGCGCATTTCTGCCTCTTTTTTTGCCTCTTCCAGATCCTCCATCATGCTGAGCATGAGCTGGCGGGTCTCGGCCAGTTCATCGAGCCGGTTTTTCAGATCCTCTTCAGCCCTTTTCCGCTCGGTGATGTCATTGAAATTACCGATGGCATTTAGTTGTTCTTTCAGATGTACCGCCGTAATAGCAGCCTCAATTATTATTTCTTGGCCATCTTTCCGTAAAGCCGTTAATTCTAATCTTTTACCGAGAAGCGGCCCTTGACCTGTCTCTTTGAACACAGCGAGCCCTTTTTCATAACCGGCACGGTATCGCTCCGCTACCAATAGGTTGTGGGCGACTTTCCCTACAACTTCACGTTCGGTCCAGCCAAAAATTGTTTCAGCCGCATTGTTCCAGAATTGAATTTCACCATCCGAGTTAAACATAATAATAGCGCTTTGGATCGTTGCTGCAATGGTGCGAAATTTTTCTTCGCTTTCCCGCATTTCCTGAATGGCGATTTGAAGATTGATATGCGTACTGACTCGAGCCAGTACCTCCTCGGGCTGGAAGGGTTTAGTGATGTAATCGACGCCACCCAACTCAAAGGCTTTGACCTT
>SDBU01010540.1_pt1 | contig 10247 bp, 12 predicted proteins | sample 2277071 | NCBI WGS metagenome assembly SDBU01 (sample SAMN10397929, study PRJNA504765) | marine sediment metagenome | isolation source: marine sediment core GS08_GC12, 126 cmbsf | place: Arctic Ocean: Gakkel Ridge, Loki's castle | collected 2008 | reverse complement strand
TTATTAGAGGTAAGGATTTTTTAGCTAAAAAGGGAAGCTGATTCCAAATGGATTATTCTGTTTAAAACCCGAATCTGGAACTCATAAGCCCTTGGTCGCAGGTTCGAATCCCGCCGCTACCATTTTTTTATTTAGACTACCGATAAAGGTTACTGTAGATGGATCTTACAGAAAAAATATTAAGTTATGCTCTTATCTACTTTGATATATTGCGCCGGGGTATCAGCGACCACGCCGGCATATTTACTACGCCGGAACGCAACGCCAGACTGGTCCGGGAAATATCATCCCTGTATCTCTACGGGCTGATGGGCAATACAAACAGGCCACCCGAATAGGGGCAGATAGAAAGGAGCCAAAATGTCGACAGATGCTATCGTCGCCGAAGACTTAACCTACTGGTACGACCAGCTGGTTGCCGTTGACCACATCAATTTCACCGTTGCCCAGGGGGAGATACTAGGCTTTCTGGGACCCAACGGCGCCGGCAAGACGACCGCCATCAAGATGCTCACCGGGCAGCTCAAGCCCAGGGCAGGCCGGGCGGTGCTTATGGGCATGGACGTCTCCCGGAATGTGGAGCGGGTGCAGGCGGAGATAGGCGTCTGCTTTGAGGACACCAACCTCTACGAGCAGATGAGCGCCGTAGAGAACCTGAAGCTGTTCGCTCGTCTCTTCGGGGTCGGCTCCTTTGATGCTTTTGCTTTGCTTAAAAGAGTGGGGCTTTCCGGCCGGGAAAAAGACCGGGTGGAGCACTACTCCAAGGGAATGAAACAGCGTCTTATGGTGGCCCGGTCGCTGGTCAGCCGTCCGCGGATACTGTTCCTCGACGAGCCGACCTCAGGCCTTGACCCGGCATCATCGGAAGCCATCAGGGACATCATCCTTGAAGAGCGCCAGCGTGGCGCCACCGTCTTTTTGACCACCCACGACATGATGGAGGCCGACAAGCTCTCCGACCGGGTGGCCTTTATGAACCAGGGCAAGATTGTTGCCCTGGACACGCCTCATAACCTCAAGCAACAATACGGGAAAAGAGCACTAAAGGTCAAGGTATCCGGCAAGGGAAGCCGGCTGGAGAGCCGCGAAATCGTCCTCGATACCCCGCAGACACCGGAGGAAATACATAGACTGTTCGCCCAGGAGAAGGTGGTCACCATCCACAGCGAGGAGGCCACGCTGGAGGACATCTTCATCAAGCTGACCGGGCGGAGGCTCAGCGAATGAATTTCGGTATCATCAGGGCTCTGGCGGCTAAAGACCTGTCCCTTTACTTCCGGAACAAGTTTTACGCCGTGATAACCGCCTTCGGCATTATCGCCTATATAGTAATCTACTTCGTGATGCCGAGTACGGTTGATGAAAGCCTGAAAGTCGGCTTGTACGCCCCGGTGGTACCTCCGGTCTTTGAGCTGATTCCTGAGGAAGGTCTGGTCGTTGACATGGTGGAGTCCGAAGAGGCTCTAATATCGGCGGTGACCGAGGGCAAGTATGCCGCCGGTATCGCCCTGCCGGCGGACATACTGGACAAGCTGGCTCAGGGTCTAAAACCGCGGATAACACTATATTTTACCGCCGATGCCCCGGTGGAGGTTAAAGACGCCGTTGAGGTCATGGTAACCGAGCTGGCCTACTTGCAGACCGGGCAGCCGCTGGCCATCGAGACCTCGGCTGAGATTCTGGGGCCGGATAAAATAGGAGAACAGATACCGGCACGGGACCGCATGCGCCCCCTGTTCGCCATCATGCTGCTGATGTTCGAGACCATGGGCCTGGCCAGCCTCATCAGCGAAGAGGTGGAGCATGGCACTGTCCAGGCGCTGCTGATTACCCCGATGACGGTCACCGACCTGTTTGCCGCCAAGGGAATTATGGGCATCAGCCTTGCCTTCGGTCAGGTAGTCTTGTTCATGGCCATCGTCGGTGGTTTGAGCAGCCAGCCGCTGATAATGCTCACCGCGCTCCTCCTCGGCGGTATTCTGGTTACCGGAGTCGCCTTCCTGGTAGCCTCCCTGGCCAAGGATATGATGTCGGTCATGGCCTGGGGAGTTGTCGTAATAATCGCCTTAAGCGTGCCGGCATTCGGTATCCTCTTCCCGGGCACCATCACCGGCTGGGTGAAAGTCTTTCCTACGTATTACCTGGTCGATACCGTTCACCAGGTCGCCAGCTTTGATGCCGGCTGGAGCGACATCTGGAGCAACCTGCTGGTACTCACCGGCTTCAACGTAGCCATTGTCGCCGCCGGAATTATGGCACTGAGGAGGAAGCTGCGATGAGCGCCAAAAGGATAGCCATCCTGCTGTTTAAGGAGCTGTGGCAGGGGCCAAAGAACTTCATCTTTATCTGGGCCATCGTCGCTCCCGTTCTTATCTCGCTGGTACTATCACTGGTCTTCGGCACCTTTCTCAGCGACAAACCCCGGCTGGGTATAGCCGACGAAGGAGACTCACAGCTGGTGGCTATGGTGCAGGAGCTTGATTCGGTGGTTACCAGGGAATACGACACCGCTGATGAGATGAAGCAGGCCGTTGCCGAAGGCGCCGCCGACATGGGCATCGTACTGCCCCAGGGCTTCGATGCCGCCGTCTCCCGGGGGGAGATAGTAACCGTCAGCGCCTACATCTGGGGGGAGAGCCTGGCCAAGCACCGCGTCATGCTGCCGGTAACCATATCCAGACTGGTCAGGGAGCTGGCCGGCCAGGAAGTGCCCGTTGATATAGATTCGGTAACGCTGGGGGATGAAGTCAGTATCCCCTGGAGCGACCGGCTAATGCCGCTGGTAGTTCTCATGGCAATAATCCTGGGTGGCGCCATGCTGCCGGCGACGTCGGTGATAAATGAGAAGCAGAAAAGGACGCTGGAGGCGCTGGTCATCACACCGACCACCATCTGGGACATCTTCATCGCCAAGGGAATAGTCGGCGTCTTTCTCAGCCTGCTTTCCGGCATCATCATTCTGCTTTTAAACCAGGCTTTCGGTGCCCAGCCAGGCCTGCTGGTGCTGGTACTGTTGCTCGGTGCTGTCATGGCGGTGGAAATAGGCCTGATATGCGGGGCTTTGATAAAGAACATCACCACCCTGTTTACCATCTGGAAGATGGGCGGCATCCTGCTGTATGCCCCAGTCTTTATCTATATGTTCCCCCAGATTCCAGAATGGGTGGGCCAGATTTTCCCCACCTACTACCTCATCCAGCCCATCGTTGACATCAGCCAGCAGGGAGGCGGCTGGTCCGATATTGCCGCCAATGTCTTCATTCTGGCCGGTATTGACGTGCTGTTTGCCGGTGTAGTGCTGCTGGTTACCAGAAAGGCACTGAAAACGTGACCACCGTTCCAAGATGCCAATCCGCGTGGTCCTTCCGGCAAACCCGGCACCCCGTTGCTGATATTATTTTCACTGTGATTTCTTTACCAATCTCCACACCTCGGGTGATAAGCGTAAAAACGAGCATCATAACCAACTGGCCGAAGTCGCTAATGACATACCGGGTGGCTTTTTCATATTCGACGTGCAGGTGAATTACATTACAAATTACATTACAAATGTTATGATATTGGGAATAGTAAGGATTCTTCCTCAACTATTTTACGTCGTGAAGAGTTAGATAGTAATTACCAGGCTTTACCGAGTACTGAAATGGGTCCATTAGAGATAGTAATATTATCCTTGCTTGCGCTACTTCTATTGAGTACTGGCTGGCTATTTAGGATTTTCCAGATACTAGTCGGTACAGTAATAAATACGGGCAAGTCGGTTTTGGCCAATTTCGTTGAAGATACCTTAAAACAACCGAAGGCTAAGAAGAAATCTAAAAAATCATAATCCCTCTAATAGAGAGGGGGCAGAGCCTGGCCCTCATAAGCCCTCGGTCGCTGGTTCGAATCCCGCCGCTGCCATTTGTTTTTTGCCTGACAATTTGCTTAACCTTTTTCGTTACCAGGGCTTATCTTTGCCTTTTTATAACCCTTGATAAGAGCTATGTGCACTGATACTCCGATAGCCACTAACACAAGAATTATCCTCACTACCAGTCCATCAACCGCAAATGCCACCGTAAAAGAAATGGCTGTCCATAGAAGCGCAATGGTAAACAGTTTTACCTTTAAGGGCATTCCCTTGCCATTAATGTAGTGCCTTATATAGGCACCGAGTATTCTGTTGTTCAGTAACCAGCTGTGAAACTTCTCAGAACCTCGTGCGTAGAATGAGGCTGCAAGTAAAAGAAATGGCGTTGTCGGTAAAATTGGAACAAATATTCCCACAATCCCAACTCCGAGAAAGAGTGTCCCCAGGATAACAAACAGCAATCGCTTAATGTCTATTTGCATTGAAATCAAATACCGTGCATAGTGGCCTCAAGCTAATCATGGGTATTTTACTGCTCACTGGTGGTTGGAATCAATGAGTGCAGTTACTCGCCAAAGCCTAATTATCTAACCTGCCCCTAAAAACAGTACCACGTCCCTCTTGACCTCCTCCTGATCCCCGTATACCCTCTCGCGCAAATCAACGAGAAGAAGGAGAGGTTCAATGTCTACTGGTGTTAAGCAAGCCATTAATGAATTCCTGTTATCCTGTAAGGTAGGGGGCAAATCATACGGCACTATCGATGACCAACAGGTATTGTCAGGCGGTGGGCTACTATGATGCGGTGGAGGCACTTAAGAGATATGGACCGGTGGATGGGTTGGGGAGGTAACTACTCAAGAGTCTTAATATATTCTACCAGGTCGTCTAAATCCTCGTCAGCCATCTGCCACCTCGGCATAAACTCATCTAAATACTCTCCATCGGGCTCAATACCATCGGTGATTGCTCTCTTTAAACCCTCCTCTGTATATGGTGGATGCCCTTCAGCTTCCCCGTGTTCTTCCTCGGTCAGGTGATGCCAGGTGATGTCAGGGACATCGATATCCCACATCATCATAACAACTCTACCGCCTTTACCGTCTTCTCCATGACAGGTAACACAAGCGATACGATGCATCATCATGAATCCGCCTATTCTAGTGATAGGCTTGCCCGATGAGCTTTCTGCAGTAAAGTATATCCTCTCCCCGTTTGACTGGTATTCTCTGAAGCTACATGAAGTTAGCAGTGAGGCCAATAGCGCCAATAATATAACTGGCCCAATGCTTTTATACATTAAGTTTTTCATAGTCGCCTCAAGGCTGCATGATAACCCATCAAGACAGTTTGGTATGCATCATGTTAAATTTAGTCCTGTCTTATCCGATTGTCAATGCAAAATGACCTGGAGAGTGGCTAACAGGTATTGCCAGGCGGTGGGATGCTATGATGCGGTAGAGGCACATAAGCCCCCCGTAGATCGCCCAGGGCGAAGAGTAGTATGATATCCTGATCATTTATCATTCAACATAGGCTCTCATAACGCTCAGAATCTGGTTTAGGAGAGCTATTGCCTCAGAAAGTGTCAATGTTCTTGGGTCCTTAACTAAATCCCATACTTCTTGAATACAGTCTTCTGCCTCGTTATATTGTTGTGTAAGAGTGGTAATTTCGTTTTCTAGTGATGACGCCGTTGCATTGAGGGCGGCAATCTCCGCAAGAGTCGAATCAAGTTCAACATTTGCATCTTCGAGCTGAGCAGTAGTATCCGCTAGCTGTGCATTAACGGTTTCTAACTGTGTTTCAGCGGTCCCTAGCTGTGTTTTAACAGTCGTTAACTCTGCTTCGACGGCTAATAGTTGTGTTTTAGCGCTATCTAGCTGTGTAAGTGTTGTTTGATGTTCTCCCTCTAAGACAGTAAGATCGCTGGTTAACGCATCGATATTATCAAGGGCTGCTGATAGGTCTGTATTTAATTGTTCGACGTCCAGTTGAAGAGAATCACGCTCGGTAATGGCATCTTCCAATTTTATTTCAGTCTCTTGTAATTGGGCCTTTGTGTTATTCCCCTGGATAAAAAGTGGCAAACCAACGGCTACTGCGGTCACAACAGCAACACTTAACCCTACACTTACCATTTTCCATATCATTCTCATGTTCCTCCCGTAAATTGGTACACATTCCACTGGTACACATTCCACAAGGTATGTTCCCTATTATAGTACGGTATGTCAACTCAATGATGGCTAACGGGTATTGCCAGGCGGTAGGATGTTATGATGCGGTAGAAAGCCATAAGAGGTATGGGCCGGTGTAACTCCCATTTCCACCAAAATAGTTGACAAACAAATAAGGTTCCCCTATCATATCTGCTTTCCCTAATCTATATATCATATTTTACTTACTCCTACATAATTCAGGGGGACACAGATGAAGATAAAGGATTTGTTGAAAATGAAGGACTTGAAATACCGCAGTGCAGTAACTGTGGGGCCAGATGAAGCTATCTCAATGGCTATCCAGAAGATGGTAGAGCACGACAGGGGATCACTTCCAGTCTGTAACGATATAGGTGAGCTAGTCGGGATTATCACTGAAAGAGATATGGTAAGAAGATGTTTAGCTTATGGTGATGTCTTTCCCAACATCAAGGTACAGGATATCATGACTAAACAAGTAGTTATCGGAATTCCAGAAGACGATTTAAATTATGCCATTAGTGTAATGAAGCAGAAAAGGATTAGGCATCTGCCTATCGTGGAATACGGGAAGGTGGTTGGAACAATCTCCATGCGCGATTTACTCGGAGTCCAACTTGAGGAAATGGAAGCGGAAATCCGGTATGCAAGCCTACTACCCAGGCGACCCCGCTATGGGGGGCCAAGGCTGGTCTAATAATCTATATCTTACATTGTACTATGATGCGGTAGAGAGCCATAAGATGTATGGGCCGGTGGATAGACTTGTCAGGTAATATGCCAATTAATTCGAGCCGTTTAATTGACATTGGGAAGGAAGTAGACTAAATGTATAACAACATACCAAAACACTGGCTATCGAATGATTAGGTTATTAGTCGTATTAACTATATTATTAAGTGTAATTCTGTATCCGGGTTGCACCTCGACTGGTGATGCAGAAAAAGAGAATATTGATCAATATATAGTTAATACGATTGTACCGCTCCTCAAAACTGAATATTCCATTACTGGTGACCGGCGTATTATTCTACATACGTTTACTTACTATAGTAAATCTGAGTTCTTTAAAATCCTGGATGAAATAGAACAAAGAGAAGAACAACTGCATAGAGATTATCAGGAGGCAGTAAGAGATGTCCCTGACTCTTTATTCAGTGCGATGAAAAAGCTTGAAGAAAGCTCTGAACTGGTTGTTCAAGCCCATACCATATACCACATAGCATTCAACCAAACCGATATAAACCTCCTCAACCAGTATATTGAGGAAGGTGATGCACTGGTCTCCAGGTCTGAACATTTAAAACAGGAAGCGATAAGCGAATTAGTAGATATTTGTAATCACTATGGCATTGATATTTATGAATACTATGACGTGGGAAGAGACCTGAGGGCAGAGCATCAGCATGTTCAGACAGCAGTGTCAGAAATGATAGTTGCGTCCCGTACACCTCGATTGGATAGTAGTTATGATGAAATAGATGAGTTAGCCGAGGTTCAAGGGGTTACCGCTGAAGGCGGAGCATATAAACTTGACGACTACATCTTTGGATATGTATATCCTCTAATGCAAGCTTATGATATTTCCCGGGACGGGGAAGTCACAGTCGATTGAAGCAGACCTTAAAGCAGTCAATTAATCCTACGTATGCTAATAGGCCTTGCGGCTGCTCTAATACAGTGGAGGCACATAAGGGGTATGGGCCGGTGGATGGGTTGGGGTAGGGTATTAACCATACATCCATTGTAAGCTGAGAAACTACGGTGGTTATAATGAAATTGGAAAACAGAATTAGGGATGAATAGAAAACCGTGCATTTAGAAAATGGCTTGTAAAAAACATTGGTGATAAAGGGGGGGCAAGGGGATAATAAATTGGTAATTACATAACTTCTCCAATGTTATCTTTAAAATCAATAATCATTTTCCGAACTTGTCTTTCATCAGTATCTACCAATCGTTTTAGTTCAACTTCACGTTTTGCTGCTTCCTCTCTACTTCCTTTAACCTCAAAATACCGCAATTCCATTTCTCTGCCAGCAGTTGAACGTGTTTTGCCATCTTTATGTTCCCACAACCTTGGTCTAAGTTCTCTTGTTTGACCGACATAGAACTGCCCATTTTTATCTTGCAGTATATAAACAAAGAACCTGTCGGCTTCTTTATCTTTCTTGGCCCATGCCTCGCTCTTCTCAAGTTTATATTTTGAACTAGGCCCGGAGATAGACTGAGGGATTTTCTTAGGAGCAGATGTAATACATGCTAAACAAAGAAAGAACTCTATGTCTTTATACTGACCACATGATGGACATTTATCTATAAGCTCATCTTCCCAGTCTTCGAAATGTTCGTAGCAGAGGAAATAGCCAGACCTTATCCTTTGGTTACAATTCCAATATTGACACTTATTCATATTGTGCGTAGTTTAAAATCAGCTAGGTTGGATGTCAATGTTTAGAAGAATAAACAAGTGACTATCACACTGTTGCTTATTCTCATGTCTGAACGTCAATGCTTCCAGCAGCCAATCTCACCATAGCTTCCACGCTGTCACAATCCTTGCATCCTGATTGACGATCCGGAGCACTCGGCATCTCATAAATCTCTCTTACTTGAGCTAGCAACAGAGCCAGTCTTCCCGGATTTAGTTCTACTCTCTGAATCTTTGGACTGAATCCAAGAGCAAAGCCATTATCTCGGTAATTATGGTCTTGTTCCACCAGCTCCCTATCTGTTACAGGTTCCATATAGATTAATGCCAAATCTGATATAGGAGTAAAACCCTTTTCGTTTCCAATCAAGGCATAGCCATTCAGTTGGACTTCATACATAGGAAATAAAAAGTCCTGAGTTCCTGTATATCTGGAGGTTTTATAATCGACAATTATGTAAGAGCCATCTGGTCTGATAAATATTCCGTCGGGAACGCCAGTAAATAGTATATCGTTATCGTCATCTACTATACAGAACTTGGAATAATGAGGAGGGTTGATATATCCGGTTAGCTCACCGAGATCGGCAAGCCAGGGTGGTACTGAATGATTTCTATCAAACCACGAGTGGATGATGTTCTTAGTATATGCATCTATCGAGCTAAAAATACCGGGGAATATCTGAAAGGGGAGCTTGTTATTCAGCTTCAGTTTTAACCAGAAACAGCGCGGACAGAAGTTGGGAAGCGCCAACTCTCCCAGGTTCTTGGCGGATATTCTGATTCGGTTTGACACGAACCAAATTTAACTCTTACAGTATATGGTGTCAACTCCGATCCACTTAAACCATAGCAAGGGAATTTTACTGCTCACTGGTGGGGAATCAACGGGATATCTATTTAGACATTAGCGCCAAATCCATTGACAACGTCTATATCTGGGAGTAGATTTAGTTTAATCCCGAATCTGGAACTCATAAGTATTTAACTTATTGACACCGATTTTTTGTGGGGATAGGACTGACCCTAGTAAATATATAATTTAACGTAACCATCCCTTGAGGTCATGTATGAGGAGTCTAAAATTTCTGTTATTAATTTTCTTGTTAACCTCTCCCTTTGGTTTGTTTGCCTGTGATTCTACTGCCCCTCCTTTTGAGGATATTACCTGGGTGATGGAATCGTATGGCGAGCCAGGAAGTCTGAAGACAGCATTGTCTGATGTTGAAGTTACGCTATTCTTTAATAGCACATATAAGGAGTTTAGTGGTAGTACCGACTGGAATACCTATTCCGGTAGCTATAAAGTAGAAGGCAGTAAGCTCTCCCTCCCCCAAGGTGTTGCGTATACACAGTTGAAGTGTAGAAGTGAGGAAATCGGACGGCAGGAAGAGGAATACCTAGGGTTGTTCAGCATGGCCGATAGTTACCAGATTGATAATGGAAAGCTACGCCTAAACTGCGACCATCAGGTAATTTATTATACAAGTGAACAAGAGCCTCAATAATATTTACTGGCGTCCTGTTGTCAATGAGCTTGAAAGTCGCATAGCTGGCTGGATATGAAATACACTAGATTAAGAATAGGCACAATTCCGGTAACAGCCAAGCTATTGCTCTATACCCTGCTTACTATTAGCGTCATAAGCGGTGTAATTGGAAACGTCTTACTAAGAGCAGCTGATACCAGTAATAGCTTTCTTGAAATTTTCATTATTGGGCTAGTTTCTCTTCTTGCCGGTATTGGTTTCATCGCAATCAT
>SDBU01010539.1_pt1 | contig 10248 bp, 11 predicted proteins | sample 2277071 | NCBI WGS metagenome assembly SDBU01 (sample SAMN10397929, study PRJNA504765) | marine sediment metagenome | isolation source: marine sediment core GS08_GC12, 126 cmbsf | place: Arctic Ocean: Gakkel Ridge, Loki's castle | collected 2008 | reverse complement strand
TCCGTATTAATGGTTTGCTGCAGCCGGTAGCCGATGATGCGTTACCGCTAACACCTGAGGATATAGGCCAAGCTTTCAACCAGCTAACCTCAGATAAAGAAAGGGTAGATTTCGAGCGTTGTCTGGAACTGGACTTTGGTTACACCCTCCCTGACATTGGCCGACTACGATGCAATGTGTCTAAACACCGCGGGACCATTAGACTTGTCATCCGCCTGCTGCCATGGACCGTCCCTACCCTAGACGAATTGGGATTACCAGAGGTGTGTAAAGAGTTAGTTCTCAAGCCTCGGGGTCTGGTGGTGGTTAGTGGACCTGGCGGTAGTGGTAAATCCACTACACTGTCAGCTATGATTAACCACTTGAACCATTGTGAAAGTCGCCATGTAATTACTATTGAAGACCCTATAGAATATGTCTATTCTAACGAAAAGTGCATTATAACACAGCGGGAGCTTGGTATTGATACCCTGTCCTTTGCCGAGGCATTAAAGCATGCATTAAGGCAGGACCCGGATGTTATTCTAGTTGGTGAGATGAGGGATTTAGTGACAGCGGAAACGGTGCTTACTACAGCTGAAACTGGACATTTAGTATTGACCACCAGTCATGCACCGAGTTCCTCGCAGGCTATTGAACGAATAGTAGACCTGTTTCCTCCTCATGAGCGTCCTTCAGCTCAGTCACGTCTAGCATCCTTGCTACTGGGCGTCTTGTATCAAGCACTTATTCCCAAAGTTGATGGCTCAGGAAGGACAGTTGCCGTTGAGATTATGCTGGCTACCCCAGCGGTAAAAAACCTCATCAGAGAGGGCAAGACTTATCAGTTACCCAGTACCATGCGCACACAAAGTAAACAGGGAATGGTACTATTTGACCAGGCACTGGCTAACCTGTACCTCAAAGAGATAATCAGCGGCGAAGATATGTTTGCTTGGTGTAACAATAGGGGTGACGTGGAACAGTTTTGCGGTAAATTTTAAGTACATTAAACCAAGGCACCTGCAAAGCTGTAGTTGACTCGTGGAGATCGACCGGGAGCCATTGGACCACTTGGTCAGTATAGTGATGGCTTTGTGTATGAAAGTACTTGGGTCAATAGAGAGTTCAAGCGCCCTGCTGACACCAGATTAGCCGCCGCCCAACTTGCGGTCTACATGCAGCGAGCCTACAAGAATGTATTCATAATAGCTGAAAGTCACGATGCTTGTGAGAAATGTGCGACTGCTCTAGTTAAGCGCGTCCGTGAAGTCGACCGAGCTGTCCTCACACCAGGGAACAGAGAAAGCTAAACTTACTAGCAAATCGAATTAGAAATAGGATATTGCCTGATAGTAGGCTGGCGGAGTGGGTTGAGTTCGGCGTTGCTCGCATTAATCTTCAGGTTGCCCTGACTCATGAGTGGCAGGCTGCTGGTGAGGTAGATGGTGGTTGGGGCGCGAGGTGGGAAAACAGCAGGGCCGAAGGTTATCATGTCACCAGTCTGCGCGTCCAGCAATGCCTGTCGCAGAGTGCCAGAGCCACTGTCGGCAGGCCATTTTGATATTGACAATCATTAAAATAGGACTATAATTGAGTATTAAGCTAAAATTTCGCTTCTGTTAGTCGAAGGTGGAGAATGAAATTGGGATTGGTATTAAAAATATTATCAACAATGCTACTGGTGAGTTTGCTTACTACGAACTGACCTTAAAATAACATGCTAGTTTAGGAGTGAGACGGTGGTTAACAACGGAACTCGGAAAGTTGTGCCTTTTGCGTCAGGGCATCTTTGGGCACAGTGTGTCTTAATTCTACTTGCAGTATTAGTGGTGCTAGATATTGTGGCTGTTGTATCTGGTTACATAGAAATCCGACTCATTAGTGGAGCAATGAGGGGGGAGACAGTTACGATGGCAGAGGCAACTGCTAGTGATAGTAGGCAGGCTGTCATCAACCATATCTACATAGTACTATTTAATATCACTACAATACTGTTCTGTATCTGGATTTATCGAGCTCACCGTAATCTCCCATCACTAGGAGCGAGTGGTCTAAAGTATTCTCCATGGTGGGCCGTTGGTGGGTTCTTCATACCCTTTCTAAATCTCGTCCGACCCTTACAAGTCACCACAGAAATCTGGAAGGCTAGTGACCCGATAACTGACATTAATGACAGTGTCACTTGGCAGAGTGCGCCAACGTCACCATTTATCATCTCTTGGTGGGTACTCTTTTTAATATTAATATCGGGGCTTCTGGGCAATCTCATATTACGGTTGAGTTTACAGGCCGAGACATTGGGCGAGATGCTTACAAAAAGTTGGGTAGCATTCGCTACGGATATTGTAGAAATCCCAACTGCAATATTATTAATCCTGGTTATACGGAACATTGACCTCCGTCAAGCGAAAAAGAACCAACTCCTTATTACTCGTATCACCATATAGTTATGTTCATAATAGGGGTGTAGCATATTATGGCTGATTGTCAACTTATCGGTATCGACACCAAGATTGCACGAGCCAAACAACAGGTCTGTGAATTGCAGGCCGCTATCCGAGCGTGGGTAGATACCACACCCCATGAAATCATCGAATATAGCGAGGTAGAGACCAAGACACGGGTCTTCGCTATCAAGATTCGTAACGACCTGCCGTCTGGTTTCGCGGGCATGGTTGGTGATGTTCTCAACAACTTGCGCACGTCCTTGGACTATCTCGTGTGGGAACTTACCGATGGCAAGGGGGGTGACCGTCTCTATTTCCCTGTCGCCTACAAGGCCAAGAGTGTCAAAGCCATGATTGACGGAGTAAAATATTGACCTCGAATGATGCTGTGCATCTCCTTGAGGCTACCGAAGCGTACAAGGGAGGGAACGGCCACGGCCTCTGGCAATTGCATGAACTGAACCGTCTCGAAAAGCACCGGTCCCTCATGCCCGTGTGCGCTGCGATAGGCAAGGTCGCCATCGATATCGCCTCGCCAATGAAGGCGCTTTGGTGGCCTGGTGCCTTTGTAGTATAATAAGCGGGATAGAACGATATGGACGAACCTGAAAACACAAAGCAGCTTAGCCCAAGAATAGAACTCCTGGCTATGCAGAGGGCAACAGACAAGGCAAACACCACAAAGTGGGGCTTGAACGTTGCTATTTTTTCGTATGCTATTTTAATTACTATCATCATCTTAGTCTCGCAGGGGATTGGATTTAGTATTGTGGCAACGTTGGGTGTTGTTGGATTAGTTATGATTTGGCTCATGGGATGGAAGCAGGGGAACCGGCTACGCCAGCGTTTCTACGCTGAAGAGCTATTAAGCCTGCAGGAAAAGCCTGGTAAGGGGGCTGCAGCCTCTGTGGCACAGATCAGCTCTAGAGAGAAACAAATCCTGAGTTATGTGGCTCAGGGCTATACTAACAAGCGGATTGCGATTGAGCTTGGTATTAGCGAACAAACCATTAAAAACCATGTTACTTCAGTCTTGCGCAGATTGCATGCCAATGACCGCACTGAGGCGGTGGTAATCGCTATTAAGCAGGGTTTGATCTCTATCAGTTAATTGCTTACCCTCTTTAAGTCCGCTATTTGCTACATGTTGGCATTGTAGTACAAAACTCTTTCATTATTTGTGGAAGACTGACTCCTCACCTTGTTGACAATAGCTCTCTGGTCATAGGCAATTAGAAGCATATTAAGCACATTGATATCCCTATGCCGGTAAGAATCTAGACCTTCCGGGCCAACAACAAAAAGAGCAGCAATCTCGTTAATGCACACAGCGTCAATGAAGTAATCCCACACATCGTGGTTTGATAAGTAATGGTTTATTAACTGACACAATGCTATTTTACCTATAGCCTATCTTCCGGTTTGGTCAATCTTCGTCGGATCTCCTTTGTTTGAGGTCAGCTCGGCTAAGAAGCGAGTGATATCCTCTTGCCTAAATCTCCGGTCACCGCGGGAGCTAATGCGGTATGCCCTTATTAGTCCACGGTCACTCCACCGCCTGACCGTATTGATATGTACGTGGAGCAGGCGAGCTACTTCGCTTGTTGTCAACATAGCGCTCAGACGACTGTCAGATACCATAACCTTCTCCCTTCGCTCTCTAACTGCTTTATCCTCACCTTAACTTAATTTACCTTACTATACAATCACCTAAACGTACTAATTTCGGTAGTAAATAGTAATAGGAGAAAAGTACTAGGAAAGGTGGTTAGGGTGAGGTTTAGGCACTTGACAGTTGACAACCCTGAACTGTTATAATATTTCTGTCATTTTTCTTTCATTTGGCGAATCATACTTTAGGAGTTTCTAATTACCCACCTGAATAGCTGGATAGCCTTGTCAGTTCCAGCCTTGAATTGAAGGCAAAGTTTCCCAAGAGAAGGGAGGAACGGTGAAAGTTCTGGTAATGACGGAAAATCAGCGGGTCATTAAAGACATTTTCTTCTGCCTGCAGGTAAGGTACCCAGAGGTTAGCGTTGTCTCGGTTGCTGAGGGGACAAAAGGGATAGAGATGGTAGAAACCGAGCGGCCTGATTTGGTTATGGTAGATTCTGCTTCATCTGATATAGATACCCTGGACTTAGTCGGCAAAATTCGTGAGTTTTCCGATGTCCCCTTGATTATCCTCTATGAGGGGGAATCTGAGATGGACAGAGCTATGGGCTTGGAGGCCGGAGCTGATGAATATGTTACCAAGCCGTTCAGCCCTATTGAACTCTTAGCCAGGGTAAAGGCACTGCTCCGCCGCACCCAGGGACTTGGCTTCAAAGCGGAGAGTTTGGTTTCTATTGGCAGCGAACTGACCATCAATTTCACCACACACGAGGTTTTCGCTTCAGGCAAGCGAGTCAATCTAACCCCTATCGAGTATCACATGCTATCAGAGCTGGTAAGAAATGAGGGCAGGGTGCTTACCCATCATAGCTTGCTGGAGAAGGTCTGGGGCTCGGAATATGTCAGTGATATCAGCTTTACCAAGAGATATATCTATCGCCTTCGTAAGAAGCTTAATAATGGTTCTGACAACTCACAAATGATTCATACTGAACATGGAGTAGGCTACAGGTTCAGTAAATCCACCTAATCTCGATGTAGAGGCGACTCACATACAACCAAGGGCAGGCATAAGCCTGCCCTTCACTTTTCTCACCAATTGGGCACCTAATCGGCACCAAAATTGGACCAACCTGGATCTTGCTGGGCACCTTCGGCACCGAAATCAAGACCTTATAATGCTATGCTTTTTATTATCGTAGGTGATTATTTCGGGGGTGACATCATCAAACAGGAGCGGATTTTGGTTATTGAGAAGGATGAAGCCTTAGCCGTAGAGGTAGTCACAGCTTTGGAAGAGGCAGGATACGCGGTGGTCAGGACTGCTGATGCTCTTGACGGGCTGAAGAAGTTGTATGAAGCCTACCCTGACCTGATTATTGTGGCCTCCGAGCTGCCGATGGTGAAGGGAGAAGACCCCTGCCTGCGAATCCGGCAGGCTTCCTACCTGCCCATCATCGTCCTCGGTAGTAATGATGAGTCGGCGGAGATGCTCGAGCTTGGGGCTGATGCCTATATGACCAAGCCGCCAAGCCTCAGTGAGTTAGTGGCCAGAGTCCATGCACTGCTGCGCCGGAAACCGAGGTATGACTCACCAGGAGGTCATCCCGGGTTGGAGATTGATAGTCGCCTGCCAAAGGGATGGAAGGAGTCAGAGGGGCTCACCGGGACGGAATTTCGCCTGGCTTCCTGCCTGCTCCTCAATAAAGGCAGACTGCTTGGCTACCCCCAGCTCATCAGGGAGGTCTGGGGAGGAAAGAAAGTGAGCCGTGACACCCTGCATTTCTATGTGCGCCGCCTGCGTCGAAAATTAGACAGTTTTAATATATCCGGGTTGAGGGGGGTTGGCTACTGCTTATCGGGAGACGGCGGTGCCCCCCAGTAAAAGAAGAATATAACCTGCGCCCCGGTCGATTCTCCAAAGGTGAGTGCTTGAGGAGAGAGAGGCAACTCTCGGAGAGGGGATTATTAATATGAATATTCCAAAAATTAAATACTTCTTACCCCCCGGTCGATTATACAGAGACCGCTCTTTATAGGGGTTACTTCTGGATAAATAAAAGGAGAAAAACAAAAATGAAAAAGATAGGACTTATTAGTTTAGCACTGGTCCTGGCTCTAGGCGCACTTGGCGTGGGCTATGCCGCCTGGACGGACACGGTGACCATTACAGGTAATGTCAGCACGGGTACGGTAGACATCGTCGTTGAGGACTACTCACACACTATCGTCTGGAAGGTGAATGAGGGTGCAGGCACCGACAATATGGTAGTAGTCCATTTCACGGACAGTGAACTTTTCGGCGACCCAACCCTAGACGACCCACCCACGGGCGCCGTTGATGCGTTCCCTAACGATGGCGAAGCCGATATGGACCCGGTGTCTTACGCTTACGCAAGCCAGGGCGCTGGCGACGATACAATCTTCATAGACATTTTTAATGTCTTCCCGCTGAATATAGTCGGCGAGAGGGTAAAGGCAGACTTCCTGCTGCACTACAATGGCACCATCCCGGTAAAAGTGTCGATAGCTGATATTGGGAAGGCCAGCGGCGACTTCTGGGAACCAGACCTAAGTATTCTAGCTTATTGGAGTAATGCAGCCGGCGAACAGGTCGCGTTGATTGGCAACGCAGCCGACTTACTGGGTACGCAGCTACACCAGAGCAACTACATCTTGATTGAAGTCATTCTGGTTGCGCATCAGGGAGCCCAGGTTGTTGATTCCGGCAAGTCTGGAACCATCTCAGGCACCATTGAAGTCATCCAGTGGAACGAGTATGAACCACCAACACCTTAGCCAGGACAATGGGGCAGGGGCGTTTAGCCCCTGCATCCCCTTCTTGAACCTGGTTCAAGGAGGAGAGGAGAGAGGAATAACATGAGAAAGATTGTTTTAATTAGCTTAGCTTTAGTCCTGGCTCTGGGTGGACTGGGTGTTGGCTATGCCGCCTGGACGGATACGGTGACTGTTTCTGGTCCGATAAGCACTGGTGAGGTATCCATAGAATTCACCTCGAGCGTCTCAATTGAGGACCCGTTTTTCCCGCCACCGATAATACCTGGTGTGGAGGCACTGGAAGACAAGGAGGTAACACAGCATGGTCCGGGTTTCCCAGGATTCACGCAGCGTACCGGTAAGAATGTAGCCTGGGGCGAATCTCTTCTGGTCAATTCTGATCTGCTACAGGTCTCATTCCACAATGTGTACCCCCACTACTACAACCATGTAGCCTTCTGGTTACATAACGACGGTACAATCCCGGTGAAGATTTGGAAATACGTCTTCCGGGACGGCGCGGGCAACATCGTAGCGGAGTTCGACTCAGACCTTGATACAGGGTATGTGGTGTTCGACCTCAATAACAATGGTTTTGACGACTTCGAAATCCAGTGGGGAGACAACTATGGGGCTCAACTTGAGCCTTCTGATATTATCAATATCAGCTTCGGCATCTCTCTTCTGCAAGACGAAGGGATTCAGGGTGAGGAGAATCTGACGTTCACTGTGGAAGCAGTAGCTATCCAGTGGAACGAATACCAGGAGCCCTAAAGTCAGGCTGAACATGCACAGAGCAAAGGAATGGGGGAGTTGGGGGGCGGAACCCTCCCAACCTCCCACTCCTTAACAAGGGAAGCGGGAAAGGCGGAATGCCTACCGAGAAGGTCTTTCCCCCACCCCTTGAGAAGGAGACATAGACAGTAGGGAAGGTAAGGATTTGAGAAAAGGAAGAGGTGGCTGGGCCAAGGCGGGAACTGTTTTCCTGGCGCTGCTGGTAGCGTTGGTTATGACAGGAGTTGGATATGGCGTCTGGACAGACACGATAAGCATCAGCGGCGCCATAGAGGTGGGGACGTGGGGTGGTAGCCTGAGTAACCCGTCCCCTACCAGCGGCACCATAGTCTTGAGCACCAGCTCGAATGTGCTTACCGTTACCATCACCAGTGCCGGGGCGAACGCCACCTACATTGGTTACTTCGATGTCAATAACACGGGGACGGTTCCCATTAAAATCGATAGCATTACTCCCGCAGGTGTACCCGGGGGAGTTACCGATAGCGTCAGTGTAGCCACCCAGATAGAGCCGGGAATACCGGAGTTTGGCACCATAACTGTCACTACCGGTGCTAGCCCGCCGGCGGGGGTTTTCAGTTTTACGGAAACCTTCGACTTCGTCCGGTGGAATCAGTAACCGGATAATGAAAGGTTAGCAACAAGGTGGTAAGATTAAGATGAGGATAAGGGGATTAAGCAGAAAACTTCGACTGAGCCGGTGGGTGATTGTCTGCCTGGCCGTGGTCGTGGCGCTGGCGAGTGTAGGTGTCACCTATGCCGGAATGAAAGGGCCAAAACCACCGAAGGATGACCCGGTAGTCATCTACGATTACAGCGACCCGTTCACCTGGGTAGCCACCAATGACGACGGTCATTTAGACTACCATGACCTCTATAGCCTCACAGACCCGGTAGACCCGGGTGATGACGGTAGTGTTGGGGAATACGACTACTGGGGGGTAGGAGATACTTCGAGCAGCAATGACCCGGGCTCATATCTACCACCAGGCGCTCCTCCAGCCCCGGGAGATAATTTCCCCAGGTACACCTTAGACGTAGCCAGAACCACTGCCTGGATTGAGCCGGACCCCCAATATATCACAGTGCTAATCGACAATGCCTACCCCTACTATTATTCGACGGTGTTCTTTACCCTGGAATGTCCCGAGTCGCGTCAGGGGGTGATTACTGATATCGTCATTGACGAGATTGCCGACGATGCCTCCGAACCTGAGCCAGACACCATCCCCGAACTCACGGTTACCTACAGCGGAATATATATCGGGCAGCCGATACCCGCCGGCGGAGAGGTTATGGGTGCCCTGCACATCCTGGTCAAGCAGGAGGCTGAGCAGAATGCAACCTATAAAATACGCCTCTCAATTTACTCAGAAGGTGATTCCAGAAAAAGTGGGACTGCCTACGCTTACGGCGGTGATTATGCCAACTGCTTCGACGACTTTGGTTTCAAAAAATGGGGCTGGACCAATGGAGAGCTCGGCCCCGGCTTTTATGGTGTATTCCCCCTGTATGTGGGAGCATCAGATTGCCAGCCTTCAGCGGAAAAGCTGGTCGGCACGGTTACTATCGACTACGACGGCTCGACGGCGACTGTTGTCTATAACATAACTGATACCGACTATACAATGTACGTGACGCACCTGTGGATTGGCGATGAACCTTTCCCCAGAGGTAAGAATGGTAAATACACTGCCAGCCCCGGAAAATATGGGAATATACATACGACGCCAGACTCTGGGACATCAGACAGCTATGAGATAACAGGCTTATCAGGGGATATCTATGTAATTGCCCATGCCGGCGTTTTCTGGTTCCAGTAGTAACGGCAGATGAAGTTTCACCTGATGAATTCGGCGTTCTGCCGGCAATTCGGTGCTTGACAAATCCCAATCACCTTTGACGAAACGAACCGGTCATTTGCGGTACTGCTCGGTTTTAATTGTTGATGTCATTGCGAGCCGAAGGCGAAGCAATCTCGTGCTTAATTATATTAAACGTTTCAGATTACTTCGTCGCTACGCTCCTCGTAATGACAACTAAATCAACCATCACCAGAATGACAACTAAATCAATTATTACCAGGCAGAACCTAATTTACTGCTGCCTTGACAGCTACTCACTTATCATCTAAATTGGTCTCACTGTGAATATAGTTTTTAAAACCACGGCCGGCTACCGGTGGTGGCTCGTATTCGGCGTGCTTATCGCCGTATACCTTGTCATCAACCTGGGGTTACGACACCTTCCCATCAGTGGAACGGTCAAGGCATATATCATTCCGCCGGTACTGTGGTTGCTTCTTGCCCTGGTGGTGCGGGCATCCCCCGGATATAGAACGGCCGGCAAAGCCGGAGCCAGAACGGCCATCATTCAGCTGGCTTTAATGATTGGCTTCTTCCAGGTAGTTCTCTACGCTATTGGCGGGCTCTTCTCCAACTTTGGTGAAAGTCCCTATTCCTTCACCCCGCTGGGCATCGCACAGAACGTATTTCTTGTCGGTTCAATGCTGGTTGGCATGGAGGTGAGCCGGGCCTGGCTCATCAACCACCTGGGAAGGGCCCGTACCTTACTGGCATTAGCTTTCGTCACCATTTTTTACACGATGGCGAGTATCCCGCTGACCCAGGTC
>SDBU01010538.1_pt1 | contig 10248 bp, 12 predicted proteins | sample 2277071 | NCBI WGS metagenome assembly SDBU01 (sample SAMN10397929, study PRJNA504765) | marine sediment metagenome | isolation source: marine sediment core GS08_GC12, 126 cmbsf | place: Arctic Ocean: Gakkel Ridge, Loki's castle | collected 2008 | reverse complement strand
AGGAGGACTGCTCAGACACGCAAATAACCTTGCCAGAGGCTCTCTCATTGCCGCGGCAAGAGAAAAATGTAAAGTCGTCTCTGCCGAACATGTTAGAATTGCTTCTACAGAGGTCATATGACTTCGTTAAGCGAATGTGAGAAATAGGGTAATTTAATTTGAGAATTATGGGTTAATTTAATGTGAAATTTAACAGAGCGCTGGCGTTGGGAATATAATTGCTATCGGCCGCACAGTTCTCTGGGCTACAGACCACCGGCTCCAGAGGCTTATGAACCTAAAATTCTAACTCTGGGGGTGGCACAATGATTGGGGGCAGGTCAAGATAGCTCCAGAAAACTTTGCCTTGATCACTAATATTTCCTTCACTAATATATTAGACTTTTTAAAAAAGGATACAGCTATTTCACACGACCTGAACCATTAAACCTGACAGCCCTCTGTAAGAAAAGGCCGATATTCGCCCAAGGGTTTCTATAGGGAATATCTCGTTTGGCCCATACATGGGCTGTCATGGGTTTGTTTTTTACGTCTAGGGGGAGATCTTAAGAAAAAGGGGGATTTTAGGGATTTTCTGAATGGCAACTAATAGGACAAATCGACTGGGGGAGGTGCAGAAAGATGATTAAGGAGAATTAGTCGATCACTTTATACTTCACAATACTTATCAACTCATCTTCATCTCTTTCTCGAACAAAAATAAAGTCCCCTTGAGTGGAAATAAGAATCCCATTCACGTTGAGATAGAATGAATCCAAATATGCTCCCTTGATATCATAGACATCGTAGAGATATCTCCCCTCTTTATCCTTAGTTGAAGTCCGTGCCCAAAGATTATCATTAAACTCAACAATCTGTCCCAGATCTGATAAATATTCACTACGGGGGGGGTCAAATCTTTTTCCTGCGCTGATGATTACAGATGGTTGCTGGTCTTTCGGACGTTTAACTCTTTTATACTTTCTAGTCATGCTTCTAATCAGTTTATTTGAATCTAAATCGAAAATATGAAGCAAATATTCAGATGTATGAGTGACAAACAAAAATTGATCTTTAACAAACGCTGTGCGTACACCCAAATCACTCACTGATCCTCCACCCGTTACAAATATTTTAATAGGAAAGTTCGCATGTTCATGCAGTGTATCCGAATCCTTTGGCAAAGAGACTAATATTTGGTCCCAATCCATTAGTTCTGATTCTTTGTCAGTGCGAGGAAATTCAGACTTTATAAAGTAAAAAGTCCCATCTCTAAAGAAAAGTAGTCTCAGTCGGTTGCTTATTTCCTGGAGGGATATTTCGTCTTGAAGTTTTCCATCATAGTTATAATATATTAGTTTGCCTGGACTTCTACTATGTATGATCAAGCTATCCTTTAAAAGCACATAACTGGTGAGATCTTCTAGCTCACCAGGACCTTGCCCCTTTTTAAAATAGTTGTAAATAAATTTTCCATTCTCATCAAAACGGAGGAGTTGCTCTCGATCATAAATAAATATAGAACCATCAGGAGCAACCTTAACTATCCTTGGGGACATGAAATAAAAGTCTCCGCCTACATCGCTAATTCTAAACATTTCTTCTAACCGTAATATTCGTCCTGCATTTTTACCTAACGGTTTGTTAGGATTTTTGATAATCTCTTGAGCTGAAGAAAAAGTAAAAACCAAAAATAAAATTAATAAGCTTGAAAATTTTTGTCGAGTAGACATCTTTACCTCCTTTTGGTTTAATGCCCCTCACAGAACCGTACTTGCGGATTTCCCGCATACGGCTCTTCAGTAAGGATTCCCCAATTCGAGGATGGGGTATAAGTCCGATGATAAATCCTAGGTTTGGGTAGAGGCTTATATTCGAGCATCTTGAAAAATTGGGATATGTTGTAGCTCTTCTTTTGACTCCTCCGGTTTATCCACTTGTAGGCAAGTTTAACAGTCTGGTTATAGAACGCTTTTAAATCTCTCATGTTCCCGCTCACTCCGTAGTACCGATAGTGCCCGCCCAACTTCATCCTTAGCACTTCCCACCAGTCCTCCATCTTTATCATATTTCGCACATCTTTGAGCCAACGATTTGTCTCTTTTAGCTTCTGACTGTATCTCGCTCTGGATGTCTTGAGCCCTAGTTTAAAATATCCTTTCCTTGTTTTCGTGCAGTAGTGTGTAAATCCTAGAAAATCAAAAGTCCCTAGCTTCTTCCCTTCATCTCGTGCTAAATAGTAGGGATATCTGCCAAAGGATATTATTCGGCTCTTCTCCTCTGATACCGCTAGTCCAAACTTACCTAAGCGTTGCCGTAATACTCTCCCAAATTCCTCTTCTTCTTCTGCCTTTTGGAAACCCACTACAAAGTCATCTGCATAGCGGATGAATCGAGCATATCCTCTCAACTCTTTCTTTACCCTCTTCTCAAACCATAGGTCTAAACAATAGTGAAGATAAAGGTTAGCTAGCAGGGGACTGACTACTCCTCAAACGCAATAGATAACTTGGCACTTCTGGATAACCAGAGGGACCAGATGGTTCCCTTGGCACAGAAGATGAGCCCCTAATAGGGATTGAATGTTTGATTGTCAACGTCTTAGGACCAACCAGAATCTCTTTAACAATGAGCCGTAATATTTTTTGACGACTAGATACATTCAAACATTCTGCCGAATTACGTATACGCTTCAGAAAGTCATCTATTCTATTGACAAGTTGTAAACAGGTCTCCTGATCCACCATCTTGGCTTCCAAAGAATGTAGCTCTGATTTCAATGCCGAATCTCTTTTCCTTAATCCATGGATACGTATGCGCAGTTCCGAAAGCTGTAATAAATCTTCCTGGTATGCGTTGAGCAGCCTGTCAATCCCGTTTCTTACACGTGTAATCTCTTTAACAAGGGTTTCTTTTCGAGTTTTTGTCGGGTTAGAATCTTGAGCCTCTTGAATTCGCCGATTAATCTCCTTACGAATAAGATCTGGATTTTCCATCAACTCCATAACTTGTCTCCATACAAGCTCATCCAGATAATCTTGTCGAATGGGACGGTTGTCACAAATACTTCCATCGGGGTGTCGGTAACCGTCAGAACCTAAACAGCGATAATAATACAACTTTCTCTTTGATGTTCGTGTGGAAGTCCTATACATAGCATAACCACATAGGCTACAGACCAAAAACCCCTGCAGAAGAGTAGGCTCTTTGGTGTGGCGGCGAGAGAAACGCTTGTTACTTTCCAACCGCTCCTCTGCAAGAGCAAAAGCTTCTTCACTGATAATAGCAGGAACGGGTATCTCAATCCATTCCTGCTTAGGACGTTCGCGAGAGCAACTACAACGCGGTGAAAAACCACCACGTTTACGCAGAGGACGTGTGATTTTCTTCCTCTCGGCTCTTTCCGTTTTACCAAAACATGCAGTCCCTTTGTACGCGGGATTACGCAGCATGCCCCAAACAGTAGATCGATCCCACCTCAACTTCCCACTGCGAGTCGGGATGCCCTGAGCAAGAAGCCTTCTAACAATCTCCCCTATACTCAATGCTTCTTCTGTATACCATTGATAAACCTCTCGTACTGTGGCTGCCTCCTCTTCTATTACCTCATAGTAGGCACTGGATGTCTCGGACTTTTTCATATACCGATAGCCGTAAGGCGCTCCAGAGAGAACATTAATTGATCCACTTTTGGCACGATGCCTTTTACCTCGTCTGCTACGCTCAGCAATCTGAGCTCTTTCATACTCTGCAATCATCCCTTGAAATTGTAAAAGAAGTTCATCCTCGGGTGTAGTGGCTTGAGGCGATTTGAGAAAGATTACTTCCACCCCGTAACGAGCAAACTCCTCTATTAAAAGGACCTGGTAAGCATATTTGCGGCTAAGTCGATCCGGTGAGTAAACCAGAATAGTTTCAATTTCACCCTCAACAGCCAGATCACGCAACCGCTCAAGGCCAGGACGTTGCAGAGTAGCACCGCTATATCCTTCATCTTTGAATATCCATTCAGATGGTACTGTGTATCCACCAGCTTGTGCGTACTCGTTAAGAGCTACCGTCTGACTACCTATGGTTTGCTCTTTTTTCTGTCTATCCGATGATACTCGTGCGTAAATTGCCGCTGTCTTCACCCTCTGTATCTCCTGTTTTTAAACTCCGAATATTCTTCTTAAAAGGCCATCTTTTCTGTGGAACCAATAACCTGTATACTTGTGAAATCTTACGATTGGCCAACCGATCAAAACTATACAGCATCTGGATTTTACTCTCACAATTTCTCTCAGCCATGCCCTCTTCTTTTTAGGAATGATTTTAAGGCCCACGTAACAATATTGCTTAATGATTCTCCAGTAGAGTCTGCAAGTTGTCTGAGACGTGAAACTAAGCTTATTGGAAGTTTGACTGTGAAGACTTCCTTTTGTTCCGGAATTGGCAACTTGCGCTTCGTTTTTTGAGCTTCTTGGATATATCTGTATGCCTGACGTCTTGAAACTCCAAATTGTTCTATTAGAGCCGACAATACTTTGTCTTTGGAAGAATATTTTCTCAGTAAACCTAATGCCACATTGATACGTTCGACTATCTCTGAATCTGGTGATTTTACCATCTGTCATATTTATACTACCTTTTATGTCATTTGTCAAGCATTATTTCGATTCCGTTGATACGATAAAACCTGTTCAAACTCAAAGTTTGTTATTGCGTTTGAGGAGTAAGTATCCCTCCCTGCGGTGTGCCTTGAAATGGTCTGGATGTCAAGACCAAATTTAAATCTTTATTAAGGTGTACTTCCATTGTCATGCTACCGCCAATTTCATCTGAAGATAAGCCTCAAGAGGTGTATCATATTGCTTAAGCGATTGATGCAGTCTTTGGGCATTGTATTTCTCTATAAATTCCCCGATGCTCTTTCTACACTCCCAGACTGTTTCATATGATTTTGTATAGACCTCCTCGTATTTTAGAGTTCTCCAGAATCTTTCTATGAAAATATTGTCAATTACCCGGCCTTTGCCGTCCATACTGATTTTGATGTTTTCCGATTTGAGGATCGAGATAAATTCTCGGCTTGTAAACTGGGCTCCTTGGTCCGTGTTGAAATATTCCGGTTTTTTCTTCTCCAAGGCTTCTTTTAAGGCCTCACAGCAGAATCCCGTCTCCAGAGTATTGGAGATCTTCCAGGAGACGATGTAGCGACTGTAGAGATCCATAACAGCCACAAGATAGACAAATCCATGCTTCAAACGGATATAAGTAATATCGGTGGCCCACGCCATGTTAGGTCGGTCGATTGTTACATCCCTAAGAAGGTAAGGATAGATCTGATGCTCCTTATCCGGAAAACTCAATCTTTTCCGGGGATAGATCGCCTCTACACCGAGAATCCGCATCAGAGTTCGGGCTTTGTACCTACCAACTTTAAATCCTCTCCGCTTCAGCTCCCGGCTCATTCTCCGGCTTCCGTATATGGGAAAGTCCAGGTAGATCTTATCCATTTCATCGAGAATCCTCTGATCCTGCCAGCTAAGGCTTATCCGTTCGTAATAGAGAGAGGACCGGTTAAAAGAGAGGATTTTACACTGACGCCTTACACTCAATTCCTGATTCTCCTTTTCTACAAGTTTCCTTTTTACATGTTCTGGATTTGCTTGTACTTTTTTTTTAGAAACTCAAGCTCAATGTTCTGCTTACCGATCTTTTTATACAGTTCTTCTAAAAGCGTTTTCAGTTCCCCAATCTCCGGATCTTTCTTCCTAGAAAAAAGACTGGATACATTCTCCAGCAGCTGCTTTTTCCATGTGATAATCTGATTGGGATGAACCTCAAACTGCCCGGCAATTTCTGATATTGTCCGTTCTCCCTTGATTGCTTCCAATGCTACTCTCGCCTTGAAATTGTCATCGTAAACTTTCCTTTTTTTCAATTGTGCTCTCCTTTAGTTTATTGTAAGGAGATACACCTTAAATTGCGATTCATTTTGGTCTGAATCTCCAAAACCATTATACCTCTCTCTACCTGGTAGTCCCTCTTACTTATGATTTAATATATTTTCTCAATCCACATTTTAAATCACATAATCATAAAAATTCCGATAGAACTCCGGAAAAATATGACTTTTGAAATAATTAAACGTTTCAATTATACATTAGCACTTGTTTTAATTCTTCATAAGATTTATCATCCAACTCGCCAAGCCAAATTTTTTCTACATTTCCAGAATTATCAACTATTATAGTCATCGGGGAAAAAAATATTTTATAATGCATCTGAGTTTGTAAACTTGGAAAAGTAATTGCTTCAAAGTTGCTTCCGAAGTCTTTTTCAATTCTTTCACTTATCTTTTGATCATTTAATAAAATACCGATTACTCTGTACTTATCTTTGTCAATTTTTGAATTTAGCTCTTTCCAAATTGGAATCATTTTTGTGCATAAGTCACAATTATTTGAAAAAACAATAAAAACTTTTTTCTTTTGTGATATTCCATAGCTTATTTGAGTCCATTCATCATTTAAATTCTTTGTCTCTAAAGGAGGAAGAATATCATTCACTTGAAGATTTGGCAAAACTTTACTAGAATTTATAATCTGTTCCTTTAGTTTTTTATTTTGCATTACTAATAATAAGACTAAAATAGACGTGATTACTGAAAAAACTAAAAGTAGATTAAAATAAAATTTTTTATTCTTTTCTTCCATAGGTTTCCTCCTTATTTTTTTTCAAATTTTATTTTTCTAAATTTCAGTCCTTCTTTTGCTAATTCGTTGAATAATGTCTTAGTAAAGTCAATGAAATAAATAGCATTACTATCTGGATAACTAAACTAGAATAATCAAGTTTTTTATAAAATAAGCCTATAAAACAACCGCAATCTACACTCAAACCATTTATTAAAGTTATAGAGGAGATAAAAATAAACAAAATTAAAAGAAAATTTGAAAAAATAACACCAAGCCAAATAAAAAATCCAAATAAGAGCATTAATCCAATTAAAACTTCAAAAAAAGATATTGCTGCAGATAAAAAAGGAACTAGTTTTATAGGTATAAGCTGATAATTTGTAATTGTTATAATAAACTCTTTTAAATATAAAAATTTAAAAATTCCAGTAATTAAAAATATAAAGCCTAAAATAATCCTTAAACTAGTAAAGAAATGTCGTTTATTAAAAATCATTTTTCTTTTCTACCTAACATCATATTGAACAAAAATATAATATATTAAAGAAATAATTATTATTATATAAATTAAAAGACTTCCCCATCTAGGGATTGCATTGTTCAATAATGTATTTAATGAAGGTACAATCATACTGAATTCTGGAATTTTATTTTTATCAAATTTTACATTTTTGAAAGAAATATCTTCAATATTGTATAAACGATATTTTATTCCGTTATCAGTTAACTCTGTAAATCCTTGAGTTAAATTTGCCTCTTGTTGATGCTGATTTCTTAACTTTGTTATAGCCTCATTAAATGACAAGAAGTATTTTTTGGTGGAATCAATGAATATTTTTTGTCGTTCGTAACCAGATGGAAGAATAGCTTGTACAGAATATTTAAAAGCAAGAGGTGGGCAAAATAAACCAATTTTTCGAGAAAATTCTGTCTGGCTAATCAGTCTATTTATATAATCCTCTAAGATTTGGGCAGATGTAATTGAATACTCTTCAATGGCTAGAATGTTTTTTTTATAAGTTTCTGATTGTAATTCAAGAAAACATTTCTTTTTTTCTAAAGAAGAGAGTTTTTTATTCTTTAAAATATTAAGTATTTTCATCCCATCCAATCCTGTACTTTCAAATTTTCTTATTTCTGCTGATCTTAGCTCACTTTGTAGATCTCTAATGGATGGAATTGGTCTTAAATATTCAGAAATAATGTTAATAATAATGGGAATAGCAACTACAATTAACATCCATATTAGTAGATTGAAAATTAATGCAATTGAGCTTTTTTTGAACAAAACTGATCCCAAAAGACTTATAAGAACTATAAATCCAATAAATAGACAGGAGGAAAAAGTAGTAATCAAAATCTTCATCCAGTCTTGGCTTTGAAATTGAATATACGGACTGATTAAATTAACAATTAAAAAGCATATTAATAACATAATAAGGAGTGCTGTTAAAATAATGAAAAGATTACCTAATATACTTCCTAAAATATATTGTATTCGACTTACAGAATTTGACATAATCAGCTTTAAAACACCTTTCTCTTTTTCTCCAGCTATCGAATCGTACACAAGAATAATAGAAAAAAAACTGAAAACATAGATTATTATGAACATTAGATCAAATTGATCATGTTTAATGGTAAAAGTTTGATCATTTTGTTTGAAAGGTTCTGAATAGAATATTATGTTTGGTTCTAAACGAATTCTTTTGAAAAAATTTTCTTCACTCGCATCAAAAAAAGAAAAAGAGTTAGGAGGAAGGATGACATACATACTTTCTAAGTTCATATTTTCATGAACTTGTTTGTTAATTTGATTGATATTTTGTATTTCCCACTTATATCTTTGAGAAAACAAAAAACTTAAAAAGGCTGCTAAAATAATAGAAGTAGTAATAAAAATAATAAATCTAAAGTCATAAATTCTTTTCATGATTTCTTTTTTTATTATTATAATAATCAATCTCATATACTTTCTAAACTGGGATATACCTAATTAAACTGATTAAAGATCCAAATAAACAAAACACATTAAAAAATAATAGATTTATAAAACCAGGCAATATCGAAATAAAAGATTCGGATATACTAGGAGGTTTATATTGTATAAAAGGAATATCTTCTAAATCTAAGAGTCCCCAGTTTAAATTGTATCCTTTATCTCTACTCGGATATTTTTCAATTTTATTCCTCTGCCACTCAGATAGTAGAGTGTTGAAATATTCTGCTTTTTGAAGAAAGTGGATATAACACAATGAATCAGAATGAGTAAGGCTTTTTATAACATCATTATAACTTGTAACAGGATTAAATATTTTTAGATAATCATGAACATTATTCTTGCTATTTTTACTTCGTAATAAATATATAGCTTCTTGAGGAATAGTAATTTCATTAGAATATGAAAGGCTATTTTCCATATTAGGTTTTTTTATGAGATAAATAAAATTGGGATATACAAAAACAAAAATTACATAAATAAGCAACAACAAAGCAAGGCTTGTTGAGGAAAAACGTGTCAAAGAGGAAATCCAGATACATAATAAAACACATCCAGAAACAAATAATAATGTTACAAAAATAATGAGTGTAATTCTGAGTATAAGTTCTATATCAAAGGAAATTGAAGGAGGGAACAGTAAAATCAATATCAAGATAATAATCGAAAGTAGAAAAGGAATAGTTATAGTAAAAATTATTCCAAGATATTCTCCAACCAAAATTTTGTATCTTTTAAAACTATTTGATAGACATAATTGAAGTGTTCCATTTTCTCTTTCTCCATTAATAACGTCATAAGCTAAAAAAATAATCATTAAAAATAAAAATATCGTTACAATTTTTGAAAAATCTAATTGAATAATACCATCCAAAAAAGGATTATTTTTCGAATAATTAAGCAGTTTGTATGGATTTGGATAAGGTTTACTCGCCGAGAATATTCCCCCAATGTAAATTATATCTGCAAAATTGCTATTATCATCTTGGGATAACACAGAGGCCGGAGAAAGTTTCCGACTTATAGATAAAATAATTTGGTCGTATTGCCTTGCATTTTCTAAATGAGCTTGGTTACGAAGCTCCTCCATCAAGAGAAGACTATTCTTATTTTGATACTCTTTTTTATTTAATAAAACATTAAAGGAAAATAAGACTAAAATCACAAAGGAAATTATATAAAACTTTGATTCTAATAAATTAAAAGATGCTCTTTTTTTAAAAAAAAGCATATGAATTCTCTGAGACATTTTAGTACGTGAATAAATTGGAAAATAAGTTCGATGTAATCAAATGAACAAAGAGAAAATATAGATTTTCCCCTCCATGGTTAGTAAATTATTCTTATGGTCGCCTAAAATTTATACCTCAGGAACATAACATGTGCACGCATAACACGAGCATTCGCATACACATCCTTTTTCATCGCTATTACAATGGCTTCGAGGATCTTCACCTTCACCTTCCACGCAACATGCAGCTACACATCTAGGATCTCCATAAACATTGACAGGAGAGAATATGGTGACCAAAGTTAGTGATGCGAGAATACTAATCATAAAAACGACGAGTACTGTAGATAATATTT
>SDBU01010537.1_pt1 | contig 10248 bp, 6 predicted proteins | sample 2277071 | NCBI WGS metagenome assembly SDBU01 (sample SAMN10397929, study PRJNA504765) | marine sediment metagenome | isolation source: marine sediment core GS08_GC12, 126 cmbsf | place: Arctic Ocean: Gakkel Ridge, Loki's castle | collected 2008 | reverse complement strand
GCTATGGAGTATACTACTGCAACAGCTGCACTAACTCCTCCTAAAAGGAAAGCTACTTCTGATAAGGAAGAAAGGTTTCTTTCTTTTTCATCTTTAGCTGTTATATAAACTCCAACAACAGCTCCAATAGTAGCTGCAACAGCAGCTGTTTTAAGATAAGAATTATCCCAAACTCCTAGTGCTCTTAGAGTGACACCCGAAACTAGTAGTATAACAACAGCTCTTTTGAATGTTAAACCTGGTAAATAACCTTTAGCGTTTTCTGGTTCAGAGCTAACAGATGGTAAAGATCTGTCTGCTGATGAATCTGCTGCTGCGGGATTTCTTGATGCTGGACTTGCCATATTAATTACCTCTTTTATTTTTGATTAAAAGATTGAAAAGCTTACTTTTTTATTAAAAAAGATTCTATAAGTTTTTTTATTAAAATAAATTTTTATAGTTTTTAGAAATGAGAATTTTTATTTATAAGCTTTGATTTTTGTATCGATTTCTTTGAGCTTATTTGTATCTTCTAAATGAGATTTTTTTAAATTCTCAACAACATCTTTTGGAGCTTTTGATAAAAAGGTTTCGTTAGTAAGTCTTTTGTTAGAACTATCTATTTTAGCCTCTAGTTTTATTTTTTCTTTTTCTAATCTTTGAAGCTCTTTTTTAATTAGATCTTTAGGAAGGGGAATTAAAAGCTTTAAAGGAGTGCAAATAGATATAGATCCATTTGGTAGCTCTTTTTCATTTGATGTATAATTTATATTTTCTAATTTAGCTAAAGGTTTTATGATGTGTTCATTATTTTTTAAAAGATCTTTTTTTATTTCATCTTTTTCAAAAACTATAAAAAGATCTGTTTTTTGAGATATTGGAATGTTCATCTCAGATCTAACATTTCTAATTAAATGTAGAATTTGTTTGATAAAATCAAAATCTTTTTCAGCTTTAGTATCTATTTTTTCTATAGGTTTAGGATAGGTAGATACAATGCAGGCTTTTTTAGAAATAGCCTCAATAAAATCTAGAGTATATGGATCTAGATATTTAGAATTTTTTAAATTTGGATATTTAGATTTTATAAAAGAGAAAAGCTCTTCTGTAATAAACGGAGCTATAGGATGCATAAGTCTAATAGAGGATAGCAAAACAAAAAGTAGTATTTTTTGTTTGTTTTGTCTTAGCTCTTTTTTTGCTCTTGCAAAAAGATAAGGTTTGGACATCTCTAAATAATATGCACAAAAATCATCCCAGAAAAATTGATAGGGAAGGGTAGCTGCTTTATCAAAGTGTCTGTTTTCTAAAAAGTCAATTTCATCTTTTATTGTTTTATTTAGCCTAGATAATATCCATTTATCTTCAACAGTGAGTTTATCTATCTCTAAACCTTTTTCTATATCATTAGCTGTTAAGGCTAATAGGTCTTTTTCTTTATTCTCTTCTAGATTTAAGAAAATAAATCTAGCTGCATTCCAAATTTTATTTGTAAAGTTTTTAAATTCATCAAATTTTCTTCTATCTAAATCAATTTGCCGAGCATATGTCGCAGAAGAGGTCAGTGCTATTCTCATAGCATCTGTGCCATACTCATCGATGATCTCTAAAGGATCGATTATATTGCCTTTGGTTTTTGACATCTTTTCCCATTTAGAAAAAACATCTTTAGGGATTTTTTCACCAAGATCATATTTTAATTTATCTTGATAGCTTAGATATGTAATAGAGCCGTCTTCCTCTTTTTTAAAATATGATTTTCCATAAATGAGTCCATGAATGAAAGTTTCATGAAAAGGAACAGCTTTCATTACATATTCACCCATCATAATCATTCTAGCTACCCAGAAAAATAAGATGTCATGGCCTGTTATTAAAATAGATGTTGGATAGAATTTCTTGAGATCTGCAGTTTTCTCCGGCCAACCAAGAGAGCTAAATGGCCAAAGAGCTGATGAAAACCAGGTATCTAAAACATCTTCATCTTGTACCCATTTATCTTTGTTTTTTTGAACCTCAGGTGGAATTCCTTCTTTATCATAGCAGATCATCTGATCAGGATCGTCAACGTTGTACCAAATCGGAATTTGATGTCCCCACCAAAGCTGCCGTGATATACACCAATCTCTCAAATTATCAATCCAATGAAAATAAGTACTCTCAAAATGCTTTGGAATTAATTTTATCCTTTTTTCTTTAATAGCTGAGAGCATCTTGTTTTTAAATGGTGTCATTTTAATAAACCATTGCTTAGATAGATATGGCTCGATTTTTGCTTTTGAACGATAAGAGACTCCAACTTTTAATTTGTACGGCTCCACTTTTTCTAAAAGATTTAGCTTTTTCATCTCTTCTACAATAGCATCTCTCGCTTTTTGCATGCTAAGACCAAAAAACTGTTTGCCATTTTCATTGATTTTTCCATCAGGCGACATAATGTTTATAATAGGAAGAGAATGTCTCATCGCAACATCATAATCATTAAAATCATGCGCAGGGGTAATTTTTACAGCGCCTGTTCCAAATTTAGGATCTACAAATCTATCTTCAATAATAGGAATTTCTCTATCCATTAAAGGAAGCAGTATTTTTTCATTTGCATATGAAAAATATCTAGGATCTTTATTAGATATTGCAACAGCTACATCTCCTAACATCGTCTCCGGACGAGTTGTAGCAATTGTGATAAAACCTTTTTTATTAGCTAGTGGATATTTGAAATACCAAAGATATGAATCTTTTTCTTCATACTCAACTTCATCATCAGCTAATGCCGTTTGCGTTATCGGATCATAGTTTACTAAATAATCACCTCTATAGATAAGTTTTTCATCGTACATTTTTTTGAAAAGGACTCTAATAGCTTTGTTATTCTTTTCATCCATAGTAAAGCGAAGTCTAGAAAAATCGCATGAACATCCCAGTTTTTTTATCTGATTTAATATGTCTTTTTCTTTCTCTTCTTTCCATTTCCATACATGTGATAAAAACTCTTCTCTTGTAAAATCTTTTCTTCTTTTTTTGTGTTTTGCAATTAAAAATTTTTCTACCACACTTTGTGTGGAAATCCCAGCGTGGTCTGTGCCTGGAATCCAGACAGCTTCAAACCCTTGCATTCTTTTGAATCTTATCAAAATATCTTGAAGGGTATCAACTAAGGCATGCCCCATATGTAGAACGCCAGTCACATTAGGAGGTGGAATAACTATCGAAAATGGCTTTTTTGACGATTTATTATCAGCTTTAAAAAAATTATTCTCTTCCCAAAACTTATAGCACTTATCTTCTACTATCTTAGGGTCGTAGCTCTTATCTAGATCTTTCATTGAACTTATCAAAAATTGATTTTATGAATCTAATTTAGCAAAAATTCTATAGAAAGTCAAAAAAATGAAAATAAAAAAAAAACTTTGTTTTATTTAATTGATACATTTTGTAAAATCTCGCCCAATTTAACAATATCCTGCTATAGGAGGCATATATGGCTATAGGTGATGTAAAACAAGATTTTATCGATTTTACTACAAATCATTTTACAAAGAATCCAAGAGAAACTTTTAAATTAATTAATTATTCAACATTTTGGATTAAACATTTTCAAACTACTCAAAATTATTTTATTCACCAAATGTCTCATGTATCTTCGGTACTTAAATCTTTTCCAAGAGTATTCGATGCATTTAATCTTGTAGATATGATGGGTAATTTGAACGATGTTAGAAATTACTTTTTAGGAAAAAAAATATTTACTAATCTAGCCGATCAAGTGAATCTATTTTCGGATACTGTAAATAGTATTTGTGAGACTACTGCATGGGCAGTTGCTGTTAAAGCCGTTACTTTAACAAGCTACTATATGAGTTGGGTAACAGCTCTGAGCGGTGCTACCTTAATGCTTAGCTTTTCTAATAGAATTTTTTCAAATATATCAGATTTAAAAGAGGCAAAAAAAGCAACAGAGCCAGAAGAGATAAAGGAGAAAAAAATAAATCAACTAAGTCTAGCGAAAAATGTATCTCTGTTTGCTATTGGTGTAATCCTATTTGCCAATGGTTGGTTCGCAGTTCCAATGAACGCTGCTGCTTTAGCAATATTTTCTTTAGCTACAGTAATATCTGAGTTTAGAATTCAACATTTGAAAAAAGAGAATCCAGATCCAAATGAACCAGATCCAAATCCACCAAAGCCTGCATTAGATCCTGCAAGAGTGGCTGTAGCTAGTGCAAGTTAATAAAAACTTTTTGAGATAGTTTTAATATCTTTTTATCATTTAAAACCAAACTATATAAGAGAAGGTCTTTTAAAAGCCTTCTCTTTTCAAAATAAAAAGCTTTTTTCAAAAAATTATGACTCGAGTTAGATATAAAATGTGAAGATATCGCAAATGATTTTGGATGTGCAATATCTAAAAGACTCGAAAAATAAGAATTAGCTACTTTCTCTCCCTTATTTTTATGAAGATATAGACCGTATAAAAAATGAAGAGGAAAATTTTCATCTGAAATGTTTTTGATGTATTTATCAAATATTTTCGAAGCTAATTTTACTTTGTCTTCAATCAAATATGCTTTAGCTATTATTGAATCTAATAAAATTTTAAAATCTTTTGAAATTGTTAGTTTTTTGATCTTTTCATATACATCAATTACTTTTGAGTATTTTTTTTCATCTAAGATTTTTTCTAGAAGATATATCAAAACTCGTATCTCTTTTATAGAGGGCTTTTTCTCAATAGTTTTTAATAAATGATCTATTTCGTTTTCAAAAGATTCACTAAGAAGAAGTTTTAGCAACTTATAAGATTTTTGATTTAGTTTTTCTCTGTACTTTTCGATAAAATATTCTGCTTTTTCTACCTCTTCTAACTCAAAGAGTGAAAAAATAGCGTTTTCAATATCTAGATCATTTAAAGTATCAGTATTTAAAATCTCTATAAGAGAGCTTTTTTTATTCAATATAAAAGATAGCTTTATACTTAAGTTGTTAATTAAATTATTCGATTTTTCAATAAAATAGAGCTTTTCTAAATGTTTTTCCAATCTATCTAAAAGCTTTTTACTTGAAATGTTTTCAAGTAAGTTCGGAATAAATCTAAGACTAATAAGTGCAATTCTATAAGTCGCTTCTCTATCTTGGTATGAGCTTTGATGCATCCTATAAATTAAATATTGATTAAGAATTGAACTTTGATGGTGAGTCGAAAATTTTCTAATCATCAGCTCTAAACATTTAGCCTCTTCAATAAAATCTACCTTTTCTAAATAGACTAAAGATTTTCCTAAATATTCTAATGGCTCAAATGAAGATGAGTGTAGCTTTTGAAATTCTTCTAATGATAGATCTAAATAGTTTTGTTTTAGTTTAAGGTTTTTTAGTTTTTTTGCTTTTTCTAAATAAGAAATACCTGCTCTAAATGTAGCCTCTAAACCCTCTTTTCTAGATGGAAATGAAAAAGTGATTTTTTCATACTCCTTGATAGCTGTATCATAATCCTCTTTTGCAAAAAAAGCATCCGCAATTGCTAGACAATTTACCATTACATTATATGTCGATGTGTAGATTTTTAAGTTATCTATCTCAAATGAGGTGTCTCTGTAGCCAATTGCAAAAAGACTTCCTCTAATTGGCAAGTGATTTATATGAGAAAAAATCAGTTTTTTATCCAAATATACTTCTAGCTTATCTTCAACTTTTTCTATTATCAGATGATGCTTCTCATCTGGTTTGATATCGATTTTATCTTCGAAAATTAAAACGTTAGATCTAAAAATTTCACTCTCTTTTTTATTTAAATTTATCCAAAGTTTATAGCCATCTTCAATCTTAAAACTATTTTGTGAATTTAATATATTTAAGAAAAATCCAATTCCATTCGACCATTTGTTTAAAATTATATCAGCTTCAATTTTTACATTTGTCGCAAACGATAACTTAGATACCATCAAAGTTATCCACTGAGCAAAATCTGTAATAGGGGAAATCGCTGTGTTCTCTGCTAATAATATGTTCTCTTTAAACTGCCAATCTTCATTTTTATTTAAATCTAAATCAGCTGTCAATACCCACTCAGGCTTTCCTTCTATATACTCTTTTAGATCAACAATTATGTCTTCTACATTTTTATATCTTAAATCTTCTTCAGCCAAACATTTCATGCAAATATCATTAAGCTTTTTGGGAATATCTCTTTTTGGTGTTTTTTCAATCGGATCTAATATCTTTTCTAAATGCACATTTTTTCTAAATGTTTTTAAATCTTTTCTTCTAAAAGGTAGCTCTAAGGTCAATAAATGATACAAAATAGCGCCAAGTGAATAAATATCACTCAAAGATGTTGCTTTATGCCCTAAAGCTCTTTTCGGTGCCATATAAGATAGAGTGCCTGCTACTTTTCCTATTTGTGTTAGCTCTATATCTTCTTTTTTAATCTCCAAGTTTTCATCGATCTCTTTTTCATTCAAAAATTTCGCTATTCCCCAATCTAGTAAAAGTACTTCTCCATACTTTCCAATGATGATATTATCCGGCTTTAAATCTCTGTGTAAAATATTTTTTGAATGTATATATGCTATTGCTTCACATACAGTTAGAAAAATTCGAATCATGCTAGCTATAGAACTAGATGTATTTTCATCCTTTTTTGTATCGTTTATTATCTCTTTTAAGGTTTTTCCCTCTACATATGGCATCGTATAATAATAAGGCTCTTTCAAATGAATATCATAGATAGGTACAATCGATGGATGAGACAAAATAGACGCAATCTTCGCTTCTCTTAAAAATCTTTTTATTACTATCTCTTTTGTAGCTAAATCTGAGCGTATCCTTTTTAAAGCAACTAACCTTTTGGCAATAGTATCATATGCCAAAAAGACCTCGCCCATACCGCCTTTTCCAAGACTCTTCTTAATTTTATATCTATCATCCATAAAAAACCTAAAGAGTTTTTAAGTTAAAAACTCTCATCTGTCAAGCAATTTTTTAAAGTTTTTTTAATATAATTAATGTTATTGGATAATAGTATAATATTTATTATTAAATTAAAAGAATAATTAAATGTAATTATACGGAATCAATTAGGTAATTATCCGTTTTGTAATGTAAAAATTAAATTTTAATTATAAATCCCTCTTTTAAATAGAAGATTTCATGTTTTTCAAAGTAAATAATTTTGATAAAAATCAATTTTTTCTTATGATGGATACTTAACAGATAGGATTAAATAATATGAGTCAAAAAAAAGTAATTTTAACAGGGGATAGACCAACAGGACCTCTTCATTTAGGCCACTATGTTGGATCTTTAGCAAATAGAGTAAAAATGCAAGATGAATGTGTGCAATTTGTGATGATTGCAGATATGCAAGCTCTAACCGATCATGCATCGCAGCCAGAGTTGATCAAAAAAAGCATTATTGAAGTTGCAATGGATTATTTATCTGTTGGAATAGATCCGGCTAAAACTACTATTTTTCTGCAGTCTTTGATCCCTCAAATAGCAGAACTTACAATGTTTTATTTAAATTTAGTTACTTGGAATAGATTGAAACACAATCCTACTGTTAAACAAGAGATCAAACAGAAAAACTTTCAAGATAGTGTGCCTGCTGGATTTATGATCTATCCAGTATCTCAAGCAGCAGATATTACTGCTTTTAAAGCTGATCTAGTGCCAGTCGGTGATGATCAACTACCAATGATTGAACAGACAAATGAAATTGTTAGAAAGTTTAACAGAATTTATAACACTAATGTTTTAGTTGAAGCTAAAGGTATTACCCCTGAAATAGCTCGTCTTCCCGGAATAGATGGAAATGCAAAAATGAGTAAAACTTTAAACAATGGAATATATTTATCAGATACTTCAGATGTTGTAAAAAAGAAAGTAATGTCCATGTATACAGATCCAAATCATTTAAGAGTGGAAGATCCCGGCAAAGTTGAAGGTAATCCTGTTTTTACATATTTAGATGCTTTTGATCCAGATAAAGAAAGTCTTCAGAAAATGAAAGATCATTATGCAAAAGGTGGTCTTGGAGATGTTATTTGCAAAAAAAGGCTATTAGAGGTTTTAGAGAACTTTTTATCTCCTTTTAGAGAAAAAAGACAAAAGCTTGAAAAAGATCCAAAATATGTTTTGGATCTAATTTTTAAAGGCTCTGATAATGCAAGAAAAGTAGCAGCTAAAACGTTAAAAGAAGTTAAAGATGTAATGCATATGTATTGATATATAATAATATGAATTATTCATATAGATAAGATTGAATTTTAGATAAAAGTTAATCTTTCAGAAAATTAGATCTATAATATGATAATAGAAAAGTTCCCATGCCAAAAATAATAGGTAAACTAATCTTATAACATGTAGATTTTAACTTTTTATAATATAATTTATTGTCTTCTGCTTTCAAAACTTTCACAGTCTCTGTATGACCATTCATTGTTGCAAACATTAATGCTGTCCATCCAGTATTATCTTTAATATCTAATCCAGCTCCCATCTCTTTTAATGCTTTAACAGTATCTGTATGACCATTCAATGCTGCAAACATTAATGCTGTCCATCCATTATTATCTTTAATATCTAATCCAGCTCCCATTTCTTTTAATGCTTTAACAGTCTCTGTTTGACCTTTCCATGCTGCCCACATTAATGCTGTCCATCCATCATTATCTTGAATATCTACTCCAGCGCCCAAATCGATTAAAGCTTTTAGAGTTCCTGTCCTCCCATTTCTTGCTGCCAGCATTAAAGCTGTTGTACCATCATTATTTTTAATATTTAATCCAGCACCCAAATCAATTAAAGCTTTAACAGTCTCTGTACGACCATTCAATGCTGCTAACATTAATGCTGTTGCTCCAGAATTACTTTGAATATCTACTCCAGCTCCCATAGCTATTAAAGCTTTTACAGTCTCTGTCTGAACATCTCTTGCTGCTAACATTAATGCTGTCAATCCATCATTATCTTTAATATCTACTCCAGCGCCCATAGCTATTAAAGCTTTTACAGTCTCTGTCTGACCATATTCTGCTGCCCACATTAATGCTGTCCATCCAGTAGTATCTTGATCTTGAATATCTACTCCAGCACCCATCTCTTTTAATGCTTTTACCGTCTCTGTCTGCCCATATATTGCAGCCTTCATTAATGCTGTCCGTCCATCATTATCTTGAATATCTACTCCAGCTCCCATAGCTATTAAAGCTTTTACAGTCTCTGTATGACCAGATATTGCTGCTGAATTTAATAATGATTGTTTTTCATTTTCATGCATACTAGGGAGTCTTAGATATAATAAATCCAAGCAATCTTCGTTATTAAAATGTTCATTACTAAAATAAACTGCTATGTCTTTTTGATACTTTTGAAAGAGTACAAATATTCTTGAATCCCTATCAATGATAGTTGACTCTTGAGTTTGACTATATAGATAAGAAGTCTCAATTATTTTTGAAGCTGCTAAAGCTCTTAAAGATGGTATACTCATTTTAATATTTCTTTTTTATCAGTTAATTATAGCATTATTATTAATAAATAATAAAGGTTTTTTTAATAAAAAGGCATGTTATTAGATGGATAATGTAAGGCGCTATTTATAAGTAATTTATATTATCATAAATATGCTAATTAAAACATAAATAGCTGTTTATAAGTAATTTATGATAAAAAATACAAAACAAAAAAATATTTTTTTATAAAAAAGAAAGCTTTAAAAGAAGTAATGTAGATGTATTAATGCTTCTTTTCTTCTTCTTCCTCTTCTATTTCTTTATTTCTATCTTCTTCAATATCTTCTTCTTCTATCTCTTTAGGACCAAAAAACTCTCTAAAAAATACATAAAAACCACCGAGAGTAAATAAAATCGGTAGAACATATTCCCATTTGATGTCGAATTGAACTGTTATAAAAACTCCTAAAAAGACAATTAAAGAAACGATCATATCAAATCTTTTGCCAAGTAGGTATTGTTTAAAAGCTAGGGGAATACCGATTGTTAACATAATGCCTGGCCACCAATATTTAAAATATGTGATGATTGCAAGGCCTGCTAAAAATAGTGCAAAAGATAAGCTATTTGCTTTTCTTTTTGACATGATAGGGTGTGCCATAAATAAAACTCCTAAATATTATTGCTCTTATATGTAGTCTTATAAAAAAATAATTTAAAAATCAAAGAATAAATAGTATTTTAAGGATTTAGAATCCTGCGGATTTAGAATCCTGCGAATTTAGAATTCTACGAATTTAAAAATATAGAT
>SDBU01010536.1_pt1 | contig 10248 bp, 21 predicted proteins | sample 2277071 | NCBI WGS metagenome assembly SDBU01 (sample SAMN10397929, study PRJNA504765) | marine sediment metagenome | isolation source: marine sediment core GS08_GC12, 126 cmbsf | place: Arctic Ocean: Gakkel Ridge, Loki's castle | collected 2008 | reverse complement strand
ATAGGTGTCTCTTCGCCGACCTCCTCCTGTCCCGTGCGGGACGCCTTGGCCAGTCTCCAGACCCCACCAAAGCAGTCCGGGCATAGCATTACCGGTCTTAAATACCGCGGTTCAACCTCGCCCTTGCACCCCTCACAGTGATATTTAGCTATCGGTCGAGGTTCTGTCACCGGTGTAGGCGGTCCTTCCTCAGCGATTAGCTGCATCTCTTTTAACACCTGGTCAATCTGCTCATGCAAGTCTTTGACGGAGAAGCGCCACACCTGGTGTTTAGCAATAATCTCCTCCTGCTGAATGGCATACGGCAGGCGGCATAACTCAAAAGCATGGCCGACACCAATTACCCCCTCGTCAAGAGCCTGTTGAACCGAGGGACTCGCCCGAGAAATCTTGATCAGCTTCTCGATATAGTCCCGAGTGAGACCGGTCTTTTCCTTTATCTGGTCCGGGTCGAGGTTATAGTCGGTATAGAGAGCTCCGATCACCTTGACCATGTCTGAGACCGGGGTTTTACCCCTCATGTGGTCTAAGAACAGGTTTTTGGTCAGGACGTCCACCATGTCCCCATCGATAACTACTACGTCAACTGTCGGGAGGTTGCTCGCTATGGCCTCCTGAAGACGGTGTTCCCCGTCTACCAGAACGAGGTCCTCATTTACCTGGCACGCGATCACCGGCGCCAGGATCCCCACTTCCTTTATCGAGCTCTGGAACTGTTGGAGTATCTCCTGATCGAACTTCGCCCTTACTCTCAGCTCTGGCACCTGTATCTGGCTTGGCTTTACTCTTCGTAGCTGCACCGATCTTGTCCTCCTTTATCTTGACGTTAAAATCGTATGGGACCTCTACCGTCAGGAGAGGCTCCTTACCGCTGGTTAGAGCTTTCAGGATCTCCCTCTGAGCTGCCGGCAGGTCAACACAATCGACCTTTTTCCACCCCTCGAACTCATCCTTTGTCCATACCTGATAGTCCATTCTACCCTCCTTTATTATCTCCACTTCATAAACCAAGTGATGCCAAAGACTACTAATAAGCATACTACTGTAAATCCACCTAGTAGATACATAGCTTGTATATCTGCCATTATTTACCTCCTTTTATACCTTCAGCGTATCTCTCCGCTTTGCGGAGGCACGCTTGCTTCCATTTCTCGTAATGTGGGCCTTCGTGAGCCATCAGTTGCAATATGTTATCCCTCAAAATTTTAAAGCGGCAGTCTTGACAGCGAAACTCACGGTTTAGTAGCTTACGAGGGAACATCTCTTGACAGTCGACACAGGGGACGATTTTACTCATTCCACTCATTTTACCCTCCTATACCATATATTTAGAACGAATGTTCGCTACCAAAACGGAGAGTTAGCGTGGGCAATGACCGCAAACCCCTGAGTCGGCTGCAGCTCACGGCAGCCCACGCACCGATGCCACTTAGACGGCTTCCAGCACGCAAAGGTAATTTGCTGCTCTTTACCGCACTGACGACAGCGGAGCAGCATATAGACAGGCAATACTACACCTTCGTTCCGTTGACATATCTTTTGATACTCCTGCACCATTTCCTCAGTGGTCATTTTCGCTTTCCCTTCCCCCCCTTGCCGAACCCCCTCATCCTTTTTCACCACCACCGGGATTATCTTGTCTTGGTGGTGGACGCTTTTCTGGGAAAGGGGGTTGTTAAGGGGGAAAACCCTCTTTTCGAGCATAGTTATACCTCCAAAGGCAGCACTTTACTGTGAGAAATTTGACATAAAGTCAAAACCCCTCGGGTGACTCTTGAGATAGTTACGTAACTTTACCCGAAGAGTATAAAACACCGCGAAGGGTTTTGTCAATAGAATATATGTTCTAATCATAGAAGTCAAGTCTCCTTCTCAGACTCCCCGATGGGGAAGCCGCGACGTAATGCTTGCCACTCAGCCCTCTTTTGAGCTAGCTGCCAGGGGTGAGCGGCTACCACCGGGGACCTTAGTTGTTGAGGGTGTTTAGTGCTCTTAGCTGTTATCTCCTTCTGGGTGACTATACCGATACCACTAAAAGCATTGTCCGTCCCGGTAAATCTCACGAAAGTTAACCAGGCGTGGTCTTCAAGGTCTATCATATAGTCCTTTTTCTCGTCCTCAGTCATTGGGTGAGACATCAGAGTATAAGGTTTACCAGTCTGGTTGGCGTGATAGAGGTATCCATCGATGCCGATGTAGGGCTTACCGTACATTACGACCACGTGGCCGCGGTAAGGGTCCAGGCCGTATTTCTTGGCATAGACTGTTAGGGCGACAACCTGCTCCGGAGCCAGCATCTCACCGGTAGCCAGGTCAGCCCGGGGTAGATCTCCCAGGACTTGAGTTTGTAGTTGTCTGTTAGTGCTCATAGCTTTTTGTTTTGACCTCCTTTTGATATTGTCAGCGATAGGTCCGTCGGCTAAGGTGCCTTGCTTGTATTCCTCTGTCAGCGACGGTATGCGTCTTATGGTGTCCGGGTAGTGTCCCTCACCACAGCGTAAGACGTATAGAGCCTCGGTCGGGTGAGTGGCCACCAGGAGAGGGGTACCATGCTCGGCACACTCGTTTATCTCAGCCAGGGCTTTTAAGTAGTCATACTCTCCTTTTATCATTACTTAACTCCCAATACCAGTGGTTCTAACCCCTGATTACATCTACAATATGTAGGTCTGGGGGCTATATGGACTCCGCACTCTAGAAGCAGAGCTTGTAGTATTGCTCGCTCCAATGCCCTTTTATTATTCACGTCTAGTATCTCACCATCGCACTTCTCACAATACTTTTTCATCATCTACCTCCTTTACCTCCTGAACTGCTCCTCGTGAGGCATTTTATCTTTAATACTCTTTAAGAAGTATTGAACATTATCAAGTTCATCACTCAACGAGACCATTGCACAAGTTTCATAATCCTTATCCCACCAGGCACACTCCTCTTTGATACATTCATCCAGCTTACCTCGGTCAGCCTTACCTTTCTCTGTGAAAGGTATCCTAAATAGTGGACACTTCATTGGTCTACCTCCTTTTTCCTTTTGCTGTAAGTGGTCAATAAACTTCCTATCATTGCCGGCACTCATAGCTCAACCTCCTATTTAAATAGTCCTTTGATTCTCAGGAGCTCCTTGAGGTAATCTAGAGTGCTCTTAGCTTTATCTAAGTCATCCTTAGAGTAAAGCGCCGAGTAGTGTTTAAGGTTGTGCTCAAGGTGCTTGATACAGGTGTTTAAGGTTGCCATTGTGTCCTCCTTTACTTATCCTTAAAATAGATACTGGTTCTCGAGGTCAGGTACTTACAGGTCTTCCTTAGACAATAGTGAACACTATGTACCCACTTCCCTTGTTTACAGGTCGGACACTTCCGGGCGATCTCCTCATCAGTGAGTCGGCGTCTGGGTTTTCTCTCCATAAGGTGGCCGTCCTTTGAGGTAGGGGCTTGGTCCCAGGGTATCAGAGACGTCTTTAACTGTGATGTATACCCTTACAGCTTTTTCCACAGCGTTAGAAAACGTCTCTCCTTTTACCCGGATTGCATCCAGGGCGATGTATACTCCGTCAGTTAGCTTTATTGTCTTGCTCATACGTTCTTACCTCCTATAGGAAAGTTTAGCTGCTCTTACTCCTCGCCTGTGGACATTTAGTATCTGCCTTCGGCTTGTCCCACACTCAGGACATTTAGTCCAGCCTGGCTTTGGTGTAAAAGCTAATCCACAGTAAAAGCAAACTCTAAGTATCATCCTTCCATTCTCCTTTGCCATCTCGCTCACCTCCTTTGTTTATCCTTCACTAGTGAAGGACTTATTCTTCGGTCTCGCCCGGTAGTAGCAACCGAAGATTTACCCCAGGGCAATTGTCCTGAGACCGAATATATTTCAGGGCTTCATTGCCTAGCTCGTAAGCTTCAAAAGCCTTAGGCACCCAGCAAGGCATCTCGTAGTTTTGAACAGCGGTATTAACTTGAATAGCTTCGTCGATAGTCATTTCTGCCTCCTTTGTTTATTCTTCGGTCTCACTTGGTAGTAGAAAGCCTATTTTGTAATGAGGAGGGTCTCTTAGAGCTTCAACGCGCTTAAGGGCTTCAATGCTCAGTTGGTCGGCTTCCTTTTCCTCTTTGTTGAAGTTAGAGAGAGGATTGCGATGGTAGCTCTCTTTTACCAAGATGGCTCTGTCTATGTTCATTTTGTCCTCCTTTGTTTATTCTTTGGTCTCACCTGGTAGTAATTCAAACCGACAGAAAGCCCGTAGCCCTAGCGTATCTCTGACTATCTTCAGGGCTTCAACGCCTAGCCTCTCAGCCTGACAGATTCTTGAAGTGCCGGGACCGCCAAAGTTAGCGATATCGTTCTTTAGCTCTTTAATGGCTTCGTCTATGGTCATTGTCAACCTCCTTTTTTAGTCTAAACGAATGGTTCCTCACCAGTCAACCCAGTATACCACACTTGTCAAGTGGTGTCAAGAGTTCACTAGGTTACTAATACAGATGGGGCGTATAATGTATGTTATGAAAAGTAAAAATCACCCGTTTGGGTGATATAAAAGAGGGGCGTCGCCCCTCTCCCCTTATCAAGGGGAGGGGGATAAAGGGGATAGGGTTAATAACTAAAATCATATATGAGGAAAGTTGTAGAGAGGCGAAGCCTCTCTAAGGGGGGGTGCTGTAGTATTCAAGGTCGTCATGACGACCCCAGATTTCAATCCTGGTGTGAGCTAGACTAGTAACACCAGAACTTCCGATCACCGGCCAGCGAAATAGCATAAAATAGGGTAATCCGGTGACCAGTTCCGTCGTACTTCTCGGTCCGCCATAAATAGACAGCAAATCTAGCACAACGGATTGGGTGTCGGAGCCATTCTCTTAAAGTCATCTCTTACTCTCCGTGCTTCCACTCAGCAATCAGTCTATCATACTCGGATTTAGCCTTTTCTAAGGTGGAGATCGCCCGGTTTCTCTTGACCTGGAGCCCTTTTAGCCTCTTGGTGGTCTCCTCGGGTAACACCTCACCCTCAATCAATCCCCGCTTCTCTTCGACTATGGAGAGCTCCAGAGCTGCTACTTCACCGGTGAGTCTTACCACCTCAGCAGCTGCTGTCTTTATCTCCTCGGGCATAGGCTTGACCTCCCTGCCGGCGGCTATCTTATACTTAGTAGTCAGGTCCTTAAACTCAGCAAAGGTCTCAGGGCTGCCGGCTTCCACGGCAACATTGATAGCCAGAATATAGTCAGCCTCATCCTCACTATAACCTAGATCCATCAGGAGCTCAAGACCCTCACCCCAACTTATAACCTCCTTCTTTACCCCCTTGTATATCTCAGTCTTGGTCAGAGCCTTGCCTTCATCAACACTGACCATCTCCTCTTTCTTAAACTTGGTCTCCATCATTTCTTTGACACGTTCGGGAGGCATACCTAACCTTTCTAATTCATCACTCGCATCTTTACGACTAATCCATTCATTTTTCACTCTAGCCAAGAGGTCAGGGAAGGCAGTATATACCTTTGTCCAGAGCATATAGTTATCAAGGTTGACGCCGCGATAGCCCATCCCTGAATACAGCCGCCTGAGCTCTATCTCATCTATCGTCCTCATATCCCACCACCGCCTGACGTCAACCCGGGTCGGCCAGGTATAGGCCGTATCAATTAGCAGCTGTCTCCAGAATGGTGGTATCTCGACTACCCTGAACCAGTCCCAGACTTGCTCCTCAGTTAGTAAGCCTCTATGGAGCATCTCGACGACTTGCATCCACGAAGCGTGCTCCCAGTGAGCTCTCCAGTAGTTGAGGATCTGCTCATCGGTCATGCCGGCCTTGTAGAACGGTTCCTTTTCGATTGCCCCGAACTCACTATCAAGGCCGTAGCGCTCAATCATCTCAGGCTCGAATACTTCTCGGGCTTGCCATCGGATCAGGTCTGCTGGCGCCGGGTAAAAGAGGGTGGCAAACTTCAGGGCTTCTATTCTCTCAGGAGTCCAGCCCTGGTCTCTCAGGTCCCCGAAATACTCTTTGTATGCCTCGGGGTCCCTCCTCCAGGCAGTGATCACCGCCATTGGATCAAGCCGGTACTGGTTAGCTATTTTCTGGGCATTATATTGAAGCAGCATAAGCCAGGGGCCGATAGTTGAGCCTATAAGTGAGCCAACCGCTGTGCCCCCAGCAGCACCTCCGAGTAAAGCGGCAAATTCACCTTTAGGGTCCTTTATCTCATCAAGGAGCTTTTGAAACTCTGGGGGTATTAACCCCGTCTCTTCTAATTGCTCAATAAAGGGCTTTAATATAGGGGCTGCTGACTTTCCCAGGATCTTAGCGAAGGCATCGATGCCGGCACCTATCGCTATACCCACCCATTTGCCTAGACGCTTCGCCCAGAACTGGGCTGCCTCATCGATCCAGTTCCTTAATCTCTCTCCAGCTGTCATGTTACTCCTCCGGTCCTAAGAACCAGTCAACAAACCGAGACCATATAAACTCTAAGGGGTCAGTAAAGAACTCAACTATGCCATCCCTAAAGTCCTGAACCCAGCCAAAGGTCTCGTTAAGTAAGGCTAGCTGGGTCTTCCACCACTCCCCCAGGTTACCGGTGATAGTATTCCATACATTTGAAGCCTTGACAAAAAGACCCTCTGCCCACTCCCTGGTAGCACCACCTATAGAAGTAAACCACTCCGCTACCTTCTCAATGGTTACCCCGATGACCTCAGTGATGTTGTTGACTACCGTGTTATAGGTGTTGGTGATATAGTTCTTTACTGTGTTAAAGGTTTCGGTGATATTATTTACTATCGTGTTGTAGACATTGGTGATGTAGTTGGAGACCGTATTATAGACTTCAGTAATGAAGTTGAAGATAGTTCCACCAATCTCGCCTATCTTAGCGAAGGTTGCCAGAGCCCAGTTCTTAACTGAAGTTACTACTACATTCCAGACATAACTGAGCGTAGCGAAGAGTCCGCTAGCCCAGCTTTTCAGGGCATTAATGCTGTCTGTTACCCAGCTGATAACCCAATCAAACATTATAGAATGACTTTCTTACCCTTTACCTTAGCTAGCTCACCGGCCCTCTTTTTAACCGCCGCTTCAGCCTTCTCCGCGGTATAGTCCCTGGGGGACATTTCCAGGGTATGCCGCGCGTCATCAACAAAGAACTCAACCTCGTAATACTCCTCAAACTCCCCCTCCCTGGTGATGCGAGTTCTGGACCTGACCGTCCCCATGATTACTTCAGCCATTGCTTAATCCTCCTTCTTTACTCTTTGGTTTGTGGTATTGTCCCAAACAGAAAGCCGGCAGCCATATAGCCAATGGCCTCAATAAAGCTATTGACACCAAAAGCCCTCATGATTATGGCGGCTAGCAAGATAACACTGGCTACTATGAGCCTGGGTTTCCATTTCATTTGCTTACCTCCTATTGTACTCTCAAGCCCTCACGCTTCATAGGTTATAGTTAATTTTGGCTTGTAGCCTTCGCCTTTGTCGGCACCATAACCCCATAGAGCAAACCTCTTTTCCGCTGTCCAGCTTGGTACATTACCAGCTACATCATAGTTAGCATTCCTTAAGCCAAGTTTGGTAATCCCAGTTTTAGATATGGCAGCTCTGCCGGTAGCGTTTAGAGGGAAATTGTTATAGCCTGCCGTGTTCCAATTAGCATAACTGATAGGGGTATCACAAAGTGGAGTAGAGCCCAAGCTATTAAAATCACCCCCCACTAACGCTACCTCTGAGGCAGGGTCTGATGAATAAACATTTAAGTCAGGATTAACTCCCAGCTCATCTATTTTCTCGGAGCCATAAATAGAGAGGATAGCAGCTATAATAACGGCATTATCAGGTAAGGGAGAGGTATCAAATAATAGAATGCTTCTATAGAGCCTCTCCCACTTATTTGGGTAATACTCTGTGGCAGCTGCAGCGTATGTGTAGTATATAATTGGGTCACCATCATTAGCTGCGTTCCCGGCAGCGATTATAATCTGAGCCCAGGTTAGCCGCTCATTATGGTAAACATAGCCATCGACACTTGTTACCTCTGGGGCAGGATCTGGATAGGAGATTTCTTTTAATACCTTTATTACTTTCTGATAGAGCGGTGGCATTATATGAATACCCATCCTTTAGCCTACCTCCTTGCCGATGATAATGGCATCTACATCAATAGCTGTGCCGTCAGATGATTTTGCCTCTACCAGCACTACGGTGGCAGCCGCCAGTCTCAGGTCCTCAAAGATTATGGGCATGCTGCTGGTGGGGCTCCAGTCTGTCTCAAAAACAGTGCCGGCTATAGTAATCTGCACCAGGGTATGAGCGTAATCATCGGAGATAATCAGTATCTCCTTTAGCTCACCTACTTTCTCGGCTGTAACTGTCCAGGTGGCTACTGTCTGGTAGGTGGTATCAGTGCCGCTATAGTTACCAATATCACCGGCGGCTGCCTCATCGGCTGGCTGACCCTTGACAATAACTACCTGAACCTGGTCTGTCCAGTCCGGAGCTCCATGAGCCATGAGTTACTTCTCCTTCCTGGTAAAGATGCGTTTTGGTGAAAGCATGCCAAAGATGCCCTTGATAGCGTCTACTATAGCCGTAGCTATGATTGCCTTCCTGGGTAAGACAACAATGAAGATGTCAAAGGTATGTGGGTAGGTATCATCATCATTCCAGCCCTTAATCTTGAGCTCGTAGGGCGGCTGATAGGATTCGTAGTATTCCTCCCAGTCTATAGGGAACTTATCTCCTGAGATGTCCATATTCTCAGTTGACGGGACGATTTGGTGTTCATGGTGAAGGATAACACAGTGAGCATAGGCATGATGCCCCGGTCTCGGTCTCACCATAATCTTGGTGATGATGCCGTGGGCTATCTTTAGTATCTCTTCCTGAGGGTCAGCCTTAGTCTTGCCCGATGTAATGGTTATTGATGCTTCAAAAAGCATTATTAGCTCTCGGCCTGTTAGAAGCCTACTATGGATGGAGCTTCTAACAGGTCTCGCCTATTTTAGAATTTCGTAGCCACTAACTACAGCCCAGAGAGCATCAGTAGTGCCACAACCCAGCCAGTATATTCTTATGAAGTCGCCTTCACCTAAAATCATAAAACCATCCCAGTTGACTGACTCACCAATTAGTGGAGCTACGCCTACCTTATCAATAGCTGTCTGACCACCATTAATGTGAGCAAGCCTGATAAAAGTAGAGCTTGTAGTGGCATTAAGAGCGGCTATATGCGTTATTACCCTGAGACGCCTGGAGTCTACACGGCTACAGTCCCACGTGGGACTAGCTTCTCCAGCTACCTTAGCTTGTAATATCTCGTGATACTCTTGAACTCTAGCTCCACCCAGTATCGTCTCAGCTGCTCTTACAATGTCCTCTATCTGCTTTTCGGTTAATTCTGCCATATAATCACCTCTTCACTTAGTAGCATTATACCGTGCCTTAGCCCCACTGGCACTACGAGCTATACCTAAAACCCTGACTCCAGCAATTAAACCGTTGAAGTATTCGCTGCTATTCCCATGCCGACCGATATTAAGGATATTTGTGCTTGTTCCGATTGTAAATATATCCTCAGAACCCTCTGTGCTTAACTCCCCATTGGCGAATATCCTCATCTTGTTGCCGTCGTAAGTCATCATAATGTGGTGCCAAGTATTTAAAGCAAACGTCTTGTCCGTTGGAAAAAGATTATGCTCAGTGCCCCCACTATCAGTTAGGCGAAACCATAAGTAGGGCGGAGCCCTGAACAGCATACAATAGATTTCGTCTGGTGTGGCAAGACCTTTGTGGATTATTCGGTTATTGCCTACCGTATGGGGATATATCCAGGCTTCAAGCGTAATCGCCGTAGTGATATCCAAGCTCGCAGCCTTCCCACAATCCACATAATCATTATCACCATCGAAGTCAAGACAGCCAGGCTTTCGGTCAGTAGACCAGGTAGCACCGTGAATAGTTCCGTGATTGCGATATCGTGAATGGTCTCCTAGAAATAGTCCTGAGCCTTCGCTGAAACGCCAGTCTCCTCTAATATAGCTTGGAGGTTTGGGGACTGCAATCCCTCTTTTTGGCAGTAAAAGGTCTGTTACCATCTTCTTACTCCCTCACCTTGTAGAAGTGGGGGTAGCAAACTTAACGCTTACCTACCCCCACTTTGATACCTGAGACGCAGAGCGTCCATGTTTAGCCTTCTAGTATCTCCTTAGCTGCTGGAGGATAACACTAACCAAAGAAGTAGTGCTACAAGAGCCACCA
>SDBU01010535.1_pt1 | contig 10249 bp, 8 predicted proteins | sample 2277071 | NCBI WGS metagenome assembly SDBU01 (sample SAMN10397929, study PRJNA504765) | marine sediment metagenome | isolation source: marine sediment core GS08_GC12, 126 cmbsf | place: Arctic Ocean: Gakkel Ridge, Loki's castle | collected 2008 | reverse complement strand
GTCAGTAGAGCCATCATTGACTAATATAATCTCTAGGGGTCCCACATTAGAATTTCTTACAATACTGTTGAAGCATTGAATAGTTAAGTCAAGATGGTTGTAGCAGGGAATTATAATACTGTAATGTGGATTCAATTTTTATCTCCTTTTATCTTCCTGTATCAAAAATAACCTTAGTTCCCTCTTCGGTCAGGTTGAAAGGTAGTTCCCTGAAAGCTGAGAGGGCTCCTCGAACACTATTTTGAATGGCGACTGGACAATAAATTAACAGAAAACCTCCTCCACCAGAGCCACAAATTTTACCTCCTGAAGCACCAGCAGAGATGGCCTTTTTATACATTTCGTCTATCTTTTTAGTGGTGATCCGAGAGGTCATCTTCTTTTTTAGTGTCCAGCCCCAATCGAGCAAGCGGGCAAAGTCACCCAGAGTCCCGTCATATAGGGATTTTGTCATAGCTTCGGCTGTCTCTTTCATCTCCTGGAGGATTTTGCCTCGCTGGACCATAGTGCGTTTTTGCTCCGAAAGAATATCCTTAGAGTCTTTAGCAATACCTGTATAAAAGAGCATAAGATTTTGGTTTAAGCGTCTGCTAGTGTGTTCATCAATTACTACTTTTTTTACTGTTACTCCAAAGTATTTCCGAAGAAAACGAATCAAGTTTAACCCTCCAAAAACGGCAGCATATTGGTCTTGTTTGCCGATGGGTCCTTCAAGAATATCTATCTCAATATTACAAGCCTCCTCAACAAGTTCTTCCCTGGTTGGTAGCTCTCCCTTATAGGCGTGGAGAGCATGGAGAACTCCTACTGTAACACTACTAGACGAGCCTAATCCTGAGCCGGTAGAAGGAATATCGGCAGTGGTGGATATTTCTATACCTTTATCTATCTCTACTAATTTGAGAGCCTCTCTTATAAGACCGTGCTTTAGCTCATCGGGATTATCAACCCTTTCCAGTTTCGAGTAATGGGCTACAATCTCATCGTCAAATCTTTTCTTCACCATAACATAGATGTATTTGTCTATAGTGGAGCTAAGGACTAACCCCCCCTGATTTTTGTAGTAATCAGGAAAGTCAGTCCCACCACCACCAAAGCTAATTCTCAGGGGTGTTTGAGTTATAATCATGGTTTTACATCTTCTAGGAGTCTCGTAAGTTTGTGCATGGTTATGGAAAATAAGTCTTCCAGTATTTTAGGGTCGCTTTGTTCAAATTCTATTGCTATTTTAGATATTTTCGCCAGCGGAGAACTTTTAGAAGTGACTCCTATAGTGTTTATTTCTGTGTTATTACAGTATTCGACTGCTTCGAGGATATTATGACTACTACCGGAGGCTGAGAAAGCAATTAAGACATCCTCTTTTTGGATAAAATTTTTAAGGCAGTTCTTATATGTTCCCTGGAAGGTAATATCGTTGGCATAAGCGGTAATCACTGCCGGGTCAGAGAGGCAAATTGCTCTTCTATTTGCTGCTTTCACAAAGTCAAGTGCAGTATGTTGAGCTACTAGAAGAGATCCGCCGTTACCAATTAGATAAATAGTGCCTTGGACCTCCAAAAGAGCTTTGAACGCTTCCTTTAAGTTTTTGCTGGCATCTGTGCCCTTGAGTTTTTTATTGTATATTCTCTCTTGAAGGTCGCAATACTGGTCTATAGTTCCTAAGTCTTGGTGGGAGCCGATATTGTGTACATAGAATCTTATTTTTTCTATTGCTATAGGAAAAAAATGTTCACCAAGATGGAATTTGTTGGGTTTATTCTTATTGTAGGCTATTTCTAATAGTTTATAGGCTGATGGGTCAAGAATTAAGAGTCCTGCATGGGATACAGCTCTGCCGAGGTCTAATTTCAAGTTAGGATTTGGCAGACCTTCAATGAATTTTTCCACCACATAACCAGATCCGCCGAAAAGAGGGCTGATTTGCATTATCCCTGAATGGTATTTCTTCAGAGGACCATAACCTAAAAGTGAAGCCTCAGAGGTTTTTTGAGTGGCCATTGATTTGAATAGTCGCAACGGATTGTCAAAGAAGACATCCCCGTAGATCACTAACAGAGGTTCATTCTTTCCCAATAATTTCCAGACATCCAGAGTAGCTTTGGCTGTCCCTTGTAATTTTGTCTCTATGTAGCTGATTATTGGCTTGTTCTGTTTGTCTATCGACTTAATAGCTTTAAGCACCTTCTCTTCGTGCTGATGGATAGTGACTAGGATGGTTTTGACCTCATTCATTTTCTGCAAGGGATCAAGGTGTCGCTGAAGTAGGGATATCCCATCAATCCTCATTAAATCTTTGGGAATCCAGTTGGTAATTGGTTTCATCCTCTTGCCGGTTGCACCGTCTAAAATCAAGGCATTCATAATTATCTCCTACGGGATTATCGTATTGTAGCGTTCAGACCGTATGCAGTTGATGATTTTAGTCATTCTTGCTCTGAAAGTGAAATCTCTTGTTGCTCTCCTGCGTGCTTTTCTTGCCATAGCCTGAGCTATTTTAGGATTAGCTAGGTAGTAGTCTATCTTTTTTTTCAAGTCTTTTGGTCCAGAAAAAAATACTACTTCATTTTCTCCAAATGAGTGCTGTTGTCTATTATTGTCAATCATTGTCAGAGCACCTGAATAGGCTTCAATATATCCTCGGTGAACGCTTTCAGGCTTCTTTAGAGGAAAACCGCCAATATCCTCTTCAGTGCGATGTAAACAGACTACTATATCTGTATGGCGATAATAACTCATGGTAGAGAGTTCATCTTGAGTGGGTATATAAGTAAATTGTGGACCGAAATCTTTTAGTTTTTCCCATCCGTTTCCTATTGCATGTAGGTTGACTTTTTTAGATAGTAATTCTAGGAGCTTACGGACAAAGTTTATCCTGCTAGGATAGGCATGCCCGCAGATGGTGATATTATTGTGCATATCATATTTTTTAGTTTTCATCGAGAGTATAGATTCACTTATGGATAGACTGGGACAAAAAATAACTTTATTCGGGTCTTTAATCACTTTCTGGTAATAAGGTATAGTGCTAACATCATTGGTTACAACCCAGGTGGCAAATCTGTCTCGTTCTTTATTGGTAATTACCCCTTGGGGATCTTCCATGTGGATAGTAACTATAGGAGTCTTGGAGTCTACTAGTATTTTCATCTCCTCTAGTTTAACCTCGAATGGAGCGGGAACGATAAGTAAATTAGAAGATTCAAGGTTTTTAGGTTGCAGTTTATCTATATCGGTAGAATATATAGTTTTAACACCTTCAGCCCAATGTAATGCTTCCCGAATAGCATTGCATACTTGCCTCTGACTTATCGTTAATCTTTCCGGAGGAGGAGTTGATAGGGTTACTGATATATGGTTAGGATGTCTCTTGGACTTCACTAGGCTAAGTGTTTTTACATTATATTCATTAGTTCTATTCATTCTGCGGTCAGGATGTTGTCGATAATCTACAAGGGGTTTTTCTATCATTCCAATTCCCTGGCTTTCGTAGAGAATACGGATTATCATATCCCAATCATCGTTGGTAGTTAGTCTTTCGTCAAAATACCCTACTTTATTAAAAACTTCTTGCCTAATCATTATTTCGCCAGAGTCAATATAGTTAGCTTTGAGAATGTTTTTTTTATTAAATCCAGTAGGGAAGCGTAATTGTTTCAGTTTATTACCTTTAAGGTCGATAATATCGGAGAAACAGCATACAGCGTCTTTGTCAGGGTGTTTATCTAAGTATTTACTCATTTCCTCACAGTAAGTAGACTTTTTTCGGTTATCATCATCTAGAAAGCAGATATATTCTCCCTGGGCGTGGTCTAATCCCTTATTCCAAGCCCGGCTGATGTTACCTACATTACCCATTCCCTCTGTATCACTTAAAACAGTTATTCTTTTATCTTTAGAAAATTTATTAAGTATTTTGTAAATCTTTAGGTCAGTAGAGGCATCAACCATAATAATTTCCCAGTCTTTCATGGTTTGGTTGAAAATTGATTGGAATGCTTCTTTTAGTAGCTTCGGTCGATTGTAGCTGGTCATTATAACTGATACCTTTGGGGGTTTTGTCTTTATGGGTAAGGTGATATGGGATGGAAACGCATCTTTTTGATGTATTATTGTCGTTACGTTGTTTTGTTGTATTTTGTCAGTAGTAATTTTAGTATTCGGTGTAGTTTTGGCTATATTAGCGTTTACTAATTGAACTATTGGTTTACTCCATTTTCTTAATTCTGATTTATAACTACCAAATTCAGTTATCTTGGCAAAGACATAATCGTAGTCTATCCCCTTGACCTTTCTTTCATAGGGATACCTGGTCATGCGGTAATGCTCACCGGTAAATAAATTATTATCCCAACAATAATTATAGAGTTCCGAACCAGGGTAGGCAGTATAAATGCTACAACTGTGCCAAGCCGGCAAAATTTGCTTGAGCATTTTTTCAGTAGCTTCCACATCTTCCTTAGTCTCCCCTGGTAAGCCAAGGATATAATTAAAAAATAGATTGATGTTGTTTTTATGAGCAATATTGGCAGCCTCAATATTTTGTTCTACTGTAACTCCTTTCTTTAGAAATTTGAGCATTCGGTCGGATCCCGATTCGGCCCCAAGTGAAATCCATGTCAATCCTGCCTCAGCCAGTTTATTTATTGAATCTGGATGTTTATAAATAAAACTACTTCGCATTTGTGCCCAAAAGGGAATCCGACCTGACGTAGATAATAATTGTTCGCAAAATTTACCAATCCATTCAGGATTTTCAGGAAAAAGGTCATCGTGAATCATTAGACTACCGATGCCACTGGAACCTTTAAGTAGATAAATTTCTTCTATACAATTCTCGACTGATCTCATTCTTTTGGTGCCTCCAGCTATCAGTTGTCTGCTCGGAAAACAGAACTTACATCTATAATCGCATCCACGTGAAAAAATAATAGTAACGAATGGTGTCGGGAGTAGAGGTAAAAGGGGACTTCCTTGTTCAAAGCTAGTATTAAAATTTTCTCTATCTACAAAAGGTAAACTGTCTAAATTTGCGATTGGTTTAGCCTCGTAAAAAGGGGGAATATATCCGTGTTGTTCATAATGCCTAGATATGTCTATTATGACTTCTTCTCCTTCTCCTAAGACTACGCAGTCGGCATAAAGAAATTGTTTAGGTCTGGTAACTGAGAGGTGGATTCCTCCGGCAACGGTAGGTATTTTAGGGTGGTATTTTTTAACTATTTCCAGACATCTCATAGCATAAAGCTCATCACAGGACATAAAGGTTATTAGTGCCATATCGAACTGCTGATTCTTGACCTGATTATCGAAATCTTCCCAATTTTGGAAACCTCTCAGGTCATTACAATAAATATCATGACCCTCCCTTTTGAGCACTGCTGAAATCATAGCCAGTCCGTGATTGATATAAACCGCTTCGTTTGAACCTCCTGCTTTTAGAGAAGCAAATCCGGGTAGAGTAGCTCCTGGGTAAATACACATTATTTTCATATTTTGTTTTCCTATGTCTAATAAATATTATGTGCTGGAATGTCCATGCTAGTATGGCAAGTTTTGCACAAAGCAATTTCACACTTTTTTATACCAAATTGTTTGGTTCTAAAATCCAAGAAACCTTCGCTATTCCATATTTCCCGTAGCGAATTTTCTCGAATATTGCCGACGGTTTGTATTCCTAGACTATCTTCACAGCAAACCGTGCACCTCCCGTCATTCAAAATCCACATACCATCAAGTATAACACTACAAGGATTGGAGTTAGAATGGGTATATGGTTTTTCTCCTCCTCTACCAGTGCATCGATAGACTTTCTCTCCTACTTTTTTTTCCTTCCAATATGATAGGAAATTTTCAGTATCCTGTTCATTTTCTTCACAAACCGTCATAGATACATAAGGCCAATAATCACTTATACCCCTTTTGCTCAAGAAATCCAGATAGAAATTTATATTCTCATAAACTTTATCTCTATCTGCTCCTCTTCTTATTTTTTCATATATTTCTTTAGTATAGCCGTCTACACTGAAGATAAGAAGGCAAAATTTTGAGGCGACAAATTTTTCTGCTATATCTTGATTCATAATAGTTCCATTAGTAACCGTCCCAATTTTGCCCACTCCTAAAAGCATATTAGCTAGGCTTACAAAATCGAACCATCTAGGATGAAGAAGAGTCTCTCCATAATTTACGAAATCTATATAATCTATATCTAAGTCTTTGGCCTGATGGATGAGAGAGATAATTTCTTCGTCAGTCAAAGGTTCTTTTCGGTTTTCTTTTATTTCCTTAATCGGACAGAATAAACAAGATAGATTACATTTATTAGTAATTTCTATATGTAGTTGCTTTGGATATTTTGGAATTTCATTTCCTTGAATCATTTACTATTTTCCTCGAAATATGGTATAGCGTTTGGTGGAAGTCCTTTAGGCATATTGTTCTTTGCGTTGTCAACCTTATTATATTCACTATCTGCAAGTAAGTATTTCCCAAGAAGGTCATTTTCATAGTCCGGCCATTTTTGGGATAAATAGTTAGAGAGTGTGGTTGCGGCGTAATGACGCTTTGGATGGACAAAATCACGATGGCATTGTCTATGAAATATTATGACCGATTGCACCACCCAAGCGGAATATTTATATTTTCTAAGTCTCATGATCAGCTCCTCGTTTGCTCGGGAGGCATTGCGGACTGCATCAAAAGCAGTATCCCACAATAAGGATAAAATATTGAAGTTTGATTTATTCCGACGCATAATAAACGTATATTCTGGAAGGCCGCATTCTTTTAGGATGGGATTAGCTAGAGAAAAATATTCAGAATAAAATTTGTTGAGTTCATCAATCTTAGCTTTGTAGAAAGCAGTCCAGATTTCTTGTGGCAATATAGCAACTTGGTCCTTATAATACATTATGGACCTGAAAGTTAATAAAGGCACGAAAACTGCTCCATCTGTTTTTTGTTCAGCAGCTTTAATCATATCCTCATCCCAATTGGGGGGCAGAATTATGTCATCATCCATCTCTGCGAACCATTGCTCACCTTCTTGTGGATTAACTGGTATGTAATTTTCAAGAATACCCAAGTTTCGAGCTGTCAGAATCATATTGTCGGTTCCATTAAGAAATTTCCACTCAGGATATTTATTCTGCCATTTTTCATAGACCTTTTTTGCTTCTGGATGTTCAGTCTTTTGTTTCAAAATAACAACAGTATATGAACCAACTGTGTTTTTAACTATCGATTCCAGTAAAGGTTCTATAATTATAGGATCACCTGTAGTGGGTATTATCAGATTCATGCGAGGAAAGCTCATTGGTTTCTCCTTTCTAAAATAAAAAAACCATTTCCTTTATGATGAATTTTATACCATTTGTCTTTTATCCCTTTAACTCGATAGTTTTTTTTGAGTACCCTAAAGCCATTTTTTTGGAATATGTCCACCCACCACTCCATAGGTCGCCTGAGCTTATGGGTTATATCCTTCTCATAGTCTTTACAGGAGTAGCTTTCCCCATCTCCCATAGGTATGATATGAAAAGCCTTGGAAGCGACCCTAGAGGATTCATGCAAGACAAAATTTAGTTCCCTCTCCGTTAGATGCTCTAGTGTGTCCTTGGTTATAACCCAATCAAATTGATTATCTCTAAAAGGCCAAATTTGCATTCGGTAAACAAGAAAGATTCTAGTGTATCCTTTTTGGACAGTCTCATCTAGGTGGTTAATTGCATATAGGCTGGCATCAATACCCAAAGCATTGAAGCCTAACTCTCTGAAAGCCCGCACCATATACCCTTTTGCACATCCCACATCAAGTATAGATGAATTAGGCATTATTTTTGCGTAGTTCGCTATAGCTTTAGCCATAGTAATTGTGAGATCGGGAAGCCAGTGATAGTTCTCGTATAGACTTACACCTTTTTGAATACCTTGCTCGAAATAATCTTTATCGTAAATTTCGCTAGATTGTTTCAACTGGTACCACCTGTCCTTTTTGGGATGATTCGATAATTGCTTCAATTAATGCAATTACCTGCACTGCTTCTTCAATCGTGCAACCCTCGTTATTTCCACCTTCTATATATCTCAAAAATGCTTTCATTTCCTCGTCGTATCCCGAGATCCCCAAAAAATCCCAATTGATTGAAGATAATTTGTGACCAGTTTCATCATAGATTACAGTAGAATTTATTTCAACTGGATGGATAATGTGTCCATTCTGTCCTATTGCATCAAAAGTTACTCTTGGTTCTCGATTTGACTCTCCTAGAGAAGTACGTGCCCAAGAATCACTCCAAATGGCCATTCCTTTTTCAAATTTTATACTAGCAAAAAAAGTATCATTAAATTTGGTGGTGAAGCTATTCATATAACCATAAACAGAGATTGGTTTACCCAATGCAGAACACAAAAATTCAAGTCTATGTGAATCTTCAAAAAGAGGACCACCACCTTCCTCTGTTGATAACCAAGCAGGATATGATTGGCCGTTTATATGCCAAATTTCCCGCCAGAATATCGGCTGACCGATTTGATTGAGCATTTTTCTTATTTCAATCCAAGAATCGGAAAATCGCATAATATATCCTACTTGGAAAGGTATATTTTTTTTCTTGGCTGCTGAAAGAATCGCTTTAGCTTCTGTTAAAGTTCTTGCTAATGGTTTTTGGCAGAAAATGGGTTTTCCTGCCTCAATGACTTGTAGGGCCAATTCAGCGTGAGTGTGGGTAGGGGTAGCAATTATAATAGCATCAGCAAGCCTGATTGCTTCTGAGGGATTCGTTGTCTTAATTTTTGCATCTATTTGTTCTAGGCAAGATTGGTCTAAATCGCAAATTATGTCAGCAGAACAAGATGTATGTTCTTTGAGCATTGCATAGTGTGTCTTTCCCATAGCACCAAGACCGATTATAGCTATCTTCATCATATATGCTCCTTGTGTATAAAGTCGTTTTTGAGGATATTGTATAATAGTTCATTCTGCCTTGCGAAACGGCATTGCTGACATGCTAAGTGTTCTGAAGGCATCAAACAAACAGTCTTAAATGGTGTTTCTGTCCATTCTGCCGCCTGGCTCATGTGAAATATACGGGTGTCTTCTGGAAATTCTCTGTTTGAGCCTTGGAATAGGCTGACCGAATTACAAGGATATACCCATCCGTCGGTGTAAAGATATGGTTTTACATAAGCAAGATAGCAATAGTTCGGTCTTCTAGGTCTTTTGTCCTGAAATAAAAAACTTTCTTGGTAGATTGCTTTAAGTGGTTTAATCTTCTCTTCCAAATTGTTTATATCCATAAGGCAGTTCGGTACTATACGAATATAACTGGCTTTATTTTTCTTAGCCAAATATTCCAGTTCAGCGAAGAATTTATAGGTGTCTTCTGTGATTTCCGAATAAACATAGGAAAATCCCAGTAGTGGACCTTTGCCTTTTTTGAATCTGGGTATCTGAATCCTTCCCCTATCCTGGAGAGTATTCGTAGAAATTCTAATCCAGCTAAGTAAGTCCAAGTATTTTCTCTCGATATTATCTGTAAGCTCTAAACCATTAGTAATCAACCCTATAGAGAAACCTTGCGAATCAAGCCATTGTATAAGTTGTTCAATTTGGGGATATAATGTTGGCTCCCCGCCTCCTGTTATCTCCACTGCTTTTAGAGTATTCATAGTGCACATATTTTGGACAAATGCTAATAGGTGGTGGAATGGAATTTCAAGTTTTTTGTCTCGATTAGCAACTGAACAAAAAGAGCAATTTAGGTTACATTTATTTGTTGGGGAAATCTGGAGATTGATTGGTGTTGGTAGATGTGTTTTTTGCATGATGGATAGAGTATCCAACCAGCATAACAGCTTTTCGCCAGTGCTAGTGAAATTAGTTAATGATTCTTTAGGCATTCGTTTTATACCTTCTCGCATTGAGTAATATTCCAAGCAATTGAATATACCATAATCCTAGAGTCCCTTTATAAAAATGTTCTATTCCTTCTTCTTCAGCCTTTCGTTTTTGAAATTCAGGCCATTGATTTCTGAATTTTTGCATTATAGCTCTTACTTCTGAATCTTCAGGTAGAAATATAAAAGGCTGTCTGATTCCATCTATAAGACGGTATTCCATATCATAGTCTTTATTCTCATAGTCTATTGAGCCACGATAGACGTATTCAAATGGTTCAATTGAAATAGTGGCACCCTTTGCTATCCATTGATTTAATTTAGTGTAGTTTATTTGAAGGTCTTCCAT
>SDBU01010534.1_pt1 | contig 10250 bp, 11 predicted proteins | sample 2277071 | NCBI WGS metagenome assembly SDBU01 (sample SAMN10397929, study PRJNA504765) | marine sediment metagenome | isolation source: marine sediment core GS08_GC12, 126 cmbsf | place: Arctic Ocean: Gakkel Ridge, Loki's castle | collected 2008 | reverse complement strand
GGTATGGACGTACTCCTGATGATGGACTCGGTTACCAGGGTCGCTTGGGCACAGCGAGAGATAGGACTTGCTTCTGGAGAGCCGCCCACAACTCGGGGCTACACACCCTCAGTGTTCGCAGTGCTGCCTCAACTGCTCGAGAGGTCGGGGAAGAACGCGCTGGGCAGCATAACGGCTCTTTATAATGTGTTGGTCGAGGCGGACGACCTGAACGAGCCTATTTCCGATGCTGCAAGGGCTATTCTCGACGGACACATAGTGCTCTCCCGCGAGCTTTCCGAGCAGGGGCACTATCCCGCGGTAGACGTACTAAACAGCATCAGCAGGGTGATGATCGATATCGTACCCAAGAGCCATTCCGATGCCGCGGCTCGTTTGAGGGAGATCGTTGCGACATACCGACGTTCTCAAGATCTGATAAATATCGGTGCTTATGTGAAGGGCACCAATCCGAAGATCGATCACGCGATAGATTGTATCGACGATATAAACGCTTTTTTGAAACAGGAGATAGGCGAATTCGTTAGTTATGACAATTCGGTAACGCAGCTGCAGAGGCTGGCCCAGGCGCCAATGGAGGATAACAGGGAAAATTGAAAAAATTCGTTTTCCGTTTTCAGGCACTTCTCGACACGAAGAAGCATCTTGAGGAGAAGTACGAGAACGAGCTCGCCATTCTGATGAGGGAGCAGCGTGAGGAAGAAGCGGCATTGAAAGAGATGGAGGAGAGACTTGTTCGTTACTACGAGGAGTATTGCGGCAATGGGGAAACTACTGCAGAGGATATACGGAGATACCGTCGTTATTTTGACAAGTTGAACAACGACATCAAGCTGCAGAAGGAAGTGACAGCCAAGGCTGCCAACGATGTGGAGATGAAGCGCGAGGAGCTGATTGCAGTGCAGAAGGAGAAGCTTGCACTGGAGAAGCTGATGGCGAAGGACTATCGCAAGCATCAGGAGATGGTGATGACGTGGGAGCGCAAGTTTCTCGACGAGATTGCGACGAGCGCTTATATAAGGCATAGCGGCAACGAAAAGGTTTATTGACGAGGTGTTATCATGAAGAAGAAGTATCTTGTGCTGATAATCCTGGGCACTGTAATAGCAACAATGGGATCTGAGCTGCTCGTCATTCGATTGGGAGGGAAGGGCAGGTTGGCGAAGATGCCGATCATCGGGGATGCTTTCAAGGTGACGTACGAGGGCGGTGAGGTTGTGGAGGTGGACAACCAGCGTTACAAGGAAGTGGATGAGATGGTCGAGACTCTGAAGGGCAAGATTGCGGAATACGAGACGCTTCAGAAGGAGAGCATGGAGACGAACGAGCGGCTGAAGAACGAGCTGAAAAGGCAGCAGGGCAAGATATCTTCTCTGAATAACAAGCTGGCGGATATACTTCTTATTATCGAGACACAACGTAAAGAGGCGATTCTGACAACGGCCAAGAAGTATGAGAAAACGGACCCGGCCGTCGTCGCGAAGATACTGCGGGAAACGAAGGATGAGAAGGAGTGTGCGGAGATTCTCTTGTTCATGCAGGACAGACAGGCTGCGAAAGTCATCGAGGCCTATATGGCGATGGGTGCTGATGAGGTAGCCAGGAACGATAATGCCAAACGGATAGCGGAAATCATGAGACTGATGCAGAAGATCGTCGTTGAGAAGGAGGAGGGAAGCTGATAGCGTCAGAGGGAGGAACGCTCTGACCAAAGTGATTTCTCGCCGAGAATCCCGCGAAATTGCCGACTGCCGCAAGACCGCCCATGTTTTTGTCTCCTACCATGATAGCTTCCTGCCTCTACACTTGTCATGTCCACCATCTCGACTGAGGAAAGAATTGTCGCGGAAGTTTTTACCGTTGGCGGCGAAAAACTTCCACTTGGATGATGGACCGGCAAGAGGATAAAAGGGCAAAAGGGCCACATTTGACGCTTGAATCGCTCATATTTCCCGTCTTGATCGGCAAGATTCATGAAAAAACGCGGTGTTCGGCGGCTGGGTATACTAATTGCTTCTGCACCTGCGCAGAGGAGAGAACATCCCACCAAGGAGGGAGGTTTCAGACGCATAAGGCAAATTATGCATCAGACATCTTTCTTGCCGTCTATTTTCGATCTGGTCCCGCGCGCTGATACCCTCGTACCGTTTCAGGACAAAGAGAGCCCAAGCTCAGCCGCTTTTGACGGCATTCTCTGGGGGATGATCAGCAAGAGTGACAGGGCGGAGCAGACGATTGCAGGTGATGAAAAAGCGGCCCCGGATGAGACACAGAGAACGAGCGAACCCGAGCAGGCGAGGACTAAAGGAGATTCGGAGGCCGCCACTGATTCTGATGATGTCCGGGAGGATTCCGAAGCCGACAACGGCACTTCCGAGAGGGATGCTGAAAACACGAACGATGAGACTGACCATGGTGTGTCTGAGAAGGAAAAAGCAGCTGAGGAAGAGACCCCGGGAGACGGTGAAGACAGGGGAACAACCGAAGGTGAGCGGGAACCTGTGGAAGAGGCGGAGACATCGGAATCGACGGACCTTCCATCGAGAAACACTGAGTTTGTCGCCGATTCTGAGATTACTGTCACGGCCATGGTAGAAAAACCGGAAATCTCACCAGTGGAAGGTGAGCGGGAACCTGTGGAAGGGGCTGAGACGTCGGAACCGGCGAATCTTCCATCCAAAAGCGCTGAATTAGTCAGGGATTCCGAGATTACTGTCATGGCTATGGTGGGAAAACCGGAGATCTCCGCCGTTGCAGCGGGGAAGACTCTGGACAATGCGGCACAGGTCATTAGGGACGGCGCACAGGAGACCCCCCAAGAGCCTACAAATGACTACAAGGCGCCGGGGGAGCAGGTCGCAGTCGAAAAGGATATCACCCTTACAGGACACACCGCCACGCCGAAGGAAGATGTCCTGCCTGATATGAGCGCCGGCGATGTCGTGAAAAAAGCCGTTGGTGCCCATGTTGTGAAAAGCGAAACCGAGCAGATGGTAGAACCGAGACCGGTGCCCGAGAGTACGACTCAGGATGCGTTGAAGGCAAGGCCTGCGGAGGTCGAGGTTAAGGAGCCCACCAACAGTGCCGAGCAATGGACGCCGAACAACCTGGTTTACGTTAGCAGAACAAAGGTGGAAGAGATTGTGACGATGGAAGTCCGGAGCAACGAAGCTTCTTCCGCTGACGTATTCACTCAGACCGATCAAGCCAAGGAAGCGGTCCTCCCCTTGATGAAGAACGTCGAAGTAAACGTAAGTCTCGATACCAATGCGCAGACACACACGGACCCAAACCCGACGAAGTCCCTTGACTCGAAGGAGAGCTTCGAGATCGTGGAGGGGGATGCTCCGGACAAGAATGCTGAGAAGACGGGCAGACTGGCGCAATCAGGCGGAAGCCGGACTGCGGCGGGCCGCTCCCTCGAGTTGGAGCGTTCAGTTGGCACGCAGATTGTCCGAGGAACGCTCACAACCCTGAGGTCGGGGAGGAACGAACTGCTGCTTCAACTCAGGCCGCCTGATTTGGGCAGTGTTCAGATAAAGCTGACGCTCGATGGCAATGTCATGACGGCAAGGATTATCGTCTCGACGGAAGATGTGAGGGAGATAGTTCAGCGTCAGATAGAGTACTTGCGAAATTCGCTCGCAGATGAAGGGGTGAAGATAGAGCGTTTTGATGTTCTGGTCGGGCAGCAATACGACAAGCAAGCGACGGGAAATGCTTCGGCTGAAGATCAGCGAAATTCCCCGGGAGAAGGTCCACTGACAGGCGATGACACGCAGAGATATGACAGCAAAGCCGATGCGGTACGAAACATAGATAAGGTCAAATCCGAAAACACGAGAATACACATCATCGCATAGGAGCTGAGGAAGATGGCTATAAGTGGGATAGCGGATTACACGGGTTATAACCCTGATTACATACCGGATAAGCCAGGGAGCGAACTCGACAAATACGATTTTCTGAAACTGATTGTTGCACAGCTCCAGTATCAAGACCCGCTTGAGCCTTTGAGAAGCAGCGAGTTCATGACGCAGATGTCGGCCCTGGGACAGCTTGAGCAGATACAGAACCTGAACGCGAATTTTGAAGAGATGATGATGAGCCAGGGGGTCATATATGGAAGCCAATTGATCGGACAAACGGTGCAGGCGATTGATCAGTCGACGAAAAGTGTGATTGAAGGTGTTGTGGGCCGGGTAAGCGTTATTGACGACGAAGTCAAGGTACAAGTAGGTGATACGACCGTTGCACTCAAGGACATTATATCAGTGAATCCCTGGACATCCTCGACAAGTATTTTTCAGGCGAGTCAAATGATAGGGCTGCGTGTTACGGCAATGGACCCAAATGATTTGGTTGGGTTCAACACGATAAGCGGAATAGTAGAAGAAATAAGTGTTTTCAATGGGGAGGTTGGTCTCAAGTTCACGGACATAGCTACGGAACACGTGTATGAGATCGGACTCGGGGACATCATCTCCGTGACCAGACCCGATGAAGAAACGGAGAGTGGTGAGGGCTCGGATCAAGGAAGCTCGGGCGGTGATGCGGAGGAGGAAGGCCCCGAGAGCGATGGTGCCGATGAGGAGGCTTAGCGAAATTGTAATGAATATGTATAAGATTCAGAGAACCGAGAAATGCCTGCGGTCAATGGAAGACTGCTTGAATCCCGACGATGGAGGGTGAATTCGATTACGGAGGAATTGCACCTCCGGAGTTATGACATGCGACGGACATTAACGGAGTTCGGGCAGCCAATAAGGAGATCCTAACCACTCATAGATAGGAGCGAGACACCAGATGTTACGTTCACTTTACTCAGGTTTATCAGGACTACGGGCATCCCAACTGGCCTTGGACATAATTGGTAATAACGTGGCCAACGTCAACACGGTTGGGTACAAGTCTTCGCGCGCGATGTTTAAGGAGGTAATGCAGCAGACGATTCGTTCCGCCACCGCTGCTTCCACGAGCGGCCCCGGCGGCTTGAACCCGATGCAGGTTGGCCTTGGCACTAACATCGGGAGCATTGACTCCAACCTCAACCAGGGCTTCATTCAGGTAACCAACAGGGAGACCGATTTCGCCATCGAGGGGTCAGGATACTTTATCCTCAGCGACGGCGCTAACAGGTATTATACGCGCGCGGGCAATTTCGACATAGACAGGGACGGGGGTCTCGTCTATGCAGCGAATGGGTACAGGGTACAGGGGGTTATGGCAGTTGACGGGGAAATACCTTCGTCCGGCGCTCTCACGGACCTGACTCTACCTTTCGATACCGTCAGCCCGCCGGCAGCCACAACTTCGATAACATACGCGGGCAATCTGGACCGAACGGCCGATGAGGCGAAGGCGGAGATAAACATCTACGACGCCGCTGGAAATTCCACGAACCTGAGCCTGACTTTCACAAATAACTTCGACAACACGTGGGATATGAGCCTCTCGGTCAACGACGGTTCCGTGGCTTTTGCAGCTGGGGCGACTACAACGGTGACATTTGATCCAGATACGGGTCTGCTGGTCTCACCGGAGACAACGGACATTGTCTTCACCCCTACTGGCGCGAGCGCTCTGACCATGACGCTTAACCTGGGCACCGCCGGGGGTTCGGACGGTTTAACAGAATTCGGCAGCAAGGCGAACTCCGTTCGCTCCACAGCGAGAGACGGCTATACGGGCGGCGAGTTGAGGAGCTTCATCGTTGACGAGAGCGGAATCTTCACGGGGATATTCTCCAACGGCCAGCAGGAGACAATAGGGCAGATTTACATTGGCGCGTTCAACAACCCCGCGGGTCTGATCGACCGTGGGGGCAACATGTTTATTGAATCGCCGAACTCGGGCCCCGTTGCCGTAGGCCCTCCGGGCGTCGGCCCCAACGGGCAGATGAACCAGGGCGCTCTGGAGATGTCGAACGTTGATTTGGCCGAGGAGTTCACAAACCTAATCACTACTCAACGCGGGTACCAGGCCAACGCGAGGGTGATCACCACCTCGCAAGAAATCCTGGCGGAACTTCTGAACCTGATGCGTTAAGGACGTTAGCGAGCCATGATAGAAGCAACCAGACTCAACGGAACTGAGATGCTGTTGAATCCCGAGCTGATTCTGTATGTGGAGTCGATTCCTGATACGATCGTGACGCTCACCACCGGGGAGAAAGTTTATATCAAGGAGAGCCGTTCGGAGGTTCATAGGCGTTTCATGGAGTACAAGAAAAGGGTCTTTGTCGAAACCCTTCGTGGGGGGTTGCCGACGAAGAAAGAGTGAGTAGTTCGAAATGGACATTACGACCTTAATAGGCATAGTGACCGGGACCATCCTGGTCCTTGTCGCCATTTTCATGGGCGGCGGCCTTGGGATATTTATAAACATACCCTCGGCGATGATTACGGTCGGTGGTACGATGGCGGCGACGCTGATTTCCTTCTCGCTGAAGGAGGTGAAAGGCGTTTTCGGCGTTGTCCGCAAAGCTTTCTTCCACAGGAAGCAGAACATTCCCGACATCATCAAGATGATACTGAAGTTCGCCCTTAAGGCGAGACGAGAGGGCATTCTCGCGCTGGAATCTGAGATCGAGAATGTTGACGATCCCTTCATCATCAAGAGTCTGCAGCTTGCCATCGACGGTACATCCCCCGAGGTTATTGATGATGTGCTCAGGACGGAACTCTCGTATATCGAGGACCGGCACGCACTCGGGCAGGATATTTTCAAGACGATGGGTTCCATGGCCCCCGCGTTCGGACTCATCGGGACACTGATCGGTCTTGTTCAGATGTTAAAGAACATGCAGGACGTCTCGTCGATAGGTCCCAGCATGGCGATAGCGCTGATCACCACTTTTTATGGCGCACTCATGGCGAACCTCGTGTGTATCCCGATCGCCGGGAAACTGAAGGTTCGCTCGAGAGAAGAGATATTACGCAAGGAAGTTATTATCGCAGGAATACTATCAATACAATCAGGCGATAATCCCCGGATTGTCGAGCAGAAGCTGCAGGTGTACATCGCCCCCAACGAGCGCGGCAACTCCTTGGAGGAAGTGAAAGATGCCCAGAAAGGCTAAGAAGCCTCCGGATGTTGCCCCCGGGTCGCCTGCATGGATGACCACCTTCGGCGACCTGATGTCGCTGCTTTTGACTTTTTTCATTCTGATAGTATCGATGTCGAGTATCCAGGAATCGAAATTCATGGTCGCCATCGAGTCGTTTCGCAGGGCGCTGTCGTGGTTCGAAGGACAGCCGCCTCGGCCGTTGCTTAACCTGAAGCTCAAGGGCAGAGGAGCGGATAAGGCGGAAGACACAGTACCGGTAGTACCGACAAAGCAGGTATACCCCATCATCGTAGCAGATGACATCATCCGAATTGCACGAGAAATGCAGACGAAGGTGGCGGAACTGAACATTGGTGGGCAGGTGCAGGTTTACTACAACTCGAAAGAGGTGCGGATATATATTGAGGATGCGGTGATGTTTGAGAACATGTCAGCAGAGATCAGAGGCAAGGAAGCGCTGCACCTGCTCGAGAGCATTGTTGAGCTCGTAGAAGGTATACCGTACCCGCTGAACATAGAAGGATATACAGACCCGAGGCTGGTGAGCAATAATAACGATGACTACGAGTCGCACTGGGAACTCGCGTCAGCGAGGGCGCTTGCCGTACTGCACTATCTAAACCGGAGCGGGGTATCTCCCAAAAGGCTTAAGGCGGTCGCATATGGGGCTAACAGGCCCAGGGTAAGTGAGTACTGTGTGCCCGAGGATCGTTGGAGAAACAACAGGGTGGAGATCGTAATCAGGGACACAGAAACTGAATAGGAGTGAGAAGATGGCACTGGAAGATGTTGAAGACCAAATGGAAGAACTGGACGAGACCAAAGACCGCAAGGTTTCCAGAAAGGCCAGGGACACAGGCAGTGGAGATGCCAAAGCTGTGCGAACAAGCCGCTCTACTTTTCCGAAGAAAATCGTGCTATGCACGGCCATGTTTGCGGTTGGCGGGATCTTAGCATATTTCTTGCTAAAGCCCTATGGTGGCAAAGGGACGGCCGTGCAATTTCCCGCCAAAACGCACGAGTTTGGCCAGCAGACTGTCAATCTTCATGACGGGAAGACGGGTTTGCGGGTGAATATCGCCATAGAGGTGAATGACCCGCGTTGTATGAGTGAGGTGAAGGCCAGTGACTCGATGCTGAGGGACAGGGTCATAGAGATACTGTCACGAAAGACGATCGACGATATAGACAGTGTGGTGAAACGCAACAGGCTCAAGCGTGAGCTTCTGGATGATTTCAACCTGGAGCTGAACCTTGAGGACGGCAGATTGATGAGGATATATTTCAGGGAGTTTTTCTATTTCCGTTTGGACACGCCCCATAACATTAAGGGTACGGGACAATGGTAGATCTTGTTGAGGATGTCAACGAAGAGGAGCAGGCCCAAGAAACGCCGAAGAAAAAGGGGTTCTTCAGCCTGTCGAAGATAATCATCATTGTGGTTGTACTGGTGCTTCTCGGCGGCGGTTTTCTCGGCACAAGGATGCTGCTTTCCGGTAAGGGCAAGAAGCCGGATCCCTTTCTTTACGCACTGATCGGGAAAGATGATGAGCCAATAGTAGTTGGGGTCAGGGGCACACACCATACCCGGACGCTCATGTGCAGGGTGACGCTTAAGCTCGAGAGCGAAGAGATGGTGGCCGAGTTTGAGAAGAAGAGGGATGAGTTTATCGACATGCTTATTCGGATATTGCAGAAGTATGAAATTGAGGAGCTTGATTTCGCGGGACAGAACAAAGTCAGGCGAGATATCGAGGATGAATTCAACCTGAACCTCGATAGCGGCAAGGTGCTGAAGGTTCTTTTCACAGAGTTTCTAATCACTTAGGCGGAGGAGAAGTTGTCTGAGATCCTGACACAGGAAGAGATTGATGCGCTGCTATCGGCGGTGTCGACGGGCGACATCCAGATAGAGGACAAGGACAAGATCGTCATAGACACAAGCCAGATGTCGAAGTACGACTTTCGCCGTCCGAAGCTCATCTCGAAAGAGCAGATGCGCACACTGCAGATGCTTCACGATACTTTCGCAAAGAGTTTCTCCAACGCTTTGTCTTTATATCTTCGCACGATAGTCAACGTGAACCTGGCGCTGGTGGAGCAGTTCACCTACGGTGAGTTTGTCATGTCCCTTCCGGACCCGACGAACCTGTGTATATTCAGCATGAAGCCTCTGGACGGCATGGCTGTCATGGAGATCAACCCAGCGCTGGTTTTCGTGATTGTCGACAGGCTCACCGGCGGCTCGGGTTCGATTCCGAAAGAGATCCGAGAGTTCACGGAGATCGAGCAGGAGATAATGCTGACCGTGACTAACATGGTTCTCGAGAAGCTGCAGGAGACATGGAAGCACGTGATCGACCTGACGTGTAAGCTCGAGGTACGCGAGACAAACCCTCAGTTTGCTCAGGTTGCGTCGATGACGGAGAATGTTCTACTCATTACCTTCAATGCGGAGATCGGGGAAAACACTGGCATGATCAGCATTTGCATTCCATTCGCGATGCTCAGCTCCGTATTGGGCCAGCTTAGCGCGCAGCAGTGGATATCATCTAAATCGCAGGCTTCGCAGGTCGGCACTCTTTTGAGGGAGTCACTTCACGGCACGGAACTGACGCTAAAAGCCGTGCTCGGGCAGACGTCGAGTACGATAAGGGAGCTGATCGATATGGTTCCCGGCGATGTGATTCTCATCGACAAGACAATCAGGGAAGATTGCGAACTTTGGGTTGAAGAGGCCCCGAAGTTCAACTGCAAGCCCGGCCTGGTCGGCAAGAAGCGGGCTGTGGAGATAAGATCATTTATTGAGGTTTAACATCGGGATCATGGAGATATGAAATGGCCGACAACGAGTTATCACAGGATGATATAGAAGCTCTGGTCCCCGGCGAGAAAGAGGGAGCGCCTTCGGGGCCAAAATCGGAACCCACAGAAGGTCCGCGGGAAATATCCGAGCACGAGGAAACTGTGGAGGAAGCAGCCGAACAGCCGCGCACCGCGACGGCCCTCCAGGAGCCCCCGGAAGAGAAGCCCGTGGCGCAGCCAGTTGAGTTCGGTCAACTCCAGAAGAAGACCGTTGCTGCTGACAGCAACATAAGCTTTCTGCTCGACGTGCCACTGCTTATCAGCGTGGAACTCGGCCGCACCAGCATGCTGATTAAGAATGTCCTCAACCTTGGCG
>SDBU01010533.1_pt1 | contig 10251 bp, 16 predicted proteins | sample 2277071 | NCBI WGS metagenome assembly SDBU01 (sample SAMN10397929, study PRJNA504765) | marine sediment metagenome | isolation source: marine sediment core GS08_GC12, 126 cmbsf | place: Arctic Ocean: Gakkel Ridge, Loki's castle | collected 2008 | reverse complement strand
GGCCAAGAGAGAGATTGGACAGCTTATCAATGATACCTTCGGTGGACAGAATTGGGATACTCTAATGATAACACCTAAGGAAGTACAGATGCTGACTTGGTCTTTACTATCAGCAGACTGGACATTCTCAACAACAAGGCAAGCATTAGCACCTACAGGAATTGGCAGGGTATATAAAGAGACAGCTGGATTAAGGAGAAAAGTAGGCTGGATATTCTGGCTCAGGGCTGCTCTCTTTTTCGGTGTAGGCATGAATATGCTGAATGCTATGTATAGAAGTAAGGATATAAGAGAGAATCCTCAGTATTACAGAGATAAGGAATATTCTTATTTCGATAAGACTATGTTTGGGAACACTATAGGCAAGAGAACTTATCTATTCAAAGGTAGATACAAGGACGGCACTGAAAGATATATAAGATGGGGCAAACAGTTCAGGGATTTCTTTGAACTGTTAATAACTCCATTTAGAAAGCTCGGAGGAAAGATAGCTCCAGTACCACAGTTGATGTCAGAACTATTCACAGGACATACATTATCAGGATTCAAGAATGATGATATCTATGGAACCAAGGGACTTGAGAAAACCAAGGGGATATTTAAGACTATTGCCAGAGCTCCACTACCTATTAGTGTCAAAAGGTTTATGAAGGAAAACATGGAGTTTAAACCTCTTGATATAGTAATGCAGAGTTCTAAGGGAATGTCTAGATATGCTGCTATGGAGTATTTCAAGAAGGCAGTTGTAGAAGGAGACGAAGATCTTCTGCATGATACTTATGTGGGAACTCTAAGAAACAATCTCCCGGCCTTTACACTATTTAATTCTGCTTTATCATGGGCTGAAGCTGAAATAATGGCTGACATAGCTAAGGATGTTAAGGGTATTGAAGATGCTAGAAGTAAATTGAGTGTAGCAGAGTCAGCTTATGATAGAAGAAGGTATGGTAGAATATTGAAGAAGTTAGAGAAAGAGAAAGCTGATAAGAGAGCAGGACTGAGACTGTTCAGAGTGGCTGTGGAGAAAGCCAGGTCTTATAGAGAGTTAGGTGGAGAGGTTCCTACCTTTCCTACTAGATTTAAGGGTAGTCAAGGAAAGAGTCCTGAGGAGATTAGATTTGAGTAGCTTCCATCTCTATATCCTCCGGAATAAGTTTAATTGGTTTACTTGCAAAAGCAGTCCATAACTTATGAAACGTCAGTTCCCAAGTATCAGGGAGTTGCTCTTCCATATACCAGAGGCACTCATCAGTATCATGGTCAGCTCCACACATGACTGAGTGGATGGTTTCTACCATTCCTCTGTCAAATAGCCGGATTGCAGTCTCGGCCTGAGCTTTGGCAACGTCATCTTCAGTAATCATTCCTTTAGCAATTAGTTGATTCAGAATCTGTGCTTCATTCATATCTTTCTCCCTTTGTTTAATTTTTTAATGTAGTTATTTATGGCATACTGACAGTTCTGTGGCCCCTTATCTCACGGCCAAAGTCATGGCCAAAGTCATGACTTGTAGTTTTGAGCATCCTCTCGCAGAACTCACGTACCACGCAAAGGTTGAGGTCTTCAGTTACCTTCATCCTATCCTCTATTATCTTGACTATCTCACATGCTGTTTCTGCTTCTCTACGAAATGTCTTTTTCATCTCATCCTCCTTATTTTCCTAGAATTTTTATATAGTCATTCCCTTGTGGCTTATGGCATAGCTTTGCATAGTTCATAATTTCCAAAGTATTCATCACCTTGTCAAAAGTAAACTTATCCATATCACTTTTGAAATGATTTGCTATATGAAATACAGGGACTTCACTAGTAGATGACATTCCAAGGAAAACCATAACCCTTGATAGAATATCTGCAATGTCGCTGCTTCCAACTCCCTTAAATACATTCTGCATCTTGAGTTCGGCTCCCTCCAAAGTCTCAATCGCACGTAGAAGATCATCCTCAGTCAGAACCATCTGGTTTATGTTATCTCCTCTTGATGCACTCATAACCATTGATAGTTTCATTACATGATTAGGTCTCCTCGACATATAGCCATCGAATCTATCGTCGTAAAAAGGTGGATTTTCGTGATCTTTAACTCTCCAATCTGACCAAGTAGAAAGGAACTTCTCTGTATACTTGAACTGACCTGATAGCATACTTATCTTATCAAGGTCGTCTAGGAGAAGTTCACGGAGCTTCTTCTCATCCTCAGTTTCCATAGGAAGCAGAACCATCTTGCCAATTTCCTCTTCATAGATGTAGATAATCCTAGACGTTAACCCTCCTCCGATTGCATCTAGGGGTAATGAAGTCCGGATTAGAGCAGGAGTAGTCGCACCATAGAGATTTACCCAAACCCCTACGATTTCCTCTTTCTTCCTAGCAATAGTTTCATATGTCCATCTTCTACTACAATCATACCAGTCGCAGAGGGCAGCCATTAGTTCTCTATTATGATACCCCAAGAATACGGTGAATTCTTTAGAGAAGATTGTCATTGAAGCATGGAACTGTTGCTTTCCTGTATTAAGGTCAGGATCGTTGTAGTTAGTTTCCTTAAGTCGGCGGATTAGAGCTTGAAGTGAAGTCGCTTGGGCTGCCACTTTTATCTTCCCTAGGTCTTCAATTAGATCAAATCCAGGATCCATAGCTGTGCCTTTACGGACTCCTGAAGGGCCGACTAGAACTATGTAGAGATTAGGATAGAAGATTAAGGATGAGCCCCATTGGACATAGCACTTCCTTTGGAGAGCAGATGCAATTACAGAGATAGCAGTCCAGAGTTTAAATATATCCGGAGGTTCAGTGTTGTCAGTGAGCTGCATAAATGCATCTATCCAATCTGGTAACTTTCGCTCGAGTTGGATCATATATGCCTTAGGTCAGTCCAGGTTTTCTCTAATTTGTCAGCTAAGGTTGTTATATCTTGTGGGATGTCTTTGCTCTTAATCTCCTTCATTTCATCTTTGCACATATTCATTCCTATGGATAGATCAGCTGGAACAACTATCTTCGTATTCCGCCAATACATAGGCTGCTCGAGACTCTTCTGAATAGCGAGAAGGATTTCAGCGTGCTGTTTCCAGGGGACTGAAGAGTGAATCTGAAATCCTATCGAGTCATGAATTTGGGTGAGGAGTTCAACTGGTCTGAATAGGTCTTGGTTATAATAGATGTAATTAACTCCGTGCTCATTAATCTTGTCTGCAGTTGTTGATTGGGGTAGCTGGGCATAGGCCTCACGATAGGTGGCCTCGCACGCAGCTTTTGGAACCTTTGGAGGCTGTGGAATTATAGGTCCCATGAAGACTCTTTTACGTCCGAAGAGATTCGTTACGGTTCTGTCTTTCTTCAACATTCCTTGAATTAAAGGATGATAGCCTTGCCTAATTTGTGGATAGGCAATGTGAACACTTTCAATAATATACTTACCTTCATCCTCAGTTGTCTCATATTTAAGTGCGAAGCTTTTATATCCATAGTCGTAGTTAATAGCATGGTTGCCTTTCTTTCCCCAGAATCTTTCCGATTGTCTTCCATCGCCAAGTAGGGAAGAATTCTCATCGTCGGAGATTTCATCGTAAGGTTTGCGTAAGATCATTGAAGCAGTGAGTCGATGGAGGTCCTTGCCAGACTCGAAGGCTTCGATCATAGGAATTATTCCTCCGACGTAGGCAACAATCCTGTTTTCAATCTGTGAGAGATCAATAGAGTACCCAATGTACCCTTCGTCGAATAAGAAAAATCTAAGGAGGTCATGAGGCCAATTTTGCTGATTGCCTCCAGTGCCAAAGATAGTTTCCCCAGAACTGAGGCGACCTGTTTCAGCTCCGACCGGCTTATAACTACTTCTATATCTTCCATCTTTATCCACCTTTCCTATGTTTAAGTAAGTTGATAATCTTTTCTTCGCACGTCGAAGGTCAAGGACCATCTTTGCCTCGCCGTAACCTTTCCTCGCCAAGCGTTTCATTGCATCTTCGTCACAAGTGTCTACCCACTGACCTTTGTAGTTTCTCTTTTTGTAGGGTTTATGACCTAGTTCATTATAAAAATAGTTCTGAAGTTGTTGTGATGAGTTGTAATTAAGTTCACGACCAACCTTACGATGGAACTCTTCAGTAGTCTTATCTATAAAGTCACTGACAGAATCTCTTTCCTTCATCATCCCTTCAACATCAATAGAAATCCCACGCTCCATCATGTAGAGGAGAGGTTTAATTAAAGCTCGTTGTCTGTCGTAGGTTTCTATATTCCCCTGACGTTGGAGATCTTCCATTTGATTAGGGTGGGCAGCTTGGGTGGAGATCACGTCCATTGCATTGTAGTTCCACCACTCATCCCAGGTACCAATTCCAGCCTTTATCCACTTCTTCCCATCTTGCTTATAGTAAGGAATGTCAGTGTGCATAGTTGCTACAAAATCCAGCCCAGCAGGATAGTCAGGGAATGAGATTTTCTGTGCTATCTGAGTACAGTGTATGTTTCCTCTGGGAACTATACCGTATTTTCTGAAGAGCCACTGGCAGTCGAAGATGAAATTAGCGCCTCGTTTAGAGATACGTTCACTGGACATTATAGCTTCAATGAGGAGCATTATTTCATGCTCTTGTTCGACTATGAAGTAGTCTCCTTGGGAGTATCTGAAGGGAATTGAGACAGCGTTGAAAGGGTTAGTTGCAACTGAGATACAATCAAGCTCTTCGTTGATGACTTCAATGTCGAGGTCAACAGTAGTTCCGTGTAAGCCTTGGTCATAAGCATACTTAAGTATTGCCACTGCCTCATTAAAACTAGGCTTGATTTTGATATTCCTAGTTTCTCTTCTAAGTTCCTTGAATTGAGACTCATATTTAGCCCTCTTTAAGTCAAAGCAGATTAAAGGTTTATTGAGAAAGTTAAACTTAGGTGGAATGAAAGTAGCTGGGTGGAAAGTAGGGACAACTTTTAATCCAGGGACTAGTGTAGAATCAAGAACAGAGCCACGCCACTTAGTTATCCCCACACGGTTGGTTAGAGCAATCAAGGCTATGTTTCCATAAGCTACAATAACATTCAGATTGAGTGCTTTTAGTTCGTGCTTAAGTTGATTTATATAAGACCATCCATCTTCAGATATAGTATACTTCCCCCTACTATCAAGGTCAATGTATTTCTTCAGTGGAGCATCGAGGTCCTTGATTACATTGGTTAGGTAGCAGTCTCTTCTGGTAAGTCCAGCAACTACCATACAGTCGTCTTGGCCTTTACCTGCAGGTCCGACGAAGGGAGTTGGTGGATTCCAGCGAATTTCCTGTACTCCAGGTTGTTCTCCGCATACAGCGAGTTTAGCATCTTTAGGTCCTCGAGGTGGGACGTAGGTGTTTCTCATTAGGTTCTCCAAGTTGTATTGGCATCTACGAGAGCTTGCATCACTCTCCACCAGTATTTTTTAGTAAGCCTACTATATAGTTTCCTGAACAATCTTGATTCCCTACCCAGGACCATTAGTAATGGAGGAGGCTTGACTAGAGGGCCACTAATTTCTGTTAATTCTTCTTCCCACCACTTTTCCATAAAAATACCTTTGTTTAATTTTCAAACGCAGTTATTCCAAAGCTTGTCATGATCAAATCTAAATGGATAGCATTTTGCCAGTCCTCTGTTCGGATACTTATTAGTGGCTCTGCAATATCCTGACAATATAGCATCCCATATAAGACCATTATGAAACATAACAGCAGCAGCTTTGTATCCACCTGTTAATCTGACTTTATGATATGGATCTATGCATAGGAGTGCTTGTGCCTCACAAAGTTTCATTAGGTTCTCTTCAGACCATTCATCGAGGATTGCTAGTTTCCACTCACCTCCCTCTGTCTCTGTATATAGTACTTCACACATAGTTACCTCACATCTCTTCGAGAAATCTTATATGCTTTCCAAGTGCTTTTGCATATTCGAGCTCACTCTTAGTAGATTCTCCGATATAGCCATCTATATTTAGAATTAATATCTCATCTGCTAAATCAATTTTTCTGAGATGTAACTCATCTAAGGCCTCCTTTTTCTCCTTTGTGAGTGTGTATAAATCCTTATCCGCATGGTGAAACCAGGCGACAGAAAGGACTATCTTTCCTGTTATGCTCTCTCTAGCATTAGCGTCAAGGAATGCTTGCTTGAACTTAGTAGAACCACAGAGACAAACTATTATTGGTCTATCTATCATTAGTCTCCTCCATCTTATTACATTTTATGAGTCTTAACCAAGAAACTGTCCCTATAACTCTTCGTAAGCTCAAATCCCAGAGCACTCATACCTAACTCCTGTGCTGAAATTAATCCATTCCCGCTTCCCAAGAAAGGAATCAAAATTCTCGAACCTGGCCAAGTAAAAGTACCATACATCTCAGTTGTCAACTCAACAGGTCTCTCTGTAGGATGAGTCTTTTGTTGAGAAGGGACAGGAGTAAAGTTAAACTCATTCTTCCTCCCTGGCTTAGCAATCGCTGGTCTTCCCTTCCAAGCATAGAAGAACATCTCATACGAGTTAGCTAAGTGTAGCTCCGGCCGCATAGATTGTCCGGAGGGCTTTGTCCAGATTCCACACATTCTATGGGTGGAGAATCCAGCTTCAGTAATCCAAGTATAAATATCCTCTAACCAAGGCTCAGGTGCAAACCAGCATAGGAGCCACGAATGCTCGGCCATAACTCTGTAACAATTCTTAAATGTCCTCCGCATAAAGCCCGGATAGTCTTCCTTGGAGATTTCATTGTAGGTTTCTCCATAATTGTAGTCCTTCTTTTTCTTTTCAAGGTCGATTGCATAGGGTGGGTCTATTTCTACAAGGTGCATGATTCCATCAGGAATTTCCATCACACCTTCAAAAAAGTCTTTAATGATGTAGCCTTTTATTAAGGTTTGTTGAGAAGGCTCGACACGTTCTGATTCAATCTTCTTGGCAATAGCATCCTTGATGGCATCCTCTGCCATAGTGTCGATGATCTTACTCGCATCCTTCTGAGTCTTGCATTTCTCGAAGAGCTCAGGGAAGACTTCCCTAGCCTCGGCACGCTTGATAGCGGTGGAGACAGCTCCCTTGGAAGACCCCATCATCTCCGCTGTATCTTTCATTCCCCAGCCTGGTGCATCTGCAAGGGTAGAGATCTTCTCCCCATGAATGTCCTGCTGAAGTTTGTGAGTTTCTCTCACCAAGTTATCATATTCATACCACTCGAGGTCTTTGCGATAGAAATTCTCAGCGAGCTCAATTGTCTTCACCTCGAACTCGGTTATGTCTGCAGGGTAGATTCTGACAGGAACCTCAGTGGCTCCGTTTTTAATTAATACACCGAACCTACGTTCGCCTGCCAGGAGAAGGTACTGTTTATCTCCTGGCTGTCTCTTCACAGCAATCGGAGCAATCAGTCCACTCTTCCTCATACTATCTTCTAATCCCTCGAGATCACCCATTACCTCCCTTACCCTGTCTCCAATCTCGATCTCAGATATAGGGATCATTGCAACTTCGCCAACATTTATCATTTTATCCTCCAATTAAGTCGAGTAATTTCTTAGCCTGTAGGGCTGTTAGTTCCTTCTCACCTTTCGTTGGTTTCTTGGAGGTTGACTTCTTTGAAGATTTCTGCACACGTCGAGAGAGACGAATGATACGTAAGTGTTCGATAGCTTCATCAACAGACATTTCTGATATAGGTTTGTGATCGAGGTCTTCTATGGTAGCCATTTATTTCTCCCAGTTCTTCATAATATTTGCCAACGCTGCTATAGCCGCACCTTGGTTTCCAAAATACTCAGCAACAGTTCTTCCATTGAAAGGGCGACCATCGAAATCTTTTGCATCCTTTCCCATATCTGCTGCTATCATTTCCAAAATATTGTTTCGTTCTTCAATCTCCATTATTTTGCCCTCCTAAATTTTCGGATTCTGAGAAATGGTGTCAAATGGCACATTACTTCTCCTTAATATCAATTCTAATTATCGTGCCAGCCCAATAGGCAGTTACTTTTACTTTGTCTTCTTCAAGGACTACCTTCTTTTTTCCGTCGGCTACTTGTGTATAAGCATCGGTTATCAATGTAATGGTATCTGTCATTTTGCCTTCCCTTCCGCCTTAACTAACGTAGGCAAGATTTCCCTTGGCTTAGCTTGACCATCTACTATTATTCCATAGATGATCTGTCCGTGTTCTTCAAGTAAGTCAAGCACATCGTCTAAGATTACTTGGAACATAGCCTTGCGTTGTCCATGAGTTGCAATGAGTTTATTGGCTCTAGCTTGTTGGTCATCTCTAATATCGAAACTAAAACGAGGACGGTATTCTGTATTCATTTTGCTATCTCCTTGAGCTTCTTGACTACATTGTTTCCTAGTAAGATAAATGCAAGTGTGAATCTCCATTTAGGAACTTTCCATAGCGCATCGAAGAATTCTGCAAATTTGTATAGAATTTCAATCATCTTGCCACTCATAAGTCAAAGCTCCTTATTATAACATCTTTAAGTATTCCTTCAGACATTTCATGGTAGTCTTCCATCTCCTCTACAACAATCTCCACTATCCCTGCATTGACAAGGAGAATAGCACAGTCCTTGCAAGGAATGATGCAATTGAGGTAAAGTGTTGTGCCAACAGTGCTTGCACCAATCCTTGCAGCGTTAGCTATGCAATTAGCTTCTGCGTGAGCAGCAGAGCAGAGATGGAGACCTTCACCTGATTTGTAGCCTCTAAACTTACGAGGACAACCAACCTTTTCACCAAGTAAGTATTCCTCACAATGAGGATAACCCCTCGCAGGTCCATTGAATCCTGTCGAAACAATGGACTTGTCCCTTACCAGAAGAGCACCTATCTGACGAGATAAGCAAGGTGACTTGGAGGATATTGCTTTACAGATGTTGAGGAAGTATTTGTCCCAGCGATCAGACATGACTTACCTCCTCCAATTTCTTCAGTAGATAACAAGCATAGTGAGCGATCTTCAGAGCATCACGTCTGGCTTCCACAGAACCTCTGAGGTCAATGCCTATTCTGTGTGTGTACTTTCTGAGTATGAGCCTCACGATATCGGTAGTCCATTCCTCGATCTCCTCGTCTGGATAATCTCCGTATTGAGGGACGCAGTAGTTAGTTATATGGTTTTCTACTTTCCCTGCGAACTCTTTCCATTCTTGAAGTTTAGTTTTCATAGTTGTTTTCCTTTCTTAGTCTTGTTAGGGCAGGCAGGATTCGAACCTGCATTGGTCACAGCCTACTAACCAAAAAGGCTACAATCTAACGTGCGCTTACGCTATAGTTTCAAGACGGTATCACACGATGAGTGCGTCTACCAATTGGCAAGTTGACAACACGGATTGCTGAGGGACTTGCCAAATTCCGCCACTGCCCTTTAAACTGACTCCCTAACACTAGAACGGAATATCATCTACATCAAGATTAACTCCTTGAACAATCATCTCAGCATTAGGGAGCCTCTCTACTTTGGGGATATGAATTTCCTGATCGTATTCTGTTCCCCGTACTCTTCGCTCTTCTTCGTGCCTAAAACAGCCCACCCTGTAAGGCCAGGCAGGTCATCTTCATAGTCGAAAGGACGTGAAAAATCAATACCAAAGGCCTTGGCAAAGATTTTAATCTCCCACAAGGAACGAGCGTATGCTTTTTCTGAAAGCCTGTCCTTAGTAGGTACCCAGAAGAAGGAGCTGAACTCCTTCACGAGTGGAGCATTGACAACTTCAAATACAGGCGAGAAGTACTCACAGTCATATTGTCCAGCATTACCGCCACGGACAGATACGATGCGGAGCTTTTGTTCACTTCCATCATCGGCTATGGTTGGTTCTTGTGCGTCCTCGATTTCGTCGATTACGCTGGTTAGATCTAATAAAGACATTTAGTTACCTCCTTGGTTAGAATGCATTTTCATCTAGCTTATGATCTCCACACCAATCTGTTTCAAAAACTACAGGATAGCCATTCATGGTAGGAGCACGTCTTCGGCAGCGGCCAAATGTTTCCAGCTGTCCATCTTTTAATCACCTCCCTCCTTCGTTTAATTTTTAATCAAAGGCTTGTCCCTTGTAGAGAGACCAACCTTCTTCAATATTGCTTTAATGTCAGGTTCTTCAACAGGATCCAAGAAACCATCAGAAGATAATTTCGACCTTGCAATATATTCACCTGTAGCATCTGTAAGAAGTTTCCTCCTCGTTCCGTGTGGTCCTTCCTCTGCTTTAACTACATACATTTCAGAGAATA
>SDBU01010532.1_pt1 | contig 10251 bp, 10 predicted proteins | sample 2277071 | NCBI WGS metagenome assembly SDBU01 (sample SAMN10397929, study PRJNA504765) | marine sediment metagenome | isolation source: marine sediment core GS08_GC12, 126 cmbsf | place: Arctic Ocean: Gakkel Ridge, Loki's castle | collected 2008 | reverse complement strand
GACTTTAGGGTCCTGCCAGGAAAACCTGATCCCTTTTCGGCGTAATCCCAGCTTGAGAAGTTCATGCTTGGAGTTTAGCTGCTGCTCACCTTCTTGAGCTACCCACTGAAAGGGGGTATGTGGCTTAGGCACAAAGGTGGACAGGCTGACCCTTACCTGATGTCTTTTTCCTTCAGCCCTCCTGCCCAAAGAACTGACTTTACCGGCTAGCTGGATAATGGCTTCTATATCCTCAACGGTTTCGGTGGGCAAGCCGAGCATAAAATAGAGCTTAAGGTTTGTCCAGCCTCGGTCAAAGGCAGCGGTAGCAGTTTCCAACAGTTCATCTTCAGTGGTGTCCTTGTTAATGATTCGCCGCAGCCTTTCGCTGCCTGCCTCAGGAGCGAAGGTAAGCCCGGTCCGATTATGCCGGGGGAGAGCTTCCATCAGTTTTACCGAGAAACTCTTAATGTGAAGACTGGGCAGTGACAGCGTAAGGTGACGGTAACGCTGAGCCAAGCCGGCTACCAGCTCATCAATGCCGGAGTAGTCACTGGTACTCAGGGAGACCAGGGAAATCTCGTTATAGCCACAGTTTGCCATAAGCTCTCCGGCCGCCTGGAGCACTTCCGCTTGAGGCCGCTGGCGCACCGGGCGGTATATAATCCCGGCCTGGCAAAAGCGACAACCACGACTACAACCCCGCTGAATCTCTATTGCCCCCCGGTCATGGATTACCTCAATGTAGGGAACTACCGGTTTAGTGACTGGAGGAGGCAGCTTGGTCACTATCCGCCGTTGAATTGTGGAACTAGCCTGGGCTACGGTGGGGGTAATACTTTTAATCAAACCATCAGCCTGGTAGTCTACTTGATATAGACTGGGCACATAGATACCGGGAAGAGTAGCCACTTGACGAAATAGCTGGTTTCTAGAGACTCTCTGGCGTTTCCAATCTCGGAAGCTATCAAGTAGCTCAAGCAATACCTCTTCACCATCCCCAACTACAAAAAAGTCAATAAAGTCAGCCATTGGTTCCGGGTTGAGGGCACCGGTGCCACCGGCTATTACCAACGGATGGGAATCATTTCTCTCCGCGGCCAGAACTGGTATTTGAGCCAGGTGCAGCATATTCAACACGTTAGTATAGGTAAGCTCGTAACCCAATGAGAAGCCAATAATATCAAAATCCTTTAGCGGATGTTTAGATTCAAGGCTAAGCAGGGGGATACCTGCCTTGCGTAATGCGGCTTCCATATCCACCCATGGAGCATAGACCCTTTCGGCGAGGATATCCGGCTGGCCATTGAGCAGGCTATAGAGGATAGGTAACGCCATGTTAGACATGCCTATTTCATATAAATCAGGGTAAGCGAGGGCAACCTTTATATCGGTTGACTGCCAGTCTTTGACGATACTATTCCACTCGCCGCCAGTGTAGCGGGCGGGCTTGGTAACCTGATACAGTATATCGTCGGGATAAGTCAACATATTTTCTCCAGGCTTGGTCTTTCACCCATTATCGAGGTTTATCTGGTTCAGGATTTCCTCTTCCCTGGTCACCATCTGGCGCCTCAGCGCCGGCTTATCATGCTCATATCCCAATAGATGGAGCACACCATGAATAATGAGAATGGCTATTTCCCGGTTCACTGAGTGCTGATGTTCCTCAGCCTGTATAACCGCTTGAGGGTAAGAAATAATCACCTCACCCAGGTGACGTATTCCATCAGGAGGTGTAACGAAAGGAGGAAAATCTGCCTCCTTTTCTCCCTCAGCCGGCAACATGGCAAAGGCGAGCACATCAGTAGGCTCATCCTTTCCCCGGTAGCTTCGATTCAGATGCCGCACCCTTTCCTGGCTGGTAATAACCAGACCCAGTTCCGTGCTAGAACCAGCCTCCTGAGCGACAAGAACCTGCTCGGCTAGGCGCTGCAGCCAGCTCACCCCAAGACACCCCTCAGGAACTTCGTTAATTAAAACATTAATCTCCATATTTACTAGATGTCAATCATCATAACACAGCCTGAAAGAGGGCTCAAACGGGGTTGGCAAAATCCCCAAATAGTTTGAGCAAAATAAACGGTTATGATATAGTAAACATGGATAAGCTAAAGTAGCTCGACTGAACTAGGGAGGGATCGCATAGTGGACTAGTGCGGCCGCCTGCTAAGCGGTTACCCTGGTAAACGGGGTCATGGGTTCGAATCCCATTCCCTCCGCCATATTATGAAGTGTTATGCCCCTGAGTAAGGGGTATATTTTCAAATACTACCATAGAGTAGAATATGACTAACTACTATATCTGGACCATCGGTTGCCAAATGAATAAGGCGGAATCAGAGCGACTCGGCAGTTACCTGGAGAAGCTGGGGTATCAGGCTACGGATATTGTCGAGGAAGCTGATCTCATCATGCTTAATAGCTGCGTGGTGCGCCAGAGCGCGGAAAACCGCGTTATTAACAAGCTCAATGCCCTAAAAGCACTAAAAAGGTCACACCCTAACCTAACCCTCGCCGTAACCGGTTGCTTAGTAAACTCTGATATCGACCAGATTAAGCAAAATTTCCCCCATGTTGACTACTTTTTAAAGCCTGGAGACTACCCGCCATGGCTAGAAAAAGCCGACTTGAGTTCGGTATTACCTCAACATCCTTCACCCGGCACCTTTGTGCCTATCATTCAGGGCTGTGATAACTTTTGCACCTACTGCATTGTCCCCTACCGCCGTGGTCGGGAGAGAAGCCGCCCAACTGAAGAGATAGTCGGTGAGGTTAAAGAGCTGGTGCAGCGTGGCGTAAAAGAGGTTACCTTGTTAGGGCAAAATGTGGACTCATACGGGCATGACCTGCCTAACAAGCCAGACCTGACTGACCTGCTCAATGAGCTAAATACCATAGCTGGATTAACCCGCCTACGCTTCCTGACTAACCATCCCAAGGACATGAGTCCCAGGCTTATTGAGGCAATAGCCTATCTGGATAAAGTCTGCGAGCATATCAGCCTTCCCGTCCAGTCAGGCAACAATGATATCCTGAGGGCAATGAGACGGGGCTACACCATAGAACACTACCGCCAGCTTATCAGTGAGATACGCAGTAAGATACCTAACGTAGCCCTGAGTACCGATATCATTGTTGGCTTTCCCTCAGAAACCGAAACGCAGTTCCAGCAAACGGTCAATTTGCTCTCTGAGCTAAGGTTTGATACCATCCACGTAGCCGCCTACTCCCCAAGACCAGGGACTATTGCCGCCAAGGAACTTGAGGATAATATCCCACCCATTGAAAAAAAGGGGCGCCTCAATAAGATTGAGCAGCTTCAAAAGAGAATTGCTACCGGAATTAATTCACGGCTATTAGGCAGGACAGTTGAAATTCTGGTAGAAGGGAAACAAAAAGATAAGTGGCAAGGTCGGACCCGAAGTGGTAAACTGGTATTCTTCAGCGATAATAATGCTCGCCGGGGGCAGCTAATAAAAATCAGGGTCGAGAAAACCAGCCCCTGGTCACTACAGGGTAAAGTTGAATTAAGCAACAATAACTAAAACAATAAGGAGGGAAAATGAAAAAGGCTAAGATTGTAAATCTGGGGTTAATAATAGGATTGCTTATCAGTGTAATATTTATAGGTGGCTGTGTTCCAGCCGGGGAGGGAGCTGAAGGAGGCGGCGCAAGTAGCGGCTATATGATTCTCTTTCTGATACTGATTTTTGGATTGCTCTATTTTGTCATGATTAGACCGCAACGCAAAAAACAGAAGGAACACCAGCATCTGGTAGAGGAGCTACAAAGGGGAGACCGGGTAATTACTGCCGGTGGAATTTATGGGCAAATTGAAAACATCAACGAGGAGAATGTAGTCCTGAAAATAGAATCCGGGGCGACCCTCAGGATAGCTAGAGGCAGTGTAATTGGCAAACGAGAGAAATAGACATTACTCTGCTCCCAGGATATCCACAACCTCTCATGGCTACTTCACCTAAACCAAACCAAAAAGATAGAACACGATAACTACAATTAAAGCTGACAGAAGAGCGCCGGTAGCCACCTGAGCTAGTGAGTGATATCCCAGCTTTAGTCTTGCCCAAGCTATTAAAGGGAGTAGCACGGCGGTTACCACAGCTATAGAGCCATATAAAATAACCAACAGTGTTACTGAAGCCGCGACAAGGGCGGTGTGGAGGCTTATTTTCCACCAGAGATTTACCCCCATAAATATGACTATCGCGGAGAGTCCAGCGACAAATGTAGCCACCAGTATTAGTGGTGCCCCAAAATAGATAAGAATGACATTACCCACCACCGCACAAACACTTGCCAGCAAGTAAATCTTAGTCCTCTGCTTACGAATATCAATGAAGAGACTGCCAAGCCCTTTGTTGCGCACCAGATAAGTAGCAACCAAAAAAACTGGCAATATCGTAACCACTATCAAAATCAGTGACCATTTCAGAGCGTCAAGTATACCAGATGTTGACTCAAGCGAAAGTAACAGGATTACGACTAGACTCACTAAGAAGGGATTCAGGATATTAGACGTCAGGTTAGCTATCTGTTTTCTCATCTCACTCTACATCTACAAAAAGCCGCCCCCCGGTCTACCCGGCCAGAGCTAACTCCATACTAGCCTATAATATGCCTTTTGCCAAGAGCTGGTATCGAGATTAACTACTAACCCCCCGTGTTTTGAGGGCTATCTGGGGCTGTGATATAATATTAGCGCGAGGTGGCATGAATCATGTTAGACCGGTTGGAAAGAGTAGAGAAGCGTTACCAGGAACTGGCTCAGCAAATGGCTACGCCAGAGGTAACATCTGACCCAAAGCAACTACAGAAGCTGGCGCAGGAGAGCGCCAGTATTGAGAACCTGGTAACGAAGTATCGGGAATATAAATCAACCTCAAGGTCACTCGAAGATACGAAGGCAATGCTAAGCGACGGGCTAGACGAAGAGATGAAAACGCTAGTTAAGCAGGAGATAGAAAGCCTTGAGTCGCGACTGGACCAGCTGCTCCTGGAGCTAAAGCTGGCCCTCTTACCTAAGGATGATAATGATAAAAGAGACATCATTATGGAAATCCGGGCGGGAGCCGGTGGTGATGAAGCCGGATTGTTTGCCGCTGACCTCTTCCGCATGTACAGCCGATACGCTCAAGCTAAGGGGTGGGGAATAGACATTATTGACAGTAATGAAAGCGGCATAGGCGGCTTTAAGGAAATTATATTTGAAATAAAGGGTAAGGGTGCTTTTAGTCGACTGAAGTATGAAAGAGGAGTGCACCGGGTGCAACGAGTGCCTACTACCGAATCTTCGGGCAGGATTCACACCTCAACCGCTACGGTCGCTGTCCTTCCCGAGGCTGATGAGGTGGAGGTATCCATCAATCCTGATGACCTGAAAATGGACTTCTATCACAGTAGTGGTGCCGGCGGACAGAATGTAAACAAGCTAGCTACTGCGGTCCGCATTACCCACTTACCCACCGGTATGGTCGTCACCTGCCAGGATGAACGCTCACAACTAAAAAACAGGACAAAGGCAATGTCAGTACTCCGAGCCCGACTTCTGGATGTAGAACAACGCCGACAGGAGAAGGAGCTAACTGACCAGCGCCGCTCCCAGGTGGGCACGGGCGACCGTGCCGAAAAGATACGAACCTATAACTTCCCCCAAGACCGGATTACCGACCATCGTATCGGTTTATCCCTTCGTAACCTGTCCCGGATTCTGGCGGGAGAGCTTGATGAATTTATTGATGCTCTGGCTACCAGTGACCAGGCGAAACAACTGGAGGCGCAACCGGTGTGACCCTGAAACAGGCCCTTACCCGTGCCCGGGAAATTCTGGTAGCCCATAACGTTGCAGATACCCGGCTGGAGTGCGAACTACTGCTCAGACACGCCCTAAAAATAAGCCAGGTTCAACTATACCAAGACCTCAATCATGAACTAAAGCCAAAACCAGAGAAAACCTTCTGGCAACTGATTAAACGTCGCCTAAATGGTGAGCCCACCGCCTATATAACCAAACACCGCGAATTCTACGGGCTTGATTTCTATGTTGACCCCCGTGTCCTTATCCCCCGACCGGAAAGCGAGCTACTGGTGGAAAAGGCGCTCAACCTGGTTCAGAGTTACGCAGTATCTACTATGGCTGACATCGGCACCGGATGTGGGGCTATTGCCATCAGCCTGGCGCTAAACCTACCCCAAGCTAAAATTTATGCCACTGATATATCCGCCTCTGCTCTCAAAGTCGCCCGGTTCAACTGCCGCCAACACGGAGTGGAAAGTAGAATTTGCCTTCTCCAAGGCAATATGCTAGAACCTCTGCCGGAGTCGGTTGACCTTATCGTAACCAACCTCCCTTATGTGAGGCAATCCGAATTACCCGGTGCAGCGGACTTTGAGCCGCGGCTGGCGCTAAACGGAGGTTCCGACGGACTAGAAAAGATACGCCAGCTATGCCACCAGATTGGTAGTAAGCTTCACCCTGAAGGTTACTTGCTTCTGGAGATTGGACAGGGACAGGGAAGCGCCATAACCACCTTCTTGCGTAGCCGGTTCCCCGGCGCTAAAATAGAAGTCACCCCCGACCTGAGCGGCATAGAGCGAGTGATAAACCTAACTCTTAACACCACCAAAGAGCCAAACAATAAAGGGAGGCAAGCCTGTTATGGTATCGGTAATACTCCTAGCCGCCGGTGAATCCAGGCGCATGGGTAGACCAAAGCTGCTACTGCCCTTTGGCAATGGCACTATTTTGCAACAAACCACTGATAACCTTCTCAAATCCAGAGTAGATGAGGTTATCGTAGTGGTAGGATATGGAGCTCAAGAGATGGTAAAAGCAATAGCCAATAGACCGGTTAAGATTGCTATGAATCCAATCTACCAGCAGGGGCTGAGTACATCCATAGTAGCCGGGCTAAAGCTGGTTAATGATAACGCCCAGGCAGTCATGATTGCCTTAGCTGACCAGCCCCTTATAGATAGCGAAACCATAAACAGGCTGATAGAAGAATCGCTTGGCTATGATAAGGGTATCTTCATCCCAACATACCAGTCTGAGAATGGGCACCCTGTTATCTTCGCTACTAGACACAAAGAGGAATTATTGAGGTTAAAGGGCGATATAGGTGGCATGCAAATAATTAAGAAGCACCCCCATGATATTCTTAAGGTAACAATGGACTCCAAAACCATCAATATAGACATTGATAATATAAGTGATTATTATTCCCTCTCTAATGGCAAATAAAGGCTAATACTATGCTACGGGTGCTGAACGAGGAAAGTTACTTGACGAAAAGGGTAATATCGTGTACGATATAGCGGTTATTACCAGAACCGAAGGAGACAAATGACCCAGACCGAGATACCAAAGTTCAGACCTACAAAGCCGCGCCGCTTCTCCCGCCAACCTGCGCCAAACTACGCGACAAGAGGTAAGATATGGATAGAGAAGGGCGGTGAGCTATATATGGGCTGGGGGCGGGCAATGCTGTTGGAGCGTATTAGTGAACTTGGTTCCATAGCGGCGGCAGCCCGAGCTATGGGCTTAGGTTACCGTAATGCCTGGCTCTGGGTAGAAGCAGTAAACCGCCTAGCACCAGCCCCCCTAGTGGAGAAAACGACCGGTGGAGTCGGCGGAGGCCGTGCCAGATTGACCGGTGAGGGAAGCAAGGTAATCAGTGAGTATAAGGAATTATGGGCTAGATTCCAAGAATTTTTGAAGCAAACGAGATGATTTTTTTAAGAAACGTTATATTGATGATAATATAGCGTCTTTAGGAAATTCAAAGGTAGTATAAAACTAAGGATATTACTGTCTAAGGTTCGCCAAAGGTGAATAAGCTTAAGAAACTTAAACTGGGGTGGGGATTACTACCCATAGCCATATTCCTGGCGATATGGGAGCTAGTGGCTCAGGTTAATCTAATCCCGGGTCACTTCTTCCCCCCTTTCTCCACGGTGATGCAGGAGTTCTATTACCTGACTGCCAACGGGGTCCTGGGAGAGAACTTACTGAGCAGCCTGATTCGAGTCCTTATTGGCCTCGGTGCCGGCTCTATCGCCGGCATAACCATAGGCATCATAATGGGATGGGAGGGAACTATAAATAAGGCACTGCACCCCATAATCAGCCTCCTGTACCCCATCCCTACCCTCGGCTGGCTACCCTTGTTAATGCTGTGGATAGGCATAAATGAGATGTTACCCATCACTTTAATATTCATATCCTCCTTCTTCCCTGTCCTTTATAACACTATTACCGGCATTAGAAATGTTGATAAGGACTATATTCAGGTAGCCAGGACGCTAGGGGCATCAGACATGAAGATTCTGGCAACAGTAGTTATTCCTCTAGCCCTACCCAATATATTTACCGGATTGAGGTTAACCTCCGGGATGGCCTGGCGAGTGATTGTAGCGGCGGAAATGGTAGCCATTCCCACTGGTATCGGGGCCCTGATGATGAAGGCGCAGAGCCTCATTCGCATAGACATCATCATAGTCGGTCTGATAGTATTAGCCGTGATGAGTCTTTCCTTTGAAAAGTTCTTCGCCTATATGGAAACCAGATTGACCACCAAATGGAGGTAGCGTGCCGTCTATAGAACTTAAGAATATAGGTAAGTATATTTGCCAGGACGTCAACCTGGAGATACTGAATAAAGAATTACTGGTGCTGCTGGGACCAAACGGTGCCGGAAAAACTACCCTGCTCAATATTATCGCCGGATTGACCGATTATGAGGGGTCGGTACTCTTTGATAGCATGCCCGTGGATAATGTTGCCGCCAGCAAAAGAGCAGTAGGCTACCTATTTCAGGACCTAGTCCTGTTTCCCCATCTAGATGTCGCCGCCAATATAGCCTATGGCCTGAAAGCCCAGAAACAACCCCTGGATAGAGTAGCCGCCAGAGTGCAAGAATGGCTCCGAATGGTAAAGATAGAACACCTCTCATCTCGCTATCCCAAACATCTAAGTGGTGGTGAGAAACAACGGGTAGCTTTAGCCAGAGCTCTGGCCCTATCGCCCAAAGTTCTGCTGCTGGATGAACCGATGAGCAGCCTTGACCTACAAACCTCCAAATACCTAAGAATGGAGTTAAGGCAGCTTCAGAAGGAGCTAGGTATTACTACGATATATGTAACCCACGACCTGGTAGAGGCTGAGGAGATGGCTGATAGAATAGCCATCATTCAGAATGGCCATGTAGAACAGGTGGCGACGATGGAGGAGGTGTTTTTCTTCCCCCGGAATGAGAGGGTTTCTGATTTTATTGGTGCCCCCAATATTTTACACTGTGACCACTGCCGGAGCCTAGGGAATGGGGTTATCGAAGCCACCTGCGGTAACATGCGCATTGTCGTGCCCCATGTGGGCAATTCAGTACAAAGGATTGCCATCCTCCCCAGAGATATCTATGTTTCCCAAACTAAACCCCCCGGCCCAGAACTAAACCGGTACAAAGGGACTATCACCAGCATCAATCCTTCCCATGATGCCGTCAGGCTTAAGATTAAGGTCGGTGAAAACAGTTTACTGGCGGAAATGCCCCACCATATATTTGAAGATATGGATTTGGAGATAGGTAAAGAGGTATTCTTAATATTAAAACTGAGAAGAATAAGAGCTTCCAAAGGCAAGAATGCCCGGGAAAGAAACATATAACATTATCAAAAAAGTTCGCCAATAATAAAGGGAAGCGGGTTTGAATTGGAGAGGAACCGAATGAGAAAGCAAATGGCCTCAGCGAAACCGGCGTGTCCAGTGTCACATAGCTCATGTAAGTTATGTTCGCTGTATCGGGGCAGGCATTATAAATCTTTCCTTTCCTGCCAAGAATATTTCCGCCGTTTACACTATGCCGCCGCTCCCAAAGAGACGAAAGGCTAAAGAGACAGGACACTCGTGAACCGAATCCTACCAAAACGAAAGGAGGCAAGAACAGCCCTGTAGTTATGGTGAAGCCCCCGGATTGACGGCGCTATTCAAGCTTACCTTGACACCGAACTACTTTGATGCTAGATTTATCAATTGGGTTTTACCCCCCCCCAGAAAAGAGAAACTATAAGCGAAAGGAGAAACGGGCATTATGAATATGATTGTCTGTGTCAAGCAAGTGATTGACCCGGAGGCACCACCAGCTAGCTTCAAGATTGACCCTTCCAGCCATAAGGTAGTGCCACCACCGGGCGTGTCGCCCGTAATCAGTCCCTTTGACGAGCAAGCGGTAGAGGCGGCACTAAGAATTAAGG
>SDBU01010531.1_pt1 | contig 10251 bp, 9 predicted proteins | sample 2277071 | NCBI WGS metagenome assembly SDBU01 (sample SAMN10397929, study PRJNA504765) | marine sediment metagenome | isolation source: marine sediment core GS08_GC12, 126 cmbsf | place: Arctic Ocean: Gakkel Ridge, Loki's castle | collected 2008 | reverse complement strand
AGGTTCTAAAGCAACTTATGAATGGATGGGGCTGGACCAAGGTGACCAATTGATATTACAATAAAAGGTTGTGAATATTGCTTGTATTTTTGGCTTAGAGTAGCTATTTTACCCCTGAAAATGGTGGTTTAAGAGCTGAAAACACCTACTTTTGAGATGTTTATTCTGAAAAATCAATGAGATAGCTTGGTCCGACCCCAAAGGCACCCTGGATGGGGCGGGTTTCACCGAGAAAAACCTCCAGGTCGCATGGAAAGACTGGAAAAACGAAGAGATCACCGCCGACATCACCTCGTTCATTTGTCGGCAGGCACTGGGTGACCGCCTCGTCAGTCACGAGGGCCGCATTCGAAAGGCCATGACCCGGATCTATGCCATGCAGGAATGGACCGCCATTCAGCGACAGTGGCTACAGCGTATTGAAAAACAGCTTGTCGCCCAGACCGTGCTGGATCGCGAGGACTTCGATCGCGGCGCCTTTAAAGCCCGCGGCGGCTTCAACCGATTGAACAAGATCTTCCAGGGCAATTTCCAGCAGGTCCTGGATGAAATCAACATAAACCTTTACCCCGAAGAAAGACAAATAGCATGACAAGAACCGAAATCGTTCAAAAACTCTGGAACCTATGCAACGTCCTGCGTGACGACGGCATTACCTACCATCAGTACGTTACCGAACTGACCTACATCCTCTTTCTCAAGATGGCAGAAGAAACCGGCGCTGAGGACAAAATCCCGATAGGGTACCATTGGGCTGATTTGACCTCGAAAAAGGGAATTAAACTGCACAAATTCTATCGCAAGCTGCTTCTGGAGCTCGGCACTGAAGGCAAAAACAGAATCCAACAGATCTATGTCAATGCCCATACCAACATCGACTACCCCAAGAACCTGGAAAAAATCGTCAAGGCCATCAACGACATGAACTGGTACAGCGCCAAGGAAGAGGGCTTGGGTGATCTTTATGAGGGGCTGCTCCAGAAAAACGCCGACGAAAAAAAGTCCGGCGCCGGCCAGTATTTCACGCCCCGTCCCCTCATCAATGCCGTTGTCCAACTCGTAAAGCCGGAATTGGGGGAATACTGCGGCGACCCCGCCTGCGGCACCTTCGGTTTTATGATCGCAGCCGACCAATATCTCAAACAAAAAGCCGATGACTACTTTGCCGAAGGAATTACCACAGAGCAGCAGGAATTTCAGCGCCGACAGGCCTTTACCGGCATTGAATTGGTACAGGACGCACACCGCCTCGCTTTAATGAATGCAATGCTGCACGGCATCGAAGGCGGGATACTTCAGACGGATGCCCTATCGAGTGAAGGTAAATCTTTCAGAGATTACGATGTTATTCTAACGAATCCTCCCTTTGGAACCAAGCGCGGCGGCGAACGCCCCACCCGGGACGATCTCACCTATCCCACCTCCAATAAGCAGCTTAATTTCCTGCAGATGATCTACCGGTCTCTTAAAACCAATGGAAAAGCCCGGGCCGCGGTCGTACTGCCGGATAATGTCCTCTTTGCCGACGGTGACGGTCAGAAAATCCGAGCTGACCTCATGGACAAGTGCGACCTGCACACGATCCTCCGTCTGCCTACTGGTATCTTCTACGCCCAGGGCGTGAAGACCAACGTGCTCTTTTTCACCCGGGGCAAAAAGGATAAAGGCAACACCAAAGCAGTCTGGGTCTACGATATGCGCACCAACATGCCCAGCTTCGGCAAACGCAACCCCCTGACCCTCGATCATTTCAAGAAATTTATCAAGGCCTTCGGCGACAACCCCTACGGCAAGGCCAAAAGGAAAGACCAGGGAGAAAAAGGCCGCTTTCGCCGCTTTGCCCGCGAGCAGATCGCCAAACGCAACGACTCATTGGATATCACCTGGCTTCAGGACGACAGCGTCCGCCGCGGCGAAGACCTCCCCGAGCCAGCCGACATTGCCGAGGAGGTCCTGGCCCAGCTCAGTATTGCCACCCAGGGGATGCAGGAATTAGTTGCTCTGCTCAACGGAACGCAAACGGATGAGGTGGCTAAATGAGCAGATGGACTTTGGCCAAAGGATGGCAATGGGCAACAGCGGGTGAAATAGCCGACATCGTGGGAGGAGGCACACCTTCGACCAAGAACTCCGTAAACTTCACTGAAAAGGGAATTCCATGGCTAACACCCGCTGATCTTTCGGGCTATCAGGAAGAGTATGTCAGCCGTGGCAAACGGGATTTATCTAAAGAAGGGTACGAGTCATGTGGCGCACAACTCATGCCAGGAGACGCAGTCCTTTTCACATCCAGAGCACCTGTTGGCTACTGCGTACTGGCAGCTAATGAGATATGTACAAACCAAGGATTTAAAAGTCTCGTTTTGAAAGGAAAAATAAGCCCGAAATTTATTCGCCATTACTTGCTTACCTCAAAGTCATACGCTGAATCATTAGCTAGCGGATCTACATTCAAGGAGTTGTCTGGCAAGCGAATGGCCGAATTGGAAATCCCAATACCTCCATTGAATGAGCAGAAGCGGATCGTTGATAGGATCCAAGAGCTTCAAGCATGCAGCCGCCGTGCAAGCGAAGCGCTGGAGCCCATCCCGGACCTTATCGAACAGTTACGGCAATCAATCCTTGCCGCCGCTTTCCGTGGCGACATCACAAAAGACTGGCGAAAGAAGAACCCTGATATTGAACCTGCATCCAAACTACTCAAACGCATCCGCGCTGAACGCCGGAAACATTGGGAAGATGCTAAACTGGAAAAGCTCAAGGCCAAGGGGCTCGCCGAAGATAAACTCTATGAAGAATTCTCGAAACAACGTAAAAAATACAAAGAACCTGCATCCGTGAATCCATCCTACTTGCCCAAATTACCACAAGGGTGGTGCTGGGCATCGCTTTCAGAACTTTCGTCAGCCGTTAAACCGATCAGCTATGGTGTTCTCCAACCGGGCGATGAACTAAAAAACGGTGTAAAGTTAATCCGGGTCTGCGACCTTCATGATGGCATTGTGTTAATCGACCAACTTCGAACCATAAGCCCACAAGTTGATAGACAATACGAAAGAACCCGTTTGGAAGGAGGAGAGCTTCTGGTATCAGTGGTCGGGACAATCGGAAGACTTGCTATTGCTAATAATAAACTCGCAGGTGCGAATATTGCTAGGGCTATAGCCAGACTACTCCCGTGTAAATTAGTCCATGCATATTGGCTAATGACAATGCTCTCCTCCCCCTTTTTGCAGGATTGGTTAGTCCGTGGTGCCCGTGAAGTAGCTCGAAAAACATTGAACATTGGAGTTCTTGAGAAGACTCCTATACCCCTGGCATCAAAATGCGAAATGGAAAGGGTTTTTAGCCAAATAGATAAACAAGTTTTTCTTTTTAATCCAATCCAGGAAGCAATCAATGAAGTTTACACCCGTCTGGCAAGACTCGATCAATCCATCCTCTCCAAAGCCTTCCGCGGGGAATTATTCCCCCAGGACCCAAACGACGAACCCGCGTCGGTTTTGCTCGAACGTATACGAGAGGAGAAAGAACGGGAGGCGGCAAAACAAAAGTCCAGAGATAAGCAAAGAGGTAGGAAAATGAAAAAGAAAAGGGACAAACAAAAAGACGTGCTTATCGTGCTGCGTGAAGCTAATCGCATTATGACACCGGAAGAGGTATTCGCTGCAGTTGGCTTTGAAGAGGATTCGGTGGATGCTTTTTATGCGCAATTGCGAAAAGCTGTCGTCCTGAAAAAAGTCCGTGAGATAAGAAAGGGCGATTTGATTCAGTTGGAGGCAATAGGACAATGAAAATCCACCGGCTCCATATCAAACCTTGCAAGACCGTTATTGGATTCAAGAATTTGATCGATTTTGAAATCGATTTTGATGCAGAATCGCCTACCACCATCCTGGTGGGGCGCAACGGGACCGGAAAATCCAATATATTGGAAGGGCTGACTATCATTTTTCGAGATCTTGACTTAGAAGCCTCCCAACCAGAGTTCTGCTATTTCCTCGAATACAATTGCCGTGGACATAAACTAACCGTTGATGCTGACCCTGACCGCCCGGCGAGGAAGATTAAAATTTCGGCAGATGGCAATATGCTAAGTTGGAAAGCGTTCAAAGAGAATAAACGAACCTATCTGCCTAATTATGTCTTTGGCTACTATTCCGGCCCCAGCAACCGCATGCAAGAGCATTTTGTCAAACACCAGGAGCGTTTCTATAGCGAACTTATAAACACCTCGGATGAAACCAACCTCCCATTGCGTTCACTCTTTTTCGCCCAGAATATCCATAGCCAATTTGTTTTATTGTCGTTTTTCCTAGAACAGGACAAAAAAATTCTCAAGTTTCTGAATGATCACCTGGGTATTACTGGTTTGGATTCCGTGTTGTTTGTCATGAAGCAGCCGCCTTGGTCGAGCCGCGAAGGAGATGAAAGATTCTGGAGAGCGAGAGGCGTGGTAGCCAGCCTGCTAAATCGGCTTTATGAGCAGTCCCTGGCGCCTATGCGGCATAAGTGGCGTGTGCCGCTCGGGTTTCGCAAAACCACGGAACTCGAACACCTTTACCTTTACCTGCCGAATATTAAAGCGCTCCAGAAATTAACATCTGGATACACTACCGAGCAGGATTTTTTCAAGGCTCTGGAAAGCACTTACATCTCTGACCTTATCCGCGAGGTCCGCACCCGCGTGAAGGCCCGTTTCGCTGACGAACCTCTCACCTTTCGCGAGCTTAGCGAGGGCGAGCAGCAACTTCTCATGGTCCTGGGACTGTTGCGCTTTACACGCGAAGATGAATCGCTATTCCTTTTAGATGAACCCGACACCCACCTGAATCCGGCATGGAGCGTCCAGTACCTTGAATTCCTAAAAGATATTGGCGGACTGAGCAAAAACGGACACGTCATCATGGCCACCCATGACCCGCTTGTCATATCCGGTCTTACTCGGCAACAGGTTCGGGTCATGTTGCGTGACACGCCGGAAAAACCAATCCGGGCTGAAATGCCGGAGACAGATCCACAGGGCATGGGAATCAACGGCCTCTTGCGCAGCGACCTTTACGGCCTTCGCTCCGCGCTTGATCTTCCCACTCTAAGGAAAATAGAGGATCGCGATGCCATTCGTGCGAAACAAAAAAGATTGCAAGCTAGGGGGAAGAACCTGACTAAGAAAGACCTGCTTAAGCTCATTCAACTATCTGATGATCTCGCCCCCCTTGGTTTTACTCGTGACTTCCGTGATCCTATTGAGCAGCAATTCGCTGATGCTATGGCTAGGCGACGTACCAAGAAGGAGCCAATTGTCCTAACACCCAAGGAGCTGGAAGAACAGGAGAAAGTTGCGGATGAAATTCTGGAGGAAATTCTGGCCGAGGAAAAGGAATGATCCATATTGATATAGACGGAGAAACCCCACCAAAAGAATGGTTGCAAAAAGGCGAAGCCATAACCCGGCAATTAGACGAGGCGGGCACCATTGAAGATCGTCACAAGATTATCAAAAAGAACCGCACGCTCTGGGGTGAACTCAAACAATGGCTCCTTAATCTCTCACACAACAAGTGCTGGTATACAGAGGCACGGAATGATTCATCTTATTTTGAGGTGGAACACTTCCGTCCCAAAAAATGGAAAGACAATACTTTCGAGGGATACTGGTGGCTTGCATTCGAATGGACCAACTACAGGGTCTGCGGCAATGCCCCCAATCGTAAGAAGGGCGCATTCTTTCCCCTTCACCCTAACTCCAGGCGGGCTTCCGGTGACAAACAGCACTTCGTGGATGATGAACTTTATACCCTTTTAGATCCCATCGACCCATCAGACCCCACGCTTCTTTCATTTGATGAGGATGGAACTTGTATCCCTACACCTGGTTGTGATGGCTGGGAAAAGGAGCGCGCCGATGTGTCCATTGATCGATATAGCCTTAACAGCCTACCTCAGCTCTGTGAGGGACGCCGAAAGATCTGGCGTGAATCTCGAGCTATCCTCGAGAAGCTTAAAGAATTGCACGCCAGAAACCAAAAAGCACCTACTGCCAGCTGTCGGACCAGCATAAAAGAGAAAACCAAACAACTGCTTTCTAAACTGAAACCTAATCAGCCTTTCTCCGCGGTTGCCAGTGAGTGTCTCAACGCCAGCGGTTATCCCTGGGCACAAAAAATTGCCGCGATGGGATGATAAACATGTAGATTTAAGAAATCAATATATCCACCAACTCCTGTTCTCTCTGAGTGATATTACAATGAACCCTCTGGATGATAGTCGAGCATGTCACCGATGTTTCCATAATAAAGACCTCATTGATTATATTCGGGAACAAGGGAAACGAAGGTGGTGTGATTGGTGCGGGGCGAGAAATGTTTATGTAGTCCCCCTCTATATGTTGGGAGATATATTTAGAGATGCCGTGAGCATTTATGTGCAGGATAACTCTTATAGCGATTCGATATCTTTCATTCTTCAAGACGAATGGGAAGTCTTTAGTGATAAAATAGAACAAGATCCTGATCTAATGCAAGAGCTTGCAGTGTCTATTCTTAAAGCTGGATTAGACCCAAAGGAATATTTTAGTAGTGATTACCCAGATTACAATGAAGGGTTTCGTAGCAAAGAACTAGGGCTGGTAAATGATTGGCATTATTTAGCAGAATCATATTATGAAGGTGGTCAAATTTCAAATAGCGCCATTTTATTTGAGGATAATAAGGATGATATTTATTCCGGCTTACCGCATCAACTTGAGGTAGCCTTTGAAGATCTTTCATTACCCTATGAGCCTGGTAAGATTTTTTATCGTGCGAGAAAACATAAAGATCGTTTTCGAATGGAAAAATTTGCACTATCTGAGTTAGGAGCCCCTTCACCTGATGAAACTCCAACCGGAAGAGCAAATCGGAAAAATGAACCTGTTTTATATCTATCAAGTGATTTTAAAACAGCCCTTGCCGAGGTTAGAGCATGGAAAGGCGCTGCAGTCGCAGTTGCTGATGTGAAGGTAAAAAACAGGCTTAATATCGTCAGTCTCTTGAATTATGAATTTCCCAAAAGCCCATTTTTCAATGAACTTTTACAGTGGGGAATTCAACTTGGAGCTCTATTCTACCGGTTGGCAGACGAATTATCAATGCCCTTAATTAGAGCCGAAGATGAAAAACTATATTTCTCAACCCAATATCTTTGTGATTGGGTGAAAAAGGCAGGATATGATGGAATAGAATACCCGAGTTCGATGGGGCAAGGCAATAATATTGTTATATTTAATCCTGAAAATATTGAAGTCATTGATTTAAAATATGTACGTGTCACAGAAATAAAACACAAGACTCATGATATAAATGAACGTGAGCCTCTATATGAAGAAGGGCCTTTTGATTACCTTTTTTTCGAATCAAAGTGGACCAAAATATAGAAAGGAAAAAGCGTTCATTTCCTGATCTCAGATATGATTAGACTACTCCGTTTTGAGTGCTTGATGACATATGCCCCTATACACTAATACAAGTACACGTCACGATTTTTTCCAAAATGCGTTTATAAAGTATGGCTCTCAACCAGGTGATGTCTTCATTGCTGTTGCCTTTTTCACGTATCCTCAGCCTTTAATTGACATGGCATCTAATGGTTGCAGGGTAAAAATCATAGTAAGACTGGGTTATCCAACAAAACCAGCAGCGCTGAAAAGTATCTTAGGACAAGAAGGCATCCGGGTAAGATTCGTGAACGATCATAGCTTTCATCCCAAACTATACATTTTCTTGGAAAGTTGTGCGGTTGTAGGCAGTTCAAACCTTACTGATCCAGCATTAAAAACTAACCAGGAAATTAATATCACGGTAGAGCCAACAAACGATGACTACCCTGATTTGGTAAGCCTTTTCCAGTGTTGGTGGGATCAGGCAAAGGTTCTAAACGAAGAAAGATTAAAAGAATACACGGACATATACGAAAAGTACCGGGAGAAAAAGGACAACGAAAGTCTTATCGAAAAAGATCTTCAAGAAAAGCAAGGTAGAGTGACAATAAAGAATATTGAAAGAGGACTGAGAAAGCCTAGCTCTTCTGAAATCTATCTTGAAGGCTATAGAGCTAAGTATCAGGAATTTTACGACGCTTACCAAACAGTGGAGAAAATATATAGCACGACAGGAAGAAGGAGATACGACGAAGCAGTCCTCCCGTTAAGGCTTGAGATCGACAGCTATTTTAGTTTCGTTAGAGAAGAGCTAGGTAAAAAAGATACCTATCTACACGAACCTTTACTACGTGGAGAAGAATTAGAGGAAAAAATCCGTACAACGATTGAAAGATGGTTTGAATCGCCATGGGACTGGCTGGATCAAAAAATCGTTCCAAAGACGTATCCAACAATTCAAAGAATTTTGGGTTCACCAGAATCGATAAAAAAAGCATCTGTTGATGAAATCGCTGAAGCTTTATCAACCTGCCACTCGTTCTATGATAGATATAGGTTTTACCGTGGAGGGCACGAAACACACATAATGGATTTTAAAGAAAAAAATGACAATGAACAGGTTAAGAAAACACTAATCTATCTTTTGTTCGGAGAAGATGACTTTGTAAAAAGAATGGGGCGCTGTATCTATGACCAGGCCTACAAGCTAAATCAATTCGGAGAAAGCAACGTTCAGGAAGTCCTAGGATGGGTGAATGATCAAAACATCCCAGTATGCAACAACAGAACACTGAAAGCCCTCCGATATCTAGGTTTTGATGTCAAACCAATACCAGACTAATTTGAAGGGGGACGGGATTAAATTTCTAAGTTTATCAAAATGGATATGATAATCCTCATTCTTGCCAAGTGATAATTCACTTAAAATAGAAAGGGAGTCACTATGTCTATTCCAGATTATCAAAGCGTAATGCTACCGTTACTTAAGATAACTAGCGATGGTAAGGAACATTTCCTGGCTGATTTGCGAAATGACATTTCTAAAACTTTTGGGAATGTGGGACGTCCAGAAAGCGCCGGTTAAAACCGGCATGGAGTAGGAGGTGAGGCTTAGGGCCAAGTCCTCTACGGAGAAAGGAGTAGCGATCCGCTCCGGCCCCGAGCTATGCCTCGACGACCAGCGATGGTGTGGGGAAGCGTTAGTAGGGGTGTGCATAGGCGCAGTATTGAGCTCCGAAATCACCGTTCGGGAGTGCCGACCTTGTTGGACGATGGGGAAGGCAATATGACTGAGTGCGCTAAGCGAGTGCTCATTCGGCTCCCCGGAGTCAGAGACCTGTGGCATGTGCATAAGCTTCATGAGCGGGAACCGGGAGAGCTCGGAAGAGGCTGTTGTATAGTTCCGAAGACAGTCCGGCCGGGGAAGGTCAAGGCCGTAATCCCGGCGTGTACACTTCCGAGCAGTCGGACAGGCCAATAGGACCTGAGAAGCCGCCGAACAAAGGTTCTTCAACCAGGGATATCCTGGCCGCGGACCTGCGGAGGTGGTGGAGGAAAGGGGCCTGACCGAGGGGAACCTGGTTGAGATCGACAAGTGCTGCACTCTGTGGCAGGGGATTGATATGGTGAACTCTAAACGGGCACGAAGGGAGAAATCCCGGACACAGATAGGAGGAAGTACCTACGTCAAGCCAAAAGACTTGTCAAGCGGTCTTAAGCGGGTACGAGAGGTAGCGATTAGCGCCTCTGCGTTACCACCCGAGGTAGGAGCCCAGTGCATTAGCAGTGCATGCTGGGATCTGTGCGGGGGGCGGCCTGTGAGGGCTGTCCCTACCGCGACTTTGCAAATAAATAAAAATGTAGAGCGCGTCAAGGCTGTTTTTAGCTCTTGGTGAGTCAGCAAGCGTTCCGGGGAAGACTAAATGAGGGGTTTTGTCGGCGTCAGGGATAATGATTGGTTTGTATTTCTCTCCCAGCAGCCAGGGATTGATGAGGTGAATTTCTGGCAGCCTGGTGGAAGGAGCCGGTTTCGAGCATTAACGCCTGCAGGTCAAAAGACTTGGGGTCAGCCCTTGACATGTGACACTTGTTGCACGTATTAGACGGGTTAGAGTCAGAGCACCGGGGATACAAGATGAAGAACGCTGAGCTTTTCCGCAATGGCCAAAGTAAACTAGAGGTTTTAAAGGAAAGTAAAGAGTGATAAAATCCCAGGGGAAATGTATTAAGAGATTTGTGAAATGGGGTCAGGCTTAACTAAATGAGTATTTTCTGCCTGTTTTTGGTAAGGGATTCCTGGAGCATAGTTATCGCTGAGAGTGAAATGGGGCACG
>SDBU01010530.1_pt1 | contig 10252 bp, 17 predicted proteins | sample 2277071 | NCBI WGS metagenome assembly SDBU01 (sample SAMN10397929, study PRJNA504765) | marine sediment metagenome | isolation source: marine sediment core GS08_GC12, 126 cmbsf | place: Arctic Ocean: Gakkel Ridge, Loki's castle | collected 2008 | reverse complement strand
CTATAACCCCTTGTCAAATAAGGAGTTATCACATCCCCCCAGATCAATAAGGGACACTATGACCCCGTTTCAAGCAATATCCTCGCCACTTCAGTCAATTCCTACCAATACAAAGTATCTTACTCATTACCGATAATATCATATAATATATTTGCTTCCAGCCAATTCATATGGTATCTTTATACCATGATGAGCAATAAATTACAGCCTGATCAATCCTGGAGCGATTTAGCCTTACTGTGCGAAAAGCAGCCACGACAACCCTCTAAACTCTCCCTCTGGATTGACAGATTATTGCTCATACTGTTTATTTCGGATGTAAACCCTGTCGTGGCTGCACTTTATAACCCCCACTCAACGATCACCGGCTCTGTCGATACAACTGAAACCCGTCCTAAGCAATCATCCCAGCTTTTGCGGTCTAGTAAGTTAAAGACACCCGGTGATTTTGAGCTGGGGGATTTTTTATCGGAGTAACTGGAAAATGAAGCAATGGTTTATAGTAAGGGTATCGGGTCAAATCACCTGCAATTATCTTATCCAGGCCGAAACTGAATTGAAAGCAAAAGAAATGATCACTTTGCCAGGCAGGACTTCTGTCGCATGGCGTCCCACCTGGCGAACACTCCGAAAATTGTTCGGTTGTGAGATACCACCAAGATTCCACGATACAGGTATGGTTTGCGGTCCGATCAATTTTCTCAGGGACGGTAATCATTCCTGTTTTTGGCCGGATTTATAGGAGAAACGAATTATGATTATTGATAATCAGCTACGTAAAATATTCTGGATTACGATATTTACTTACATTGCAATGTTATAAAAGTTGGTTACGCAGATCGTACCTCTGCGATTGTTGCTCGTGAGTCGCCGTTTATTCCTGGCGGCGGCTCACTTAAAGGAGATTATGATGTCGATAGAATCGAAATATGTTGCCCTTGGCATATTTGACCTTCGTATTGGCGATAGTGATTGGGGCATTGTGACTATAATATGTGACGAATCGGATTTAACAAAAGAACAAGTCATTAACCAGGCGTTACAGATCGGGCTTGGTATGATGTACAAACAAGAAAGGAAAATACCGACATGATTAAAGTGCATGAGCTTCGCAAAGATTCCTACCGTGTAATGGTCTCAGGAGAAACTATACAACAATTAAAGGAGATAGCCGACGACGACGGAAACAGTGTATCCGATGTTTTACAAATAATGATAACAGATACTATTAACGAATATCACGAAGAACTCTAACATAAGGAAAGTATTTATGACCTGGAAAGAACAAATGAAAGAATGGGGCGGCGGCGAAGTAAGTTTTCTCTCTGAAGACGGAGAAATAATTACCTTCATTGTTGTCGGACCGCCACAATTGATTAAAGGTAAGTTTCGCGGTAAGGAAACAGTACGGATCGGCTGTCCGGTCTGGACTGAAGACGGATTTTCGCTGTTGATTGTCGGTAAGCGTGTCGCCAGGCGATTGAGCAAGTATGAAGATAAGTTCAAAACTCAGGCGTTCGATTTAATCCGCCACGGTGAATCAGACGACACCGGCACCAAGTATGAATTAAAGCGTTGTAGTGATACCGAACTGGAAAAGTCATTATTTGAAGCGTTGAAAAAAGGTGTCAAAGATATTGATATTAAGGCTGCAGTTGAGGCGGCCCAGGAGATAGCAAACGGATAGTGAGTTTTCTTTTTTCTCCTCTTGGACCGGCGTAGCTAGTGGCGGCCGGTCCACACTTTATAACTGGAGTAATTTTTCATGGCACACGGCACACGCGGAAAGTTAAAGGAAAATCTCGAAGGCATCCATCGAAACTGTGATTGGATAAGACAACATTGCGTTAATTCGGTCAAGTTGTTACCTGAAGGATATGAAGAACTTCGCAAATCCTACGAATCACTTCATGATATAGCGGTTCAACTTGACGAGTTTGCACAATCGATCTATAGTAAGATATAACAGTCGGTAAGGATACCGGCAATATGTTTTGGCAGGTGCAGAAATGGCAAAGACACCGGGTACGATTAGATCGGAAGTTATTCTAAGAATGAAAGCGGCGGTCGAATCCGGGAAATCGGCGTCCGGTTTTTTATCGGAAATGAGAGAGGCGGGTCTCGGTTATCGCCGAACCACATTTCTATCCGATTGGCGGAGCGTCGGTAACGTCGAGAAAAAGACAGGCTTATTAAAATACGTCCGCAAAGGTTTCCAACCTTCGCCGTCGTTATATGCCGAAACGGAATGGAATCTATCACGGGAATTTTTCTACAAGATAAAAGTACAGACCAGGTTGAAGCCCGGCGAACCTATCGAAAGCCGGTTTATAAACATCGTTACCGATTCGCCCATGTCACCTGGTGAATGGGAAGAGCAAGTCAAGCAGCTATGGGCGACAAAATATCGCGGTGTCGTTGAGGAAGTAGTCAAGATCGAGCCTATCCTGGCAATGAAAAGAGCAGCAATTTGAGTTCAATCGACCGCAAACCGCATGTCCTACGCAAAGAAAAAACAATTACCATACCCAGGCATGTAATCTTTGTCGATACCGAGACCACCCAAACAATAGCGCCGGACGGCTTGATATATCAGGAATTGATTTTAGGGTGGGCGTGTTACCTGCGGGTAGGCGGTTATCAACGACGGGACAAGAAATATTGGTTTCAATTCACGAAACCCGATGAATTTTGGAATTTCCTGCACTCCGTAACCGGAGTCAAGACAAAGTTTTGGGTAATCGCCCACAATCTCAGTTTCGATTTTACGATCCTGCAAGGTTTCCGATACTTGACAAAAGAGAAATATAAATGCAGCTTCTTTTACTCCGAAGGGATAACGACCTTAATCAAAGTCAAGCGTAAAGGTTCGTCGATCATGTTTGTCGATTCCCTGAACTGGTTTCGTGAATCGCTTGAAACCCTGGGAGAAAGATTAGGACTTGCGAAACTTAAAATCGATTTTGAGACCGCGGACCTCGAATCTTTGAGCCGGTATTGTCGCCGCGATGTCGAGATTCTTATCCTGGCATTTGAATCTCTGGCAAGGTTTTTGACGGATAATTCGATTTCCCGGCTAGCACCGACGATCGGTTCTCTGGCATGGTCTGCGTTTTTATTCCGGCATTACCGTAAACCAATTTACATACATAACAACGCCCAGGCAATCGACCTGGAGCGGTCCGCTTATAAAGGCGGTCGAACCGAGTGTTTTTTTATAGGAGAATTAAACGATGGTCCGTACTATGTTGTTGATGTCAATAGTTTATATCCTTATGTTATGCGAAGCAATTTTTACCCGGTTAAGTATGAAAAGATCGTTCACAATTTGCAACTGTCTGATTTGGGTACTCTTTTACGCCGTAAAATGGTCATCGCCGAATGCCTGGTTGAAACTCCATTACCGATATACGCGGTTAGGGGGGAACGCACCGTATTCCCTGTGGGGATATTCGGACTGGTTCTTTGCACAAATGAACTTAGAAAAGCCCTTGATTTGGGTCATATACGGTCTATTAAAACGGCAGTAATCTATAAACGAGCGAAGATATTCACGTCGTTTGTCGAGCGGTTCTATAAACTCAGGCGGCAATTCATTACCGACGATAATAAACTTTACGAGTATTTTTGCAAAATTCTTATGAATAGTCTTTACGGAAAGTTCGGACAAAAGGCGGAGACCTGGATCAAGATCGGAGAGGCACCAGGTGAAATCGATCGGGTCGAAGATTGTTACGATACTGTAACTCATAAGCGACGTAAACTCCGATATCTGCTCGGAGAGGTTTTCGAAATGACAGGTTTCACCGAGTCCCGGCATAGCTTCCCTGCTATAGCTGCACACGTTACCGCGTACGCCAGGCTGTACCTGTACGATATTATGGTGCAATGTGGCAAAGGTAATTATTACTATTGCGATACCGATTCTCTGTTTATAAATACCGCCGGACTTGAAAACCTATCGAACCTTATGGACCGGACGGAGTTGGGAAAGCTGAAGATCGAATCTGTAACATCCAGGCTGGTTATTCACGGTCTCAAAGATTATGTAACCGACACCAAAACAGTCATTAAAGGTATTCGCAAAAACGCGGTCAAGATTTCGGACCGGGACTTCGAGCAGGATAAATGGCCGTCACTTAAAGGGCTTCTCCGTGGTGGATCGGTGAACCTGTACCCCGTCTTGACGACGACAAAGCATCTGTACCGTGATTATACTAAGGGGACTGTGGATAATGACGGGTGGATTCGTCCCTTTGTTCTTGACGATCCTGCTCAACAGACTGAATTTGACTTTTGATGTCGGTCTTGACTTTCGCATTCTCTGCTTGCAGGTTCGCTACCCGCTTCTTTAATTTATTCATGAGTTCCATTATATGCCCTTCATGTATATATCGATATGTTCTGGATCGTAACCCATTGCCTGAAATTCAACTATCGCCCGATCACGGTCGATCAATTCCTTTTTGAGAAACTTGAAAGTCTCCGCTTTGCTCCAGGTCTTTGCAGCGTCCCCCTTCTTATCATACCACCATTGCTCCATAAGAACCCGGACGGTATCGGACGGCAAATCTAGTTTCGATAATTCCGCAATCGCTCCGTTTTCATCGTATTGACCACGGCGATATAGATTCCGAACGGCCTTGATTTTCGCCGCCGTCAAATCCCAGTCACGTTTGTAATCGATGTCGTCGAGCAGGAAGTCGATTAGCTCCGGTTGTAGATCGATCCCCCGTAACAGATTGTATGTGTCCGGTCGGTCAATCATACGTTGAGCGTATGCCTTGATGATGTCTTCTTGCGCGGAATGCGTTTGTTTTTCACGGATATAAGCCACGGTGAAAGCTGTCATTCTTTCGGCGTTTTGATTGGAATACCCAGCGTCTTTATAACTCTCGAAAACTTCCTGCCTGCTCATAACTCCAAGCTCATACATCCTGCGAACATCCACCCTGGTAAGAACTCGATATGCGATAGCGGTCATCTTATCACGCCAAAACGGCATTATGTCTTGAGCTTTCATTAAGAGCGATAGATCACCTTCGTCGATCACGCCTCGATGCAGCATTTCAAATCCCTGTTGCGGTGATGGTAATCCCCAATGAGCGGCCCAGTATCGTTTCGCCCAGTCTTCAGACATGCCTTGTTGGGCGGCGTAGCGGGCAAACTCACTGGGGAAATCTTCGTATTGTCCGAACCTGGCGGCTACGGACGGACTGAACGCCTCACGGACCGCCATTGAGATTATATCGGCAACGGGTGGTATTCGATCCGCTAAGGTTTTATAAACATTGAAATATTCAGGGTGAACGCCGATCCGTTTGAGATCGTTTTCTAGTCCGCTCAAATCATTTTCCTGTCTCAGGTGATAAGCTACTAGATCACCGGACGCCGGTTTCGTCAAAACAGCGTCGAAATACTTTTGTTGATAGTCCGGGTGAATATCGGCATGGCCGAAATCGTCGAATATTGTTTCGTTCGATTCCCCGGCGTGCAAATTTCCCTGTAATAGAAGCATGGCGTTTGGAATTACATACGATAGATCGATTATCTTGTCGGTGTCTTTTTGTAACCAGCCCGTTTCCTGTAACATTGTATCGGCTTGCGATTGAATTAGTGTCCCCCGTTTTAATAATGCCGTTATCTGGTCGGTTGCCAGTTGTTGCCTTGACAACCACTCGAATCTCGGATAGTCAACAGGATCGAGATCAACCACGTCGAATAATGTTCCCCAGGTGTTTGACGGATCACCGTGATACCTTGCCCACCGGAGTAATTCCGGGATTGCAGGAAACGGACTGCTTGCCTGGTAGGCAAGTGACTGTTGAATCGAATTAAATCCGGCAATCCTGAAACTGTTGTCGATGTCTTCCTGTGCGTACCGTTTCCGCCTGAAAAGCGAAGTTGCCTGGTCGGGCGTTAATAGCATGTTCTGAAACAACCTGTTTGCTGCGTATTGAGTTTTCCGCAAAGCCGGCGTCATTACCATCGACACCGCCTGGTCTGCAATCTCGGAGACAAACCGACCGCCGATACCGGCAAGTCCCTGCTCTTTGAACTCGAACATTGATTCGAGTTTCGGCAGTATATCGAACGGTATGGAAGCCCTGATTTCAGCGTCGCTGAAGATCGACGGGATATATGCTTTTATAGTTTGTTCGGCGGCCTCTTCAAAAGCCGTAGCGGCCTCAAATTGCATTCTGCCGTATTGGTCCCCGTAAGTCTCCGGTGATTCTATACTCATGTCCAGAACTCCGTTGCCGGTTTATAAAATTTCGCATTATATGGTTCGTCCCAGATAGCTTCACGCATATAGTCAAGCATCGAGATTGTAAATTTTACCCCGTCAAGTGAAGCGGCGGCCCAAGCCTCGACAATATCTTCCCAGGTCAACGGTGTGGGTTCGGCAGCAGTTTCTATAGTATAGTTCTTTAGAAAATAAGGGATAGCAAACTTAGGATCGTAACCGGAGTCATGGCCGTCGATCGCTAAAAAGCAACTGATAATATGACCCATAGCCCAGTAAAGGTATTTCACGCACCATTGCGCCGACGGGTCAACGATAGACTCATAATTCGCTCCGACAACGTTGTTAGCGGTGGAAGCGTCCTGCCGAAATTCATACATATTTTGCCAGTTGGTCTCGATCAAAGTCCACAGGGTTTCTCTGGTATCAAAATCACCCATTGTTTCTTAATTCCGTAAAGCGATATTCGATCTTTACTTGAGGTAAGTCCTTCACCGCCTCGGAAACCCTTTTCTTGACAGATATGATTTGCTCATCATTATCGATAGGAAAAACAATGGCAATAGTGCATAACTCAGGATTCGGAAGATTAGGTTTTTCCATCTGAATCCTCCTGGAAAAAATGGTCGCCGATCATCCTGATTAACGCGATGACAAAGGTGAGAATCATAAACCAGTCTTTTTTACCTTCTGGAAACGCCATGATAAATATCTCCTGTTAAAGTTTGTTTTGTTATTACCTATCCCTTATTATTATTCCGGTTCTGAAGGTATTACCGGCTTGACAATTTGTTCGATCAAATCGCTGAATTGGATCGTAACCCGGTCGAAACCCAGATCAGCGGTATCGAGTTTAATATTATCAGCGGCCGTGCGTGCCTCCGCCTGATTACACTCCGTTATATTAACGTTCACTATTATCTTCATTATTACTGTTCCTTATGACTTCATAATATAGAGCAATGAATGGTATGGAGGTATGTTACTTCCCGCATCGGTCGAGGCGACAACACTGCTGAGATCACATGTGCTTCCAAAATCACTGCCTGCCGCTATAGCGGTCCCGACTGGGATCGTATGATTGTGTGAATTTATACCCAGAGCGTGAAAGTGCGTCGAACCGCCGCCCGTAGTGCCCTGTGGATAACTCGGACCGGTGCCTACGATAAACTTATTTCTAAGGTCCGGGGTTCCAAAGTCACCGTTGCAAAATATCCACCCTTCGGGTATATCCGGGTAAGCACCGTACCAGAGTATTATCATCCCTTTAATCATTGATTTATGTTCTGCATTCATTCTCATTATTTCGCATAACCTGTAATTACCTGGTTTCTTACACTTCTAATATACTTATTATCTTGTGTGTATCACAATCACTTTTTCACCGTCAACTACGATGAGTATCTGCAATCGGTTAAGGTTGTCGATGGATAAGTTGATATTATCGCTCGCTGCAAGTGGCCATGAGTTATTCACTGTTGGAGTCTCCCCGACAGTTACCCAGATCAAGCCGGTATTTGACGGATGTCCCCGGACCATAACTTCAGCGGTTTCGGTATCGTCAAAAGTGATAACGTCGTTTGCACCGGAGCCGGTTGAATGAGTTATGGAGCGGACCTGTGGGCTTGTAACCTGGAGAATTGCCGTTCTCGAACATCTTAGCAAACGCCTGCTCGAACCGTCCCAGGCAAGTAACGTCGATAAGGTCTGCTGCACGTCATCGGAAACCTTGATCTTACCGGTTAATTCCGGTTTTAAAGGTAGATCGCCAAACGGAAACGGTACTATTATATCAGGCATGACAGAACTCCGATTTTATGTATTTTCTATTTCGAGAAATCGATATAATTACAGGCGAATAAACTTGATATCAAATCACCGGGAAAACCGGCTTTTCCCAAAGAAACAAACCGGCCCTGATAACCGATTCCGTAGAGCCTCGATTATCGATTTTGTATTATCCGGTTTCTTCATATCCGATAGCGATTTCTTTGACGGTTATCGTTCCACCTGTGTTATTCCAGAAACCGACTTTTAACAATTGACCTTCGGCAAGTGGAATGTCCAGCGGGATAAGTGGAGCCGTCGCGGTCCCTACCGTCGAGACCAGGTCGACAAACTGCTCGGAGTCTCGATATATCCGTAAATACATAAGAGCCGTTTGTGTCGATGTGATAGAAACAACGCGGCGATTCTTGCCGGTCATTCCGGCAAGCATATCGGTTAACGCCTCGGCACCGTCGAGGATCGAGGCGTGTGTATATCTTTTATACTTCAGCATTACTGATACCTCAAAAATTGTTTAAGGATAATCGGTTATAATTTCGCTACTTTCAGGATAACGCCAAGATCGACCATCGTTTCTTCCCAGGCCGCCGCCGTTGTCATAACGCCTGTGAGATAGATGTTGAGTTCTTCACCTTCTGTGAATTCAAGCGGCGGGTCGAACATCAGAGGATTTCCAATCACCTGGACGGCTGAATCGAGCAGGACCGGAGTACAGGGACCAATCAGAGAAAAGTTACACATATAGGCGTCGGCCGTTGCCGTCGCGTCCTGGCCGTCGAACGGAATCCCGTTACGATCTTCATCGAAAAGGACTTCACGTTCACGAATTAGTTTTAAAAACGATGTACCCCAGGCGTTCGGTCCGGCCGCCCCTGTAGTGAACGGGTGCCCGAAAATACCGAGCATAGTGATCTTATGCCCGGCCGGTACACTTTTACCACACGGGAAATCAGGGAATTCAGCGGGACTTTTTGAAGTGTCGATCAATATGTCCTGCGAAGCGGTCGGCGTTTCGCTCGAAGACATATACTGAAGAAAGGTATATTCTTTCGCTTCGGAGCCGTTCGGTAAAATCGCCGTAATATCACCGGCGTCATATTCGTCGTAAACGATGATAACATTACCGGTCTCAGCGTAACGCGAAACGTTGAAGGTTTGACCTTCAGCCACGGGAATAGCAATGTTGATTCCTTTAGCCGTAAGAAAATCCATAATGTGAGGGATATGATAAGCCGTCAAATATGGGGACACTTGATTTCCCGCTCGACCGGCAACGCGATAGATAGCGACTGTTACCCTATCGACACTTAATGTCAAATAGGTATCGTTAGTGGACGGAATACAATAAAGACTTTTTATCAGAACACTTTTACCCGCCGCGATAGTCAAATCACCGCCGCCGCTTGCGGTGATCCGTTTGACTCTGTTTGCTTGTCTTAACATGATATTTTTTCCTTGTGTATGTTATAAATGGGGACGGTTGCCACCCGTCCCCGGACGTAAGGACGCTTCGCCGTGAAAGAGAAGTTTAACGTTTGAACTCGGCCATGTGACGGATAAACTGGGTCATGCGATTGATGTTGTCGTCGAGCGTAACATCGGGCATTGCCTTGATTTTGTCCATGCCCCGGTCGATGTGAGGTAGTAAAACCTCAGCGAAGTCAATGACTTTATCCTTTGCCCCGTCGATACCGGCCGCAATACGATTGACACCGATGTCACGGGCTTTGCGTTTCCATTCCTCCAGGGTGACACGCTTCAAACCCGCAGCCCATTTTCCGTCCGTAACGGCACGGGTCAAGTTTGCAAGCATTTTGTCTTGTTTTGCCACGGCCTTTTCGGTAGGACTCTCGGTAACGCGGTCAATACCCTTGCGGATGTCTTCAACAGAAGCCTTTAACCGCCTGGCGTGCTTCTCTTGAAATTCAGATGCCGTTAGTTTTGCCATGATTCGATACTCCATGTAATATGCTGTTTTTGTTCATTCTTACTTCCAATTTGGAAGTTTATCCGGCATTTACTTCCATTTTGGAAGTATGCACTACCATCAGGGATAATAATACACCATAAAAAAGGGTTTGTCAAATTTATTATTGGAAAAATGTTGGTTTTGGCATGGATTTTGTCTTTATTTGAGCATATGTCCGTATTTGAGCATATGCTCAGAGGTCTGAATCGAGTATAAAGAATGAGTAAAAGACTTAACTGGCAAGGGTA
>SDBU01010529.1_pt1 | contig 10253 bp, 11 predicted proteins | sample 2277071 | NCBI WGS metagenome assembly SDBU01 (sample SAMN10397929, study PRJNA504765) | marine sediment metagenome | isolation source: marine sediment core GS08_GC12, 126 cmbsf | place: Arctic Ocean: Gakkel Ridge, Loki's castle | collected 2008 | reverse complement strand
ACATCATGTTTTTCTATGGTGTAATTTGATGGAATACTGAGCATGCGACTCAAATCATCTGCTGAGAACAGCTGCTCAATAGTATTATTGCGCTGTAAAAGATCGGTGGCTAGTTTTGCACTTGTAAACGCTGAACCCAACAAAAACCTATATAAGCAAAGTAGGGACGTTCGTTCCGTGGTGATGGTGCGTAGGTCGAGTGATGCAGTAATGCCGAGTAATTGATATTGAAAAAGCAAGCTTTTTTTTATTCCACTCAGGTAAAAATAATGATTGTTGTCAAGGGAATAGAGGTAGGAATGTTTCCAGTGCCAGTTAGGCGCATGATCAATAGGAAACTGCTCAGGCTTTGGATTTGCTGTGACCATAGGAATAATTTGTTCATGAACTGATGGTCCACTTACAGTACACAATACGGGCATCGCCTGGTGGCATGTCTGGTACCACGAGGTTAAAAGTTGAGAAATTTTTGTTGGATTGAAAATAATAAGTCGCTCAAGTTCAAGATTGTCCAGTTGTGCGCGGTGATGAGAGCGTAGTTGTATGGTGCGTGATGTTGATGAAAAAGAGAGCCAGCTTCCGGTGATGATTCGTGGTGTAAATGTGATGGCAAACGCGTTATGTTTTTTTGTTTGATTCCACATTCTGTATGCATCCCGATACTATGCGGTTATTATCCTGCAAGTCTTTTTGTATTTTGACATTCGTAAACCCTGCTTTGTGATATAAGGTTTTAACTGTATCTCCCTGTGTATGTCCAATTTCCATAATAACCTGTGGAATGTCATATTGTCGAAGTTCAGAATTTCCATCTAGAAATAACGCTGACTGGTCGATAATCTGTTTGATGATTCCAATTCCACTATCGTTTGCAATAAGGGCAATCGCATCTTCCCATTCTTTTACCGAAGGATCAAGTTGATTCCATTCTTGTTTAGAAATATAAGGGGGATTAGCAATAATAATGTCGAATGAGAGTTCTTTGGGGATATTGGCAAAAAGATCTGAAGCAATAAATATAATGGAAACGTTGTTACGCAAGGCATTTTTTTGTGCGAGTTCTAATGCATGTTCCGATATATCTGAGCCGTATACCTTGGCTTGCGGGAATGCTTTTGCTAAGGCAATTGCTAGGCAGCCAGATCCTGTGCATAGATCTAAAATTCGAAAAGTCTGATTGGGTACTTTTTGTAATTTACTAATTAAATCAACACACCACATTTCAGTTTCGTGACGAGGAATTAAAATTGGTGGTTCTACTAAAATATCGCACGATGTAAATGGCACCGAGCCAATTAAATATTGCAGGGGAATGTTATCTTCAACTTGTTTTTTTATCCACGCGTCTAATGTTGCTTGATCTTGTTCGGTCAGATGAATTGATTCTTGCTGCAAAAGAGCAGTTTTTTTTTGCTTGGTTATTGCTTCCAGAACCCACCAGGCATATTGTGTGCAGAGAGGCTTGTTGCAATATTTTTTACACAGTTGTTTGCTAATTGATTGGATAAGTTTGTGGACGGGAATGTCGGGTTCTATCATACGGTGCACCATGTATAATTAAGAGGTTGCAGTTAAAAAAGAAATTAGACGACTTTCTGGGTGATTCTGTTGAAACAGTTCATATTCCTTTTGCATTGCTTGTACATCGAAGTTTTTAACGCGATCGTCAAGATAGCCATATCTAATACCAACAAATGGAAAATTTGTTTTTGCGAGAACTTGCTCTAAAGAATGAAGGTTGCTCATCTTGTCATCAAAAAAAATAATTTTTTGAGGTTTGTAATTCATTTGATCAAGCCAGGAAATTAGCACATTTCCTTTGTCTTGGCCATTCGCAAAAATAATACCCTTTTCGTATACTGCTGACCTTTGGTTGCCATGAGGTACAAGGACTTTTTGGGGGCTCGTTTTAGAAAAATCAATTCCTATTCGATCCAATTGTTCCATAGTTCGATATGCAAGATACATTCCTCGTGTAGTCAATGCAATGACGGTTATATTCTTATTTTGTAATGTCTGGATGGTTGGCACTGTCTCTTTTTCCGCTGGTTCGAGCCACGTTTGCATTTGAATTTGATAATAGGTAGGAAGAAGTGCTTCAACCGCATCATGTCCTGAAAGTCCTTCTGTCATATTTTTGTTTATCATAGCGTCAACCCATTGATCGCTGCCAAGATCGGCTGCTGGGGCGGCAATGGTATTGTCTATGTCAAAAATAACAAGCGTGTTTTTATTATATTCGTCAGGTTTAATGTGTTGGTATATGTCTGTAATATCATTGCTTTGCACGATGGTACTATCTGGGTCTGTGTGCCAGCATGCAGGCAGTATGCAAATGAGCGATGAGATGAGTAAATAACGAAACAAAGAATTCATGAGATTTCCTATGTGTTTAATAAGTTTTGTACATATTCTTTTCTATCAAATGGTTTGAGTTGTGTTACTTGTTCACCATAGGTGATGTACCAAATAGGAATATCCAGTTCGTCAGTAATTGAAAACACGATGCCGCCCTTTCCAGTGCCGTCCATTTTAGTCAAAACAATACCCTTCACGTCCGTACACTCCTTAAAAAGCTTTGCTTGTTCAAATGAGTTTTGGCCAACCATACCATCAATAGTGAGCAATGTATTGATTGGTTGGTTGGGTAGTTGCTTGGAAATGACCCTTTTTACTTTTGCAAGTTCGTTCATGAGATTTACTTTTGTATGCAAGCGGCCAGCAGTATCGACGATAAGAATGTCATAGTTTCCATTTTTAAACTCTTCACATCCGGCAAATACAACCGAAGCGGGATCTTGATTTTTTTTCCCCCTCACTATGTCCACACCAGTAGTTGTTGCCCATTGTTGTAATTGTTCTGGTGCGGCGGCACGAAACGTGTCGGCGGCAACGAGCAGTACCTTTTTGCTTTGCGTTACATATTGATGAGCAAGTTTTGCTGCGAATGTTGTTTTGCCGCTTCCATTAATACCAACCAACACAAACACGTTTCCATCTAGCACAGGTTTTGTTGGTTTATTGAGAATGGTTTGTAAAATAGAATCCAAAGCGTTTTTGAGGCTTTGCCCCTCGTTTAATTCGCCCTGTCTATGTTTCTCTTTGAGTTGTTTGATAATCGATTTAGTTGTTGAAACGCCCGTATCAGCCGCAAGAAGAATAATTTCCAGTTCTTGTAGCGTCGCCTCGTCAATGGTCGTTTTGACAAAGAGTGATGCTAGGCGTGAAGTGATGCCGGTATAAATTTTGTTGAGTGCCTGTTTGATAAAGCTGAACATATTTTGCCCTTAGTTTTCGTGTGCCAATTATTCTCCTATTATACCGTAAATAGCCGATTTTAGTACCTACTTTATGATTTGTTCCACTCGACGCAAAAATAGCTTAATACGTCGATAGTCGTTACCAGTAAGGAGGCAATAGGCATGCATGAATGGGTCAAGCTTATGTTTTGTAAATGCCTGATTGCTGTTTTGTTTGGCAAGAAGGGCAAACAGTAGTTCGTCAATATTTGAGACGAGGTTGCTCAGGCTAAAAATGCGATGCACATATTGCTCATGAGATAAAAACTGTTCATTGAGATCGGATGCTATTGGCTGAACAAATGAGTGGATTTTTGCTGGCCGTGGCGGAGCAAGGTGATACGCTTGTCCTTTTTGACAGTAACCAAGGATGATACAGGAAAAGGTTGTTTTGAGAAATTCAAAAATTTGTGGCTGTTCTTTTAACAGCTCCTGTTCAGTTTTTTGGTAGGTAAATGGATAGCGAGTTGGGTCCATTGAACCAGTAGAAACTTCATGCACCAGGCCGACATAAGTTGTTGAGTTTTGATCCACGGTGACGAGTGAACCATAATCTGGAGACATATCCCATTTCCAGCTTTGAGCAAGCCAGCTATGCAGTGAACTTTCGATTACTTCAGCAAAAGGTTTGTTGTTTGTAGCATTCATCGGGCTCCCTTTCCATTTGTAGCGATTTTAAAAAACTCAGGCGATGGATAATTGAATGGCGCATCTGTTGGATATGAAGTTGGTGAATTTTAGTGCAATACCCTTTGTGTTGCCCAAGTTGGTAGCCTGGTATAAGTTCGTCATATTTTTCCATTAGGGCGTCGCGAGTTACTTTGGCCACGATCGATGCGGCGGCAATGGAGCTTGATTTTCGTTCGCCTTTGGTGAAGTAATAGACCGGAATATGACCAAATCCGGTATCTTCAAGCTTGAGCGGCATTGCGTCAACAAGAATGGCGCCAGGCTGCTGCCTTGTTTGGCTGAGTAGGTTTACGAGTGCCTTTTTCATGGCAATCAGGGTGGCTTGCCAAATATTGTGCTGATCGATGATGCGATGATGGACAATTCCTATTTGATAAAAACAATGCTGAATGATCCAATTATAGGCCCTAAGGCGCTCTTGCGGGTCTAAAAGCTTGGAATCCCTCAAAAGCCTAGAGTGGCTATTTAAGGGCAAAATGACGGCTCCGGTGACCAGTGGACCAGCCAGGCATCCACGACCAACTTCATCGATGCCAACCACGAGCTTTTGCTGCTCCCAGAGGCTATTTTCGAAGAAATTCTTTTTAAAGTTGACAGCTTGTCTTGATTGACTCATTGTGTGTAATTCCATTTGACAAAAAGGTCTCAAAGAGTACAATTAGAAATAAGGCAGTAATTAACCATACTAACCATTATATTATTTTAGTAAGAGGAGTTATCTATGGCAACCTCAACTCAGCTGAGAGTAAAAGAGCTACTCAGAGAGAAGGGCTGGACAACCAAGATTTTAGCAGAGAAAACAGGCATGTCTGAGAGCTATTTAACACATATTAAAAATGGTACCAGGCGGTGGAATGAAGATTCTTTGCGTAAGCTAGCAAATGCATTTGAAATTAGTCCAATTGAACTTTTTGCAGAACGTCGTCAGCGTACTGATAATATTGATAAAAATGTAAGTATGCCGGAAAAGTCGGATGTTGAGCTGAGAGTTCAGGTGGTTCCGGTTGTTGGAGAAATTCCATCAAATCCATCTCCGTATAATAATCAATTAATGCAAATAACCACAGGGTACAAAGATATTTTTGTACCGGTGCTCAACTCAAACGATAGTTCGATGTTTTCGCTCTGTGTTGAGAATAATGCGATGGGGCCATATTTCGTAAAGGGTGATTATATAATTATCTCTCCAGAAATTTGGACTCGTTCGGGTGATGTCGCTGCAGTGGAATATGGCAATGATACGCCAGTGAAGGCGGTTATGCAAGTGACGTACACGGAAGATTTTATTGTATTGGAATCAGTGAATCACAAGCAACCTCCAATCGCGTTGGTTCGTGGTAAGGATCATTTTCGCATTATTGGCCGGGTAATTCAACGGCAACAAAAATTGGCATAACGATCAATTTTGATAGATTTTAAAAATTGGTACCGAAAAAGCTGGTAAAATCTGGCTTTTTTGGTACATTTGTTTCTATATATGCCTCTTGATTGAGGGGTCATGCTAAATAACGTGGGAAGTCACGCGTTATAGTGTTTATCAGTATCACTCTCACTTAGTATGTACGAGGATTCTTATGTTACAACGATATGAGGTACTCATAGTAGTAGTACCTGAAGTCACCCAGGATGAGACAAAACAGCTTGAAACCGAGCTGGATCGTTTGATTGCGAAAGCAAAAGGAACGGTCCTTTCGTTTGAGCGATGGGGCAAATTCAAACTCACATTTCCAATTCGTAGAAATGCGTATGGCGTCTATTTTTTGGTTCGCTTTGAATCACAGGGTTCATTGCTTTCTGAAATGAAGGAGCTATTTGCAATCAAATTGCATGGCATTGTAATGCGGTATCTTATTTCACGCCTTAACGGCACCTCTTTAGAGTATCAACGGCCAAAATCACTCGAAGATGCGCCAACGTCACGTGATATGGATGCTTTTTTGAAAGAGAACAAAATGGAAGGGTTGCTTTCGTCGGTTGATGATAAAGAAGGAGCGCCCCCAAAAGTTAAAAAAGCGCAAGAAAAGCCAGAGGGTGAAACAAAAGAGAGCGTTGGTGTTGCAGACGAGACTGTTGAACAATAAGTGGAAATTGGGAAAATACTATGACAAAAAAAATAAAACTAAAAATTAGCGCACGATTGGTCAAAAAACGTACGCGCCGTTCAGCGGCGGGCACCGGAAAGCAATGTCGTTTTTGCGGTAGCTCAGAGCAGGTGCGTGGTATTGATTATAAAAACTCAGGATTTTTAAAAAGTTTTCTTACTGAACGTGGTAAAATTTTACCATCACGTATATCCGGTAATTGCACCTTGCATCAGCGTAGGCTTTCAAAAGAAATTAGAAAATCAAGAAGCATGGCGCTATTGCCGTATACGGCGCAATATTATTAAACGGTACTATATATATCGGTACGTGAACGATTGTAATTGACGATGGGAGCCCGCAGTGCGCGGGTTCCTTTTTTTATATGGCACAATAATATGAAACAATACAAATTGGTTATCGCATATGATGGCACTGATTATTCGGGCTGGATTCAGCAGCCCAATCGTGCCTCAGTGGTACAAACATTGCAGGTGGCATTTGCGCGTGTTTTTAAAAAAAAGATTGTGTTGTTGGGTGCATCAAAGACGGATGCGGGTGTGCATGCGCTTGGGCAAGTGGCTGTTTTCAAAGCGGATATTGCCGTTGATGCCGAAAAAATGCGTTGGGCATGGAATAATGCGTTACCGTCATCGATAGTGATCAGATCATTAGTGTCTGATGAGCAGTTTCATCCGCATGTCAATGTGAAGTATAAGATTTATTATTATCATTTTTTTGTCGATCGTCCGTTGCCGTTTATTGCGCGCTATGGTTACTATATGGCGCATCAATTTGATTGGCAGCGTTTTGAGCAAGCGTTGCAGTGTTTTGTGGGCACCCATGATTTTTACGCTTTTTACACGGGAAGTGAGCCGAATAAAAATACAGTCAGAACAATCGAGCGTATCAAGCTGGAATTCATCAAACGGTATAGCGTGTATCGGGTGGTGATAGCTGGTGAACGATTTTTGCGGCATATGGTTCGTCGTATGGTTGGAGCGGCGTTTACCGTTGTATCCGACGGCTCAGTTTCTCATGATGATATACGGATGGCATTACAAAGACGAAGCGTTAATTGTAAACTAACAACAGCTCCGGCAAATGGATTAATGCTATATAAAATTATCTACAAGGAAGCGGCATGAAAATCACGAGAATTCTGAAAAAACAGACTATAGCAATTTTACTAGCGGGCTTTCTCGTTGGAGCGACCGCTTTTTTGCTTTATCAACCAGCAGGCGTTCCAAAAATTCAAGAATATGATATTGTGCGTGATAAAAAAGCGATTTTAGATATTTTTGATCGTGATTGGTATTGGTTAGTACCGATGGATCGTGAGCAGTATTCGCTTGAATTACCATTTCAGCATAGAGCGCCGCAACAAGACATTCTTTACGCAGGCCGTCTGGCGATTAAGGTGATGCGGGAGGGTGACAAGTTTATTGGTTTTGTTGGGTATTACATGAAAAATCCTACGCTTGGGTTTGTAAATTTTGTTGCAGTGAATCCCGAATTTCGTGGGAAGGGATATGCGGCACAAATGGTGCAATATGCTGTTGATGATATGTTCAGACGCGGTGCGAAAAAAATAACCATGATTACTCGTCCATCGAATATTTATGCTCGAAATGTATATAAACGTCTTGGTTTTATCGAAACTCGGGAGGATGAAACGTTTGTGTATATGGAGCGAAATATATAACTAAATTCTTTATGATCCCAGATTGTTTTTTGCAGTGTTTTTGTTTACGCTTTGTGTGATTATTTTTGTTGGAATATACAATTTTCATTACCCAAAGAAGGTGGCAATATGCTTCAATCCAATCTATTTCGCGGTGGGATACTTTTCCTGTTATTTTGCGTACTTTCAGCTTCGATGTTGGTAGATGCTGGAGGGGGAGGTTCTAAATTGCAAGAGAATGCTTCGAGAAATAGCTTTGAGATGGACGTTAAAGATCTTGGTGATTCGGATGATGCTGGGGAGCTCGAGGATTTGGAGAATCCTGAGGGTGATGAAGAGAGAGGATCGGTGGATGGCGCTGAAAGTTCGATACGCAGTTGGTTTTCTAGTTTGCGCGGAGGAATTTGTGCTCATGACAGACGTAGGGGGTATGACAGACGTCAGGGGTGGGCAGTGTGTGGCGTCATGTGCTTACTCTTGGGGGGGACAATATGTCTTGTTACTTTGGTTAGGCCTCCTGACCTTAATATGGCGGAGCAGCCCGAATGTAGTGGTCTGAGTAACTATGAGTTAATTCCGTGGGATAGTACTGAAAAGATTTGTTCTAACGTGAAGGGCAACGAGAGGCATCCGTGGGGCGACTTTTCTTCTGGGTTTGCTTTAGGTTGTGTTAGTCAATGCAAAGCAGCTTTGTTAAAGACGTGTGCCCCAGTTTGTTTGGTATCAGAAAAGGAAGGAGAAAGTTGGACTCCAGATCTCAACGGCTTAAAAGACGGATGTGACCATTATTTTGGTGCAGATGAGCTTGTTATGTACCTAATGTGTGATAACAATGATAGCAAGTTACGATTTATGGGTGAGTTAGAAAAGCGGGGGATTGATTTTTGTAATCCTAGATGGAGCTACTATGGGACTTCTTTCGTTTATGTGTTTGTTTCAGAAGAGCATATGCCGACGATACGAGAGATAATAGGAAAAGAAGCATTTGATGAGATGCAAGAGGATTCTGCTTTAATGGAGTCTGAGGTGTGTAAGAAATATGCGGATGAAATTAGGGATACTTTGAGGTGCAAAGGTTCTGTTGTAAAAGATGATGTTGATAGAAGAATGCCAGATTTCTTGGCGCAAAAATATGGAATTGAAGCTAAAGATCAAAATCTAGATTTTTTTAAAGAAGCATCTGATGATGGAAGCTATAAGCGAAAAGTTGCTGAATGGATGCACGATTCTAATCAAAATAACAAAAAACCAAAAAGGCATAAGAAGCGCAATAAGAGACACGACAGAAGTAGATAGGGCAATTAGCCCATTAAGTCTTTCTCGAATTTGAAAAGTCAACAGAGCCTAGAGGCGAAGATAGTTATTGCATTTCTTTCGGAATTGGTAGATTCATATTTTTCAAAATAAACGGTGCAATGTCTGAAAGTTGGGTGAGTGGAAGTTGTTCCGCTTTCCCTTTCAAATCTTTTCGAATCATGATGAACGGAACGGGGTTGGTTGTGTGTGCCGTGCGAGGTTGGTGCGCTTTTTCATCATACATATTTTCTGCATTGCCATGATCAGCAGTGATGTACATGGTGCCGTTCATAACTTCAATAACTTGTTTATAGAGCCTGCCTAGTTGTTTATCCAAATATTCAATTGCTTTAATTGTTGCGCCAAAATTTCCTGAATGTCCGACCATGTCGGCGTTGGCGTAATTGATGAGGTAAAAATCGCATGGCGATTTTTTGAGTGATTTGATCACCGCTTGTGTGATAGCACCAGCCGACATTTGCGGGTGTTCACTATATCCCTTCGAGTTGAGCGATGGAATTAATACGCGCGTTTCAGTTGAGAGAGTTTCTTCTTTTCCACCATTGAAAAAATAAGTAATATGTGCATATTTTTCTGTTTCAGCGATTGAAAAAATGGTTTTACCATATTGCTCGAGAACTTCCTTGAGTGTGTTTGTTACTTGTGTGGGTGGATACATAGCGTTCTTTTTCATTTCGCCATTATACGTGGTTGGGGTAATGAAGAATGAAAGATTGAGTGGTTTTGTATCAAATGCATTAAAATTTGGATCAATAAAACTTGCTGCAAGCTGCCTGGCGCGGTCTGGCCTGAAATTGAAAAAAATAACACCATCGCCATCTTTGATGTATGCCGAAGGATCGAGTTGTGTTGGTGGGATAAACTCGTCTGTTGTGTTGCTTTCGTAAAAATGATTAATCGCATCTTGCCAGATAGAATAGAAGATAGGTTTTTGTGGTTCAGTGAGTGTGCGATAACTGCGTTCAGTTCGTTCCCAGTTGTTATCACGGTCCATTGCATAGAGCCTGCCATGAAGCGAGCCAATTTTGCCGCCCCCTATGCTTACTAATTTTTGTTCTAACTGCTGCAAATAGGGGCCTGCTGATTGAGGTGGCGTATCGCGGCCATCAAGAAATGGATGCACGGCGATGTTTACAATGCCTTGTTGGTGAAGTACATCGAGAAAAGCAAAGAGTTGCTTGA
>SDBU01010528.1_pt1 | contig 10253 bp, 10 predicted proteins | sample 2277071 | NCBI WGS metagenome assembly SDBU01 (sample SAMN10397929, study PRJNA504765) | marine sediment metagenome | isolation source: marine sediment core GS08_GC12, 126 cmbsf | place: Arctic Ocean: Gakkel Ridge, Loki's castle | collected 2008 | reverse complement strand
GTTTCAGGCTATCTCTCTTTGGCCCAGGAGACGGGTGCATTGGCAGGATGTCTCATCCCGGTGATGCCGGCAGGGAGAGCAAGCAAGGAGCTAATTTTACAGCCTGACCAGATGGTAACGGTGCTTAAGAGTGTAGATGAGACAGCAGATGAGTTGCGCTTTCCGGTATCACTCTGGTGCACTCCATTTGCCAAACTAGTAGTTAAATCTAGCCATGTCTTTTCTGACTTCTGCCGCCAGTCAAACGGTGAGGTCGATTTGGATCCTCAAGGGAATGTCCTGCTTTGCGATGTAATCGACGTTGAACTGTCTAACATCAGGGAGAAAAACATTTTAGAGGCTTGGCAAGAGCAGGAGACAAATTCATTAGCGAAATCACTAACTAGGCCAAAGCTTACTAAGCCATGTCTCAATTGTCTTTTAAGGAACGAGTGCCGTGGTGGTTGTTTTGCTCGGGCTCAATTGATAATCGAGGATATACATGCTCCTGATCCCCTATGTCCTCGCGTAGCCGGCTTAATTTAAGCTCCCATCAGTCACAAAGAGCCAACTGAGCAGCATCTTTGTCCCCACCAGTATTAAAAGCACCGACACCACCCCCCTAAATTTCTGGAGCAGCGGAAAGATTACAAAAGGAAGGAGGGCATGTGTCACTAATCATATGAACGAGTACAGCGTGTTGACAAATGTAAAATATGGGATTAAACTTACCTGGGAAACAACGATAGACGGAACCCTGGCTTTATCTCATGTATGAAAATCCTAAGGAAGTAAGGGACCTTATTCGACGAGGCGAGCTAGTTCGGCCCACCTCTGGACTTGCACCAGGCTATACCCAGGCGAATTTGGTTATATTGCCTAAAGAGGTAGCCTTTGATTTCTTCCTTTTCTGTCAGCGTAATCCTAAGCCGTGTCCTGTTCTGGAAGTGATGGAGCCCGGGAAATACGAACCAGTTTTGATGGCACCGGGTGCAGACCTCAGGGTAGACGTATCCTTATATAGGATTTACAAGGATGGCAAGCTAGTAGCGGAAGAGAGGGAGATCACCAGTTACTGGACTAGCCAACTAGTGTGTTTTCTGTTGGGATGTAGCTTTACCTTTGAGGCAGCGTTAATAAGAGCCGGGATACCCCTCCGCCACATTGCTGAAGGCAAGAACGTAGCGATGTATGAAACCAGTATCAAAGCCGTACCGGCAGGTATATTCTCAGGGCCTGTTGTAGTAAGCATGCGCCCTATCCATGAAACAAAGGTTGTGCGGTCAATTCAGGTAACGTCTCGGTTTCCTCTAGTCCATGGTGCTCCCCTTCACATAGGAGACCCCGAAAAGATAGGTATTAAGGATATAAAGCATCCAGAGTATGGGGACTATGTAGATATCATGGAGGATGAGGTTCCCGTTTTCTGGGCTTGTGGTGTTACCCCCCAGGCTGTAGCTTTGAAATCCAGACTGCCATTTATGATAACCCATTCACCCGGACACATGTTCATTACCGATGTTCTAGATGAAGAGTTGGCCGCCTTATAATAGATGGCTTACGGAAAACTGCGGTACTGGAGCTTTTGCTGCCCCAGGCTATCTAGCAAGAGGAGGAGCTTAATGGACAAGAGGGTTGATTTCAATTGTGATATGGGGGAAAGCTTTGGGTCCTACAAGCTAGGATTCGACGAGGAGGTGATGCCTCACATCTCATCAGCTAACATCGCCTGCGGATTTCATGCTGGAGACCCTATGTATATGAGGCAGACAGTCCGTTTGGCTGAGGAAGCAGGCGTAGCCATCGGAGCCCATCCCGGCTTTCCAGACCTTATGGGTTTTGGGCGAAGAGATATGGTGGTAAGCCCTGAAGAGGCCCGAAATTATGTTATGTACCAGATCGGAGCCTTGCAAGCCTTTACCAAGACAAAAAGACTCCAGCACGTTAAACCCCACGGAGCTTTGTACAATATGGGTGTCAGAAACGAGGAACTGGCTAGAGCAGTTGCTGAGGCCGTTCAAGAGGTAAATCCAAATCTGATTCTGGTGGGGTTGGCTGGCTCCGCTTGGATTAAAGTAGGCCGTGAGCTCGGGTTAAGGGTAGCCAGCGAGGTCTTTGCCGACCGAGCTCTAAATCCAGACGGCACCCTAGTTCCTAGAAAGCATCCCAAGGCAGTTATCCACGATGTTGAAGACGTGATAGCCGGGGTTCTGAAAATCGTGACCGAAGGAAAGGCCGTAGCCATAAATGGTGAGGAGGTCGAGGTGAGAGGAGACACTATTTGCTTGCATGGTGATACTCCCGGAACTGTAGTCCTAGCCCGAACACTGAGGGAGAGATTAGAGGCAGCAGGCGTGGCGGTGGTGCCCATGGGTACCTTTTTGTAAGAAGAGTTTTTTAGAGCAAGTTATGAGCTATGAGAGACCACGGTTTCTGACAGGGGGCGACAAGGCACTCTTCATCGAATTTGGAGATGCCATTGAACCGGAATTAAACCGCCGGGTGAGGCGCCTTCTGCTAGCCATACAAAAGGCGAGAATCCCCGGGCTGATTGAAATGGTTCCTACATATAGATCACTACTCGTCTACTACGAACCACTGCAAATAAGTCCTAACGAGCTGAGAGACAGGCTGGAAACCTTGGAACAAAGGACAGAGGATAGCGAATTTCCCGAACCAACGGTCACAGAGATTCCCACTGTCTACGGTAATGAGTATGGCCCTGATCTGGAATTCGTAGCCAAACATAATGGGCTCTCTCCAGAGGAAGTGGTACGCATACACACTAGTACAGTCTACCTAATCTACATGCTGGGGTTCATCCCCGGCTTTACCTATTTGGGAGGGATGTCATCGAGTATAGCTACCCCGAGGCTGGAGACACCACGAAGTAAGATACCCACTGGTTCGGTGGGGATAGCTGGGAACCAGACTGGTGTATATCCAGCCGAAAGCCCCGGGGGCTGGCGACTCATCGGCAGAACTCCTATAGAACTATTCCATCCCGACAAGGAACCGCCAGCCTTGCTACAGACCGGAAACTATGTGAGCTTTGTAGAGGTAACCGCACAGGAATTCACCAGAATAAAGGAAGAGGTTCAGCAAGGAACTTATAAGGTGAAAGAGGCCCCGCTTGGCGAGAAAGGGTGAGAATGGAGATATTTGAGGTTATTCAGCCCGGCCCGTTAACCACTGTTCAAGACCTGGGGCGACATGGCTATCAGCAATATGGTGTACCGGTATCGGGGGCGATGGACAACTATGCTCTGAGGGTGGCGAACCTTTTGGTGGGGAATAGTGAGGGGGAAGCATGCTTGGAGATAACCTTGCTCGGCCTCCGGCTGCGGGTCCTTAAGGATGCTGTAGTCGCTATCACCGGAGCAGACCTAAACCCCATGTTGAATAACAGCTCACTCCCCATGTGGGAGGCGGTGATGGTTGGCGGCGGGGATACTATCTCTTTCCCCCGGCCGAAGAGGGGATGTCGAAGCTATCTAGCTGTGGCTGGCGGAATTGATGTTCCTAAAGTTATGAGGAGTAGGTCGACCTACATCAGGTCTCGTATAGGTGGCCTCGAGGGTAGGCCATTACGTGCTGGGGATCGTTTAAAGAGTGGTAAAGCCCGGCCAGGAATTTTAGAAAGAAAACTACCGCCGCAGTATATTCCTGAGTATCAGGACCAGAACGAACTCAGGGTAATCCTGGGCCCGCAAGATGACCACTTCACTGAGAATGGTATCCATAGTTTTCTTCACTCAGAATATACTATCTCAACTCAGGCGGATCGAATGGGCTATCGACTTGAAGGGCCGCGTATAGAACATAAAGCAGGAGCCGACATCATCTCCGATGGTATTCCACTGGGGGCAGTCCAAGTACCCGGGGACGGATTACCCATTGTTCTCCTGGCAGATAGGCAAACCACCGGCGGGTATGTCAAGATAGCTACAGTGATAACTGTGGATACTCCTAAATTGGCCCAGGCCAAGCCAGGGGATAAGGTAAGGTTCTTGCAAATCACGGAGGAGGATGCCCACCGCTCTCTAAGGGAATACGAGCAAACCATTTACACCCTGAAGCATTGCATTCAACAAGACCATTAAGGGAGGACTTAGTTATGTCGATTGAAGAAATAATCCTGAGCCACGACCGTCGGGGCATATCTGCGCTCAAAGATTACCTTCCCCCCAACTTCTGTGACGAGGCAGCCACTTTCATTCTGGACAAGAGGGGAAATAGCAGTAGACCGGCACTTATTACAACCGGCTTCTACATCCTCAGTGCCCAAGCTCCTGAGACGGATGGTCCACCGGGTGCCGTTGCTATAGGTAAGGCACTTCACTCCCTCGGCTTCGATGTCGTTTATGTCACAGATAAATACATCACACCTCTGCTCCCCAGCGACATTGTGGGACAGGATAGGGTGATCGATTTTCCCATAACTGACCACGATTCAAGCCGACAATTCGCCCAGCGCGTCTTAGCAGAGGTTCAACCCTCTATTCTTATTTCTATAGAAAGGTGCGGGCTGAGTGAAGGCCAGAGGTATTTGAACATGGTTGGCAAGGATATAACTGAGTACACTGCCAAGATTGATTATCTCTTTTTAGACCAAGAAAACACCGTGGGTATAGGAGATGGGGGCAATGAGATCGGCATGGGCAATCTGGCACAACACATACCGGGAGTGGAGACCCTCCCTGATGACCCCGCCCTCACTCCTGTCAATAAGCTAGTTATTGCAAGCGTATCCAACTGGGGAGGTTATGGACTGGTGGCTGCCCTGTCCCGGCTTTCGGAACGCAACCTTTTGCCCTCAGTGGAGTGGGAAAAGGAGATAATCAACGAGATAGTAGCTAGGGGTGCGGTGGATGGTGTCTCCGCTCAGAGAAGAAGTGCCGTAGACAACTTTGACCTAGATCAAAACGCCTGGGCTCTCACCCAATTGCACAAGCTCTTAGAGGGAAGTAAGACTTCGTAAAGCTATAAGGATTCACCTAATCCAGAGAGCCAAACTAGAATTCCAAAAGAAGTACAGCTGAGGATGTTGAATAGCTGGCTGAGTATTGCCGCCTAGCTAAAATTGAGATAAAAGGGTTCGTTATCAGTTATAAGTCTTCCTGGCTTGTGCCAATCATATCAGCTGAGATAGATTATTGCGCCTTTCCATTGCTAACTTTTTCATCTCACTTACGTTATTAAGAATGTAGATAAACACATAAAAAGGTAGGAGTGAGCTTCATGAGAATCTTAAAGACAATGCTGATAATCCTAGTACTATGCATAGTTAGTGCAGTCTCGATAGGTTGTGGTTCTAAATCAGACTCGACAGCCGTGCTGAAAGACCAGGTGGTAACTGTGCAGCGAGGGAATCTAACAATAGATATCGCTGCCGCCGGCAATCTGGCTCTATCTCGCACTGAAGACCTGGCTATTGACTTATTTTACGAAGAAGGGACGGTAGAAGAGGTTCTGGTAGAAGAGGGAGATACTGTTGAAGAAGGTCAAGTGCTGGCTAAGCTGGATACAGAGGAATGGGAGGATCAACTAAGCGCGTTGGAGAATCAGCTGACGGCAAAGGAGCGTGACCTGCTTCAGGCAGAGATTAATGAAAAAAACGCTGAAATTTCTCTGGGGAACGCCGAGGAATCGTGGTTAGAAACAATTAGTGCGGGAGGAAAAGTAATACGGCTTGAGGAACGTTTGGAATGGTATTTAGGGAATGACCCGGAAGATGTTGAAAAAATTAATGCCATTAAAGAAGACCTGGAATGGGCATGGAATGATTTTTTTCATATCGCGTCTGACTCCGATGAGGTAACAACAAAGGAAATGGCGCTTGAACTAGCCCAAGCAGAACTTGAAAATGCTAAGGAGGTATTAGCAGATACTCAGAAAGCACTGGATAAAGCTAATAGCAAAAGCCCGGTTATTGTGGCACCCTTTGATGGCTTTATCACCAAAGTAAACGTTGACGGTGGTGACGAGGTAAAGAAGGGTACGGTGGCAGTAATCATTGCCGACCCCAACAAGTTTGAAGCGGATATTCTGGTTAGCGAGATGGATATCTTGCAGGTAAAGCTAGGTGGAGAAGCCTGGGTGCAGGTGGATGCCATTCAGGGGCTGAGACTTCCGGCTAAAGTAACTCATATCTCACCGACAGCTACTATTCAGTCAGGCGTAGTGAACTATAAAGTGAAAGTCGAGATACGGTCACTCGAAGCGGTAATGCAGGAACAGCAAGAGGCAATGCCGGATATTTCTTCCGGGGAACTTCCCGAGCAACTTAGAAAAGCTATTGAAGAGGGTCGCATTACTCAAGAAGAGGCTGAAGAAATGATAAAACAGAGGCATCTGAGGCAAGAGGGAGAGCGAGGAATGCTGTCAATGACACCTGAAGACTTTCAGCTCAGGGAGGGCTTGACCGTTACCGTAAGCATCATTGTCGAGGAGAGAAGTGATGTGCTGCTGATACCTAACGGGGCGATTATTGGCCAGGGAAGGGAGACCTATGTTCAGGTGCTGAAGGACGGTGTTATCGAGCCACGTTCGATAACGACTGGCATCAGCAACTGGCAATACACTGAGGTAATCGATGGACTCACTGAAGGCGAACAGATAGTTATTACCCAGACGACTACCACTGCGCCGACAACGCCACAGCAAGGAGGACAAATGCCATTCTTCCCAGGAGGAAGACCACACTGATGATTCGATTACAGAATATAACCAAGGTCTATCCCATGGGGAAGAGAGAGCTGGAGGTGCTGAGGGGGATAAACCTGAACATTAAGAGAGGTGAGATGGTAGCGGTTATGGGTCCTTCCGGCTCAGGCAAGACGACCATACTTAACCTTATTGGCTGCTTGGATACACCGACTTCAGGCAGTTACTACCTGGAGGATAGAGAAGTCAGCCGTCTCAGCAGCGGTGAACTGGCCCATATCAGAGGTCAGAAGATTGGCTTTGTCTTTCAGACTTTCAATCTGTTGCCTCATCTCACGGCACTGGCTAATGTTAAACTTGGACTGAGATACTGTGGCGGAGGCGACCGTCACCAGGCTATGGAGGCACTGGCTAAGGTTGGACTCTCCGACCGGGCTAATCACCGTCCCACCGAGCTTTCCGGTGGAGAGCAGCAAAGGGTTGCCATCGCCCGAGCTCTGGTGAAAAACCCACCCTTAATTCTGGCTGACGAGCCCACCGGCAACCTAGACAGCCGCTCCGGTGAGGAGATAATCTCTATCCTCACCACCTTACATAGTGAGCAGAGTATTACTCTGGTCATAATCACCCACGAGGCTAACATTGCTCACCAGTGCCAGCGCATCATCCATCTCAAGGATGGTCAGGTAGTGGCGGAGGAGATGGCATGAAGAAGTGGTTAGAACCTTTGTCTAGCTCCTGGGTAGGGGTAGCAACTCACAAGCTTCGCAGCTTTCTGACTATATTGGGAATCGTCATTGGCGTAGCTGCTGTGATTGCCCTGATGTCCATCGGCAAAGGGACTGCTGCAAGTATTCTCTCTAATATCGAAAGTATGGGGTCAGACCTTATTACCATCAGTCCTGGGGCAGTCTCCTATGGCGGAGTAAGGGGTGCTACCGGTGGCGCCACCACACTGACTATGGAAGATGCAGCGGCAATATCTGAGCAAGTCACCCATGTAGATTTGGTAGCCCCTACCTACTCAATACGACTCCAGCTAGTTGTCGGTGGTGAAAATATGAATGCCTCGGTTACTGGCGTACCCCCGGAGTATCAGGAGGTACAGAATTTGGAGATTGCCAGTGGTGCCTTCTTCACTGATAATGATTATCAGCGCGGAGCCAAGGTAGCCGTGCTCGGTTCAAATGTAGCCGAAACCCTGTTTGCAGGTACTGACCCCATAGGGCAACAGATGCGGATGGGCAACATTATTGTACGTGTTATTGGCGTATTGGAAAGCAAAGAAGGCATGATGATGGGCTCTTCTGATGATGCTATTTTTATCCCATTAACTGCTATGCAGCAGACCGTTGCCCAGCCACGAACCACTCAGGGCGAGCGTGTGGTGTCGTCGATAGCGCTGACGGTAGGGAACGAAGAGCAGGCCAATTACGTCGTTGCGGAAATAACGGAACTACTCCGCTCCCGCCACCAACTCGGTCCCGGTGTGGATGATGACTTTAGGATTATCTCCATTCAGGAGATAGCCGACACCATCTCTGAAGTGACAGGCACGATGACGCTTCTATTGGGAGCTATTGCTGCCATTTCACTGCTAGTAGGAGGCATCGGCGTGATGAACATAATGCTGGTGTCAGTAGTGGAAAGAACCAGAGAGATAGGCATCCGTAAGGCGCTAGGAGCCAGGGAGCGGGATATATGGGGTCAATTCCTGATTGAGGCAGCCTTCCTGACGCTGGCTGGTGGTATCATTGGGATTATCGTGGGCTGGACAGTCTCATATCTGGTCTCCAGCACGGGACTAATGACAACCGTGGTTACCGCTGACATAGTCATCCTTGCCGTTTCGGTATCAGTCGGTATCGGTCTATTCTTTGGATTTTATCCCGCCTGGCACGCCTCCCGCCTTAATCCTATTGAGGCACTCAGATCTGAATAGTAACCGTACCCACTCTTGCCTGAGCAACCACTGCCGGATAGTGCATAAGTATCATTTGTATACCATACGCTCCGAGGATTGCACATTTAGCTGTATCGTTCAGTTGCTAGTTGAAGGCAAGTATTTTAAAAAGTGGGTTAAACTATTGCCGCCTAGCCATAATTGAGATAAAAGGGTTCGTTATCAGTTATGAGTCTTCCTGGCTTGAATAGCTCTTCTCTCAGGTGTTTGGGCAGAGAAAACAGTCCTTGGTGAGTCAGCCCATCATAAAATTTCAAGCTCGTTAGTGACCTAGTTAGAATCCTACTGTCCACCTCAGAAACCGAAAGCAGCACAGGATTAAGATTTTGGGAGGCAAGGCAAAAGCCCCAGGAACCACCAAAACTGGGGACATCCATCTGATAGGGGCAAACTATAGAAAAAACGCTTTTCAGCGTATTATTGACTGCGGTGAAGTTTAATAATTCAGTCCAGGCTGCTGACCCGGCCTGAACACAAATAATCCCGTTAGCGGTAAGCCTATCTTTAACTAGCTGATGGAATTCCTGAGTATAGAGTAAATAGGCTGGCCCCTTCTCTATAGGTTCAGGTAGATCAATAATGATTATGTCAAACTTTTCCCCACGCTCAGCCAAATATTCTCTGGCGTCAACATGGTGTAGTTCAGTTCGCTTATCTCCAAAAGAGCCCAGGCTATGATTAGGTAGAAATTCCTGGCATTTAGCTACCACTTCTTCATCTATGTCAACCATCACCGCCCTTTTTACCGTACTATAAGACAATACCTCCCTAAGGGTGGCGCCTTCACCGCCACCAGCGATAAATACCATCTCTGGGCAGGGATGAGTTATCATCGCCGGGTGGACTAAAGCCTCGTGATAGATAAACTCATCAGCCTCGCTGGATTGAATCTTACCATCCAGCACCAAGCACTTACCGAAACTACTGCTGCGAATAATTTCGATAGATTGGAACTTCGACCGTCCGGTGTACAGTACCTCTTCGATGCTGTGTAGTTGAATTAAATTTTGGCTTACTCTATCGTAAAACCATTTATCAGGGTCTATATCCATAACTTTTATTCCAAACTACTCTAGGTATTTAAAGTCCCTCTTTGTATCTCTTGTATAGAGCAGTTTTTGGCACCAAGCTTCTCAATGAGTATCCGGGCTGCCTTCTCCGGTTGGACAGAATTGCCACAAGTGAAGATATCGGCGGCGGCATAGCCATATTCCGGCCAGGTATGGATAAACAGGTGAGATTCAGCAATAACCACCACGCCACTTACCCCTTGTGGATTGAATCGGTGGAAGGATTCATCTAATACTGTAGCCCCAGCCTCACCGGCTGCTGCCAGCAGGATACCTCTGAGAAGACTTAGGTCATTTAATACCTCCTTGTCGCAATCCTTGAGTTCCAGAAGTAACTGTTTTCCTAGTGCATTCAATCACCTACCCTCCTTAGAAAATTTAACTACTGCCCTAGTCTCTAAGCCAAACCAGGTAGCTTCTATTGCGGCTTAAAACCGCAAGCTAAATTGTATAACAATATCCCTATTCTTGGCAATATTTTGTACTCGTTCATATGATTAGTGACACATGCCCTCCTTCCTTTTGTAATCTTTCCGCTGCTCCAGAAATTTTAGTGGTGTCATATAGTCCAGTGC
>SDBU01010527.1_pt1 | contig 10253 bp, 12 predicted proteins | sample 2277071 | NCBI WGS metagenome assembly SDBU01 (sample SAMN10397929, study PRJNA504765) | marine sediment metagenome | isolation source: marine sediment core GS08_GC12, 126 cmbsf | place: Arctic Ocean: Gakkel Ridge, Loki's castle | collected 2008 | reverse complement strand
ATGTATTGGTAACCATTATTAAGAAGTTCTCGGTTAGGGCCTTGTTTCATAAGGCAGCTCCTTTTTTTGCATGGCAAGTTTTTTGGCTTTGCGTTTCCAGAGACCCTTTTGGGCATATGATGAAACAACGATTCCATGGACGACTGCAAAATGACGCCGGCATGCAGTCTTACCAGAGAAGTCACAGACAGCTAGGCACTGGCGGCATACGATTCTTCCACAGACATAACATTGGCCGGCGACTTTTTCTGCGGAAGTAACCAGGTGGCCGCATTGGAGAATGGAGCTGAGCATTACGCTTGTTGCTTGGAGTCTCCCTCGCGGATCTGTAATGACCTGTGTAATAGGGCCACCTATAGGGCCTGACTTGTTATAGCTTTGAACGTAGTGGCCCGCGGTTCGAAAATTCATTGGAGCACGGCCACCATCCAACTTATTTACGAAGACCATGTCAGTAAAAGCTCTCAAGAAGTCGTTGATCATGGAAATACGCCTCCCATTTCTTTGTAAGCCCACGTAGTGAATTCCCACATGAACCTCATGGCTGGAATCAGCAGCAGCACAAGGGAAGCGAATGCTGCTGTAAAAACCACCAGCATAAAGGCTCGCTTGACGATACTTGTGCAAGAGCCCAGAGACTTTTCCGGCCTCGAGAGATTTTCGTCCTCTGGCCCGCTTATCCATGGGCCGGCCAGATCGAACAAAGGTGGTTCATGGCCGCCTGCGTCCTGTTGGATAGGATTAGGTGTTTGGTCTTCAAACGGATCCATCTGGATGTCCCTCCTTTCCGCAATAATGGTAATTTGAGGCACTGAAAGGCTCTAGAATGGACGATCTCCTCTCGGTCAATGGTTTTCCCTTGCCAAAACTTGACGAGTTATGCTGCTTTGCGTGGAACCTGAACTGTTGACCTTGCACCATGAGCTGCATTTCCACGGTTTCCCGCTCTTCGCACGTATGGTAGTCTGGACAGGAGTTTTGGCAAATTCCCAAAAAAATTCTGCAGACTGGCTTTTTTTTCGGGCAGAAACAATAGGGGCTAAGTCTGTTTCTGGTTCTCATGTTCAGCTTGGGTTGAGTTGGCGACATTCTTGACATCCTTTATGTGTGCTATATATGCATGTTGCTGCTATGGCAGCCTATGGCCATGAACTTGAGCCCGACGCCAGACTCATGCGTTCAAGATGCCCTTATTGTATCTGGGTTTTTTGGCATCGTCGATGGACGTAGAGTCATACAATTGGTAGAAATGCATCCCCCTTTTAGTACCCGGCTACATGACACCTTCGTCTTTGGCTTTGTTGCAAGCTTGCAATTTGCTGTGTACATTGAGTTGCTTGAAAATCTTTTGTACCCGTTTCTTCACTCCTTCCGGGCTAAGTGTTTTCAACCTGTCAGCGATTTGATCATACGTGAGCCCTTGCGCCATAAGCTTAAGGGTGATGATGTGGTCTTGAGACAGCTCATACTTGTACGCAAATTCAACCTCTTTGAGATGCTTATCCTCGTGACTGGGTTCACGTTGCTTTGTCGTCTGGGTTTTCAGATCTTTCATGAGCAACATGGCCAAGAGGTCCACGAGGTTGTAATAGCCCGCTTCCTGCAAATAGGCTCGAAATTCGTTGAATTCGCAGAGCAGGCCAGATTGCTCCAGAATCTCCCGTATGTCTTTATCGTCCTTGTGGTCCATCGATTCTTCAATATTGACTATGCCTGAGCTCAATACGGCCCATCCAAGAAAAACTCATTCCCCATTTGAGGGATCGTGCCCTGAAATCATGGAGTGCTATTCCTGGATTGGCCCAACTAAACCATCTGCCCTGATATGAATGAGGCTCAATCTTCTTAAATGATTACCGAGCCCATTCAGCCCCAGGTAGAATGCCATTGGCACGTAGAACTTCAGCGTTTGATAGCAAATTGTTCTTCTCTTTTCTGGCCGATGATAATGAACGTCCAGCATGTTTGACAGCCTATCACAGAGCTTGATGAGCCCCACGCTGCGGTATCCATCTAAGATAGCCTTAGACAGGCGGTCGAAATATTCGCTAGTTCTGTCTTTGCTGTTCTTCAAGTCAGCCCTCTTACTCAAAATGGTGACTATCTGAGATATCCTCGCCCCATCGTGTCCCGAAATCTCCTCCACATCCTCACTGGATAGAGCTAGATCTTCACAAAGATCATGAAACAGAGCGGCCTTCAGACAACTTGGATTGGTGGTGTAACCAGCAAGAATTTCCGCGGTTTCGAAACAGTGATCGGTAACGGGACGGCCGGACAACCTCATCTTGGGTCCGTACAAAATCGGCAGCATCGACATTGCACGGCTGAGGTCTGGCAAAGTTCTTGCCAGCCTTCTAAGTCTTGGATAACCGGCTAACTCGATCATAGGCCTCACCTCCTTGAAATCAGCGACAATCAAAAAGGCACCAACCCATGAAAACAGGCGGTGCCTCATCTCAAAACTTGAAAAATCATTCTAGTTGTGAGATTCTTCTTACACGGGCTGTTCTTCTTGGACGGTTCGGTTAAGAGGCGTGGGGCTGCGACCTGCCAAGATGCTCCCTCACGCCTCGCTTCTTATGCTGTAATTTCCGGGATCACCTCCTAGTGGATAGTCGGTCTATCAAGGCGTTCGTATAAGATTCTTAGGGCTTCAAAGTACAACATAACGCCCTCAAGAACTTCTTGGTTATTGCTAAGGATGTCTGATATGCTGTATTCTAACGTTTCGTTAGGGAGCTTGGGACCAAGAGTGCATACCAGCCGTCTTTTTCCTTTATGACTATTGCGTTAATAGTCCGCTTCTCATATGTTCTGAGTGTTTGGTGAGCAAAAGCTCTGTCCTGGTTAGTGAAACCTTTTTGCGTGGTTGACTTCTTGTGTGAGTCTGTTTGGCTGCGTTTTCGTGGCATATTTACACACCTGATTTTAATCACTTTAGGCAAGAGCATATCACACGAATGTAGATGGAAGATTAGTGGAAGATCATTTGAATCTTAAAATCTAGGAAAAGATAAAAGGCAGGGAAGGAAGAAATTATCTAACCTATATCGTCAATATCAGCGATGAGACAATAGTCACATTTTCCTTCAAGGGAGTAGCCTTCGTGGCGTTTTGCTTTAATTTGTAATTGGTCTAGACCTAATGCTTTGAGTATAGCCCTTAGAGTGGATATGGCAGTTCTCAGAGTACCCTTATAACGTTCTGGAAGCTCGTCTTTACCTTTCCACTTATGGAACCAAGCTAGCATATATATGACATCATGTTGTAATGTGCCGCCTTTAAGTTTTAGGAAGTAGAAAAGGAGATTGAAAAACGTAGCGTTTATGCGTACTGTTTTCCCCTTAGTTTCGTTATGAATTAAAGGTATGGGTATGGTGACTTCTGGTATCTTATTTCCGTTCAAATAGAGAGAGTTGAACCTCTGGTCCAGTAGCAAGAGGTATTTCTGTTTGAGTTGGTCACATTCTTCCTCTAACTCACTTGGGCTTAACCTTCGGATTATTTTGCATCCGTCTCCAGATCTTCTGGGAACATAGAGGGGGTACTTAAGCTGAGGAGTATCTTTTTGGGGGACTGTTGGCTTTTTGTCAGTTTGAGGTTTGTGTAGCGTGTATTCGCAAAAAGGAGGAAAACTGGTCCAAGGCTTTAAGGCTGGTCGGTTATACAATGGATCATTTCTCCACATAGCACTTCTCTTAGGGAGATTACGATAGAAAGGGATAATTCTCGGTCCGTAGAGTGCTTTGCTTTCATCTAGCATGGGTGAACGGAGTGGCGATTGGATAGTGAACAGAGGGGTCTCTTTAATTGACATGACGGGATAAGGAAAGAGTAACCAAACAAAGAGGTCATTTACATAAAGAGCTGTTTTGAGCTTGAGGAAGTTGGCGTGTTGGGTATCGTAATACTTCAAAGCGATAATATGTTGGCCTTCAGGTGTGCTTTGAACAAGGTTTCTTGCGTCAAATATAATTCTGGCAATTCTAGACTGAAGGGCAGGGACTGGTTGCAAGAAATCAATAGTCAATTTTGTACCAATAGGCGTTTGAGCATCATTAAGAGAGAGGTTTGCGACTTGAGCTTTGTGGGAGTCAAGGATAATCTCTCCACATTTTGGATTGTTTGGATTTATATATATTATCTGGAATACGTCAGGGTCACCTTTGTAAATGTCGTAATTGGCCTTGTGAAGGAAAGTGGCGGTTCTGTTTTCAAAGTCGTTCGTTATGTATGGGAAGTATAGGTCGACGTATCGAAGGTTACCTCGCTTAGAGTGCGCTATTAATTCAAGAAGACAGAAGGCATCTTGAGTTTCATCGAGAAGTAAAGATTGACTGAGCCACTTTATCTCTGCTTCGCAGTCTTGGTCTCCTGCTGTGATTGCACAGATGCTCATCGGATTAGAGGTCCTTTGGGAAACGATGTTGAAGGCTTATATATCACAGAATCTGAGTGGAATCCACCCGAATCGGTATCATTCCCTCACCTCCTCACTGACAGGTGGCTTCGCTTTTTTCGTTTGCCTGAACATGCCACTAAGCTAACCGTTTGAGTTTTTCAGAATTGTGGACATCAGACTGAAAATTTCTGTAATGGGAAATTTGTGACAGTGGGGCAGCCATAACTTGTTCGTTAAGATGGGTACATAACGAACCTTATATCGTGTGAGCCCCAAACATCACTGAAAGACTTAGAGATGTCAATTCTGGATGGGGCTCAAGCCCTAGCCTTAACAGTGGAGGCAGTGGAGGCGACAAGGAAACCCAGAGTGGATAGTGTTGAGATGCAGTTTTGGGGATGCTGAGCTACGTTTTATATCTGGCCGGTGCCTGAAATGTCTGTTTCCAGGGATATCATTTGTTTCCAGGAGGGATGTGGCAAGATTTCAATAAGATTTCAGTAGATTAGGTTCATCGACACATTGATAGAACAAGATAAAGATGACTGTGGAAATAGAAACATATAAATAGGCCTTATTCCTAGTTCAGGCTATAAACTGAGGCATGGACGCAACAATAGATGAAAATGACGACTGAAAATGAGTGGGTAAAGCGCCCTGGGGTGATCCGGGCTCTCGTCTCGTTCGCAACTCCCCGAACACCTAGCCAGGTCGAGAGACGGCTTGGCATGAAGAAGCTCAAGATGAGGCCCTTTGTGGAGAAAGGGTTGCTCCGGCCGCTCAACGTAACGGCTCCAAAAGGGAGGCTTTTTACGACGACTGCGAAGGCCCGTAAGTTGCTCGGGTTGCCAAGTTCCAAGAGAGGTATCGGCAAAAACTGGCACCTGATCGGATGGGTAATGGCAAGTCCCAGGCAAAAGGCTGTGATTCTGAAGACCGTGGATTCACTGAAAAGAACCTCTGAGGAAATCAGGGAAAGAGCATCGAAATTAAATGGGCGTCTCTCAAGAACAAGCACAAAAGGAATCCTCAAGGATCTGGTGGATAAAGGCCTGGCTAACACTGAACTGACTGAAACAAAAAGATATTACCGGATTAGCGAGAGGGGAAAATCCGTTGCGGAAGATGTCGATTGGATTTTGGGGAATAAGAACTAAGAAAGCCGCATCAGATTTGATCGTGCCTGTGAACACCCTGCCTAACAGGTCACTTCACCTGTTCCACAGGTCCATTAGTTTCTTTCCGAGCCTTTTCTTTAACATGACTTTCAAGAGGATTCTCTGAACAGCATCATCTGTTAATAGATCAGACGCAATTGAATCAAACTCGCTCAACTTATGAATCGATTTTTCCAATACAATAATTTTCGCTTCCTGCTTTTCTAAATCGTGTTTTTGTCTTTCGAGTCTACTAATCTGAAGTTTTTCCCGTTGTCTAGCCACCTGTAATTCATTCTTAACATCCTCAAGGCTATTGTCATAATGTAATTTCTTTGCCCGCTTTCTGTTTTGGGCCATATAATTAAGATAGGCGCCTAATTCTCTGCTGCTTATTGAATGGCCTAACCTCAAATTGATGTCGTCAGAGTGCCAGCCAAGAGAAAAAAGATTGCATGTCATTCCGCTTCTCAAATCTTTCCATGACGGTTTCTCGCCATTCGGTTCACATTTAGCCCCGCTTCTTTTGACAGCGCTGTCGAAAAGTTTTAGTGCCTGCCTATAACCAAACGCAAAAACCAGGTCATCATCTTTCAAATCTGCTAAAACAATGTCCAAGTAACGAACGGTTTCTATGAAAAGTGTTGGTTCGCTTCTAGTCTGACGGCTTCTCTTTAATCGATCTTTTGGCAAATAAACAAGATACTCCGCTTCTTTTGTGTGCTTATTATTATGCCTCCTAAAATTGGTTTTTGTTAATCGCAACAGCGAATTAATGTTCTCACCAATATCCCATGCCAACCAAAACAGGGCAAGATGTTGCGGTTTAGAGAGAACACTAACCATTTTCTGAAAGTTGTCTGCATTAACAAACCTGACCTCTTTTTTCCTTCTGTCAGTGAAAAACTCCAATGCGTTGTTAACTTCGTCTTTCTTTCCTGCAAGCTGGAAAGGTTTTGCCTTAAAGACCTTATTATAATAACTCCTTCTATCTTCAAATCTTTTCCCTCGTGCGTTCGTGATCTTTCCGTCCTCCAAGTCCTTGTAAACCCGCTTTATTTCGTCAACTGTTAACTCCTTCCAGGGTTTATTATTGAACCACTTATTAACATTTTTCAAACGAATGACATATCCGTAGAGTGTCTTATAGGAAGATTCATCGATGTCGGCCAGATCATTAATCCTTCTCAGTTTTTCCTCTTCCCATATAAAGAATTCGTTAAATAATTCTCTGTTCTCCTTGCAGATTGCGTTCTCGTTCAAAAGCCTATTTTTCACATTTTCATATCTTTCCTTAAGACCCATATATTTCATAGGGGTCTGGGGTATATAAATTTTGCGCCCCAAATAGGTACTAAACCGTTCAACGCCCCGACCGGGTCATGAACGGTTTTGTTCATTTACACGGGGAGTAGATCATGAAACCCGACAAAGGATTACATGACTTTCCAATTAACAATCAGGCTGAGATTCCAATAGATCATACTTCATTCTGTACTTCAAAGGCGAGGTATAGATTTCAACTAACTTTTTTGCCCACTCGGGAATGTGAAGATTTAGATTCTGCGGGGAGTCTCGCTTCAAGTGATCTTTTTTGTGATATTGGCTTTCCATCTTGTGTGTAATGTATCAGCACCCTTCGCCACAAACATGAGGTGCAAATTGTTGTGGTTTCAATCCACCCGTTTACAACCTTAGTTCTCATCACAAGCCTGGATTCCTGTTTTTCATCACAATACTTACATGCCATAAGGTAGAAAGCATAAAACAGCTTAAATACCTTGTACAAACTTGCGAACTATCTTCTGTAATCATTCCTGTCGGGCAGAGTGTAATAATCCTTCCTGGACTTTATTATGTGGCACAGCTTCATGCTCAAATCATACAGGGCATTAGCTATGTCGGTGACTGTTTTCTCGATCTTCAATATTGCCTGTTTTGTCTTGGTTTCTAAATTTTGTTTCACCATTTAATTCTGTGGTTTTGTTTTAATTCTGTAAAGGTAACAAAAAAGGGGTTTTAATAGGTTGTATAAGGATAGGGTCTGGATTTGGAGATTTTATCGAGGAAACTTACGAGATGATTGAAACAGGTAACTTCAATTAATCAAGAAAAAGCAAGGGGCAGTTTCAAAGTCATGCCCAGGACTTCTGGCTATTAGCTGGTTGCCTCGTCTAGCATAGGTAGACTCTACCCTGACTGGAGTATTTCTGTGGCTGCTTTTGAGATGTATTCATCCAACGCGTCTCTTGTCTAATGGCCGCACTGGGAGCAGATGATCTTAGGCTTCCTGTTGTCGTTGTATATCGTGATGTCATTGCCAAGGAAGTGGCCGAAGGTAACATGGTGTCCACAGTCAAGCCTGAACTTCCTGCCTTTCAGTTGGCCGAGAATCCTTCTCAAAGTGTCTGTGTCCTGATAGCTTTCCTTTTGCTTGTTAGTCATGCCAACCACCTCCTTTCCGTGGCGGCTCTGACTTCAAGAGATTCGAGAATCGACTTGAAACACCCTTTAACCAGTCGGTATCGGCCATGCTGTGGTATCCATCACCGATGATGATATGGTCGTGCAAGTGCACATCAATACTTGCAGCTGCAATCCCCACTTTTATCGTTATGGATTTATCTTCAGCAGATGGTTTGATGTCGCCGGATGGATGGTTGTGCACCATAACAAAGGCGCTGGCTTTGAGGTGAATCAGCCTCTTGACAATCTCGCGAGTGTATATTGATGAAGCTGAGATGCTGCCGGAGAACAGATGTTCAATTGCGAGCACCTTGTTTTGGGCGTCGAGGAAAATGAAGTAGACCTTTTCAATGTCATCTTGCTCAGCAAAGATGGGCTTGAGAACATTATAAACTTCCTGTGAAGTTGATATTGACTGTCCTTTCGAAGATTCTTTGACCATTGAGACAAAACGGCCAGATTTCAGGTCTTCCCAGAACTTTGATTCTTCAGTCATAAGCACCTCCTTAAAACGCAAAAAGCCCCTCCAGACGAATCCAGAGAGGCTTCTGCAATCAAATAGTGTGTCCCGCTAATGGATCTGATTCATGACTACCTGGCAGGCGTCAAGGCCGGAGTTCATGTGTGTCCCTTTAAGTATGAGATTTAGGACGTTCTCGGTTTCAGCCAGGACCTTTAAGCAGGCTGAATGTGGTGCCATCTTTACTTTCTTTGCATATCTCTCGATGTATCTGAAAGAATTGCCCGTAGTATCATTAGTCTGTTTACCAACCAGGGCGCAAAGGGCCTGAGCGGACAGCTCTGCCACTATTTCCTGAAGGGGATCTTGGCCGCTGCTTAAGCCACCTCTCATCTTTTCGTGGCTTGCATGTGCCAATTCGTGGAAAAATGTCTTTTCTTCAGGTGTCGCCAAAGCTATCTCCCGGCGCTCTGGTGAATAGTATCCCCTGAATCTGTAATTGCCGGGGATGGCTTTTACGCAGAGTCCCCATTCTCTTGCTTTATCCAGGAGGGGTAGGCTCGGAAGGTCTATGTTCTTATAATCCAGCTCTTCGCCCTCTGTATCTTCATACATGAACACAGGCGTCGGCTTGAAAGACCTTAAGACCTCCCTTTCCTCACCGGTTTCATCGTCAGTTTTCTTCTTGAAGCACGGAACAAGGATGTATATCGCCTTTGCCCCCTTTTTCACCCACCTGTTCACTTGCTTCCACTGACGAAAACCTCTCGCATCTGCTGTACCTGCAAGGAACATCAAAGTGCGGTTGGTAAATGACCACTTGCTGCTTGGGGTATCGGGCACTGGAAAAGTGGCCATAGCTATAGCCGCTGGTATTTCACCTGATTTGAATTTTTCAACTATTACGTTCAAGACCTGTCTGACTCTGTTATTCATTTCAAGCACCTCCATTCTTTTGGGGCGTTGGAAACACAAAAGCCCTCTTGTAAGCTCAGAGGGCTTTTGTGTAATCGGTCTATGGAATTGTATGTCCAAAAGGGCTATCAAGGATCAAGCCTTGACAGCTTTTCGTTAGATACTGGTCTGTCTTGGCTGCAAGCAATGTGTCAGAGGTATTCTTTGACCAATGAATAGTCAAAATCCTCGACCTCGCAGTCAGTATTGTGTTTTCCCAGATCCGCCCTGGGTGCTACTGGACCCTCTGCAGGTTCCACCCGATACAGCTTCAGATGGTTCCCCGAATCTTGCCTCATCTGTCCGAGATCGGATAGGGCCTCTACGGGATCAGCATAGCCCAGAGGGTCATCGGGCGAGACCAGCATAAATCCCAGCCTGTGCCGAGGATTGCCGATAATATAGATTGGCTTGGTTCTTTGCTTGGAGACCTCTTCAATCAAAGGCTGGTTTTCGAGATACTCATCGTGATCATTTAAGAAATGCTTTGCATTTGCTATCAGACCGTCAGAGTCGTACACGGCTGCATCATGGTGTTCAACATTCATGGCCTTCACATATCTTGATAGGGCCTGAACAGCCATTTCTGGGTCATCGAAAAACACTACCTGTTCGATGATGCCTTTGGTTATAGTGATTAGAACCTGTCTCATGACACACCTCCTCTCAAGAATAGGTAAGCCGCCCCGAATGGATGGAGCGGCTTTGGTTTCAGGTTGATCCATTTCGCTTACCACTGCGATCAAAGACGCACTGGCTGCAAAAACTGTTGTCTCTGCATTTTTCACAGATAAGATTTCTGTCAGCCCTT
>SDBU01010526.1_pt1 | contig 10254 bp, 15 predicted proteins | sample 2277071 | NCBI WGS metagenome assembly SDBU01 (sample SAMN10397929, study PRJNA504765) | marine sediment metagenome | isolation source: marine sediment core GS08_GC12, 126 cmbsf | place: Arctic Ocean: Gakkel Ridge, Loki's castle | collected 2008 | reverse complement strand
GACTATATCGCCTATGAAGAGCTGCTTGAAAGCAGCAATCCATCCAAAGAGAATCATCTGACCTCCATCTCCCAACAAACCCGCCAAGGGGTTTGTAAACAGCTCTGGTTTAACAACAAAGACCCCATCTTCTGCCAGATCAAGAGCGAGGATTCCGAGCTCTCTTTCTATTTTGAAGATAACCAGATCAAAGTCGTGGAGAAGATGGGTGTTGTCCACTGCATCGTCCAAGAAGAGCGCTTCTACCTTCTTCCCGATGGTCGAGAGGCGATCCAACAAGAGGACGGGCGACTACTTTTGCGCCATGCTAGTCCTGATGATCCTGCCTCGTGGGTCGACCCATCAACCCCAGAACTCACCCCGATGCAGTTGATTCGCTATATCCAAGCAGATAAAGCAACCTACAACTACGCCTCCCAGCTCTTCGTTGCCGAAGATGTGAAACTCTGGAAATACAAACTCGAAGGTCATGAACCACCTTCGGCCCTGGAGCAGACAGACTTTCTGATGTCTGGCACCGCACGAAGTGTCGAATTTGCTTTTAAAGGCGAGAAGTTTGACCTCCAAGCCCACTCACTGAAGGCCACCTTTGACCCTGAGCGAGAGATGCTATGAGAAAACTCTTACTCGCCTTATGTCTCTTCACCACACTTTTTGCCGAAGAGATGACCGTGCAATCAGAATCCGCGCACTACGATGGTGATCGGATCATACTAATCGGCGATGTGATCATAGAGAGCGGCTTTGGCACCGTGATGGCAGAAAAAGCGATCCTACTTCGCGATGGCGAAGAGATAGAGGGAACCTTCCGGCCAACAAAGATCACTCTTGAGGGAAATGTGAGAATGATCAGGGCAGAAGCAGCCCAGTACGCCTTGGCCGATTGGGCTGAATACTACCCCAACGAAAAACGGTTGCTATTGACGAGCAAATCAAAAGTGCTCTTTTTCGACAAAGAAAAGGAGATCCAAATGGTAGCCCCTGCCATTCTAGCTCTGGACAATGGACAATCCATTGAAGGAATTGGAAATGTCCGTTTTGTTTTTAAGTCCGATGAGTTAGAAAAGATCAAAAATCAATTTAAGGGTGCGTGATGCTCAAAGTCGTCAATCTAGAAAAAAGTTATGGTGGCAGAAAAGTGGTCGATGGACTGAGCTTTGAGGTCAAAGAGGGAGAGATCGTCGGACTTCTCGGCCCCAACGGAGCCGGAAAAACCACCGCCTTCTACATGACCATGGGATTGATTAGGCCCGACAAAGGCCAGGTCATCTTCCAAAACCAAGAGATCACCCACAAGCCCATCTACAAACGGGCTCGCATGGGCATGGGCTACCTGGCTCAAGAACCCTCCGTCTTTCGCCAGCTCACCGTCGCGGAAAATATTCTCTGTATTTTGGAAACCCTCTCCTTGACGAAAGCCGAACGGCATAAGCGGCTCCACACCCTGCTCCAAGAACTCAACCTCGAAAAGCATGCCGATAAAAGAGCCGCCTCACTCTCCGGTGGAGAGCGGCGAAGACTGGAAATCACCCGCGCCCTCGTGACCAATCCCACCTTCCTCCTCCTCGATGAGCCCTTTGCCAACATCGATCCCATCGCCGTTCACGATGTCAAGGAGATGATACGTCACCTCGCCAAAAAGAATATCAGCATCCTGATCACCGACCACAACGCCCGCGAAATCTTCTCCATCGCCGATAAGAGCTATCTGATGCGCGACGGCAAAGTCTTTCTCTCCGGCGCCGTCGATGAACTAATCAATAGCCAAGAAGCTCGGCTCTCCTATCTAGGCTCCGACTTCAGAATGTGAGGCATTTTCCGCATCGAAAGGAGTCACAGCTAAATGACCCTGCGTTGTGAGGTTTATCACTGCTTGATACAACTCATCACGAGTTTTCTCTTTTGCTTGCAAAGGAGCCAGAAATCCTTCTTGCGAATTTTCGACAGAAGAATAGAGTGCTCGCTCTTTTCCAACTTCTGCATTTAATGCTTGGTAGTCCTTCAATTTATTGGCAAGCTCACGTGAGATATATCCATAGCGGAGCAGAGCTGAAAGTGGTGTAAATTGTGTAAGCTGTTTAGGCTTGGCTTTGAAGTTGGCGATCAGAATATTCCTCTGTGCGCCCACATATGAATCAAGACCTAGTGTGGGATAAGAGCTCAACATGGCCCCTGAACACATCGCCAAAACCAACCCTCCAGCCCAAAGCCCACAATCTCCCAAGGCCAATGCAAAACTAGAATTCATCGCCGGAATGAATAGCACTAAACCTCCGGCAAAGGCAGAAACTCCAACAATGATCCCCACGGCAAGAACCGTTATTCGATAGTTACGATCTTGTTTGACAACAGCGTCTGCCGTTTTCCAATCTAGAGCTGTGTTATTGACTTGCCCACCCATACCCTTCACAAAAGGATTATTACACATACAAACCTCGTTTATTAATTTTACAGTTCAATTATACCGAACCAATTCAAAATTGACAAAGTAAAACAAATGCTATTATAAATTTTCTGAATTGCCTCTCTGAACTTTAAAAAATTTTTAAGAAGACGCGAGCTCGGTCATTAAATCTATGAGATCGAGTTGGATCCAAAAAATTTCGTGAATGATCGCGGTAGCGATCAAACTCTAATCAGCCCCGTGTGAAAGCGTTGGCCGAAGGCCTTCGCTGGAACGCGGGGTAGGGACAAGATAAGAGTTGTTGAGCCCCGGCGGGGGCGAAAGAATCTGTAAAAGTTGTTTCGCCCCTGCCGGGGCTCGTCTCTCAGAAACCCCCAGAACCCCACGTTCCGCTTCGCTGCACGCGGGGCTGCAAAGAGTTTGATCGCTTCCGCGATCCATTGCTCTGTCAAAAAACCTGATTCATCTCAAGAGTTTGGTTTAGAGCAGGTTAACAACCGGGCTCACGTAGTGTTCAGGAAATTTTGTAATAGAAGCTTACCTTCGGGAGTCGCGATCGACTCCGGATGAAACTGGACGCCAAAAAGCAGCTCCGAACGATGTTGGAAACCCATAATCTCTCCCGATTCGGTCTCCGCTGTAATCTCCAACTCCTCGGGAAAGCTCTCTCTCTCCAAAATCAGCGAGTGATAGCGAGTCGCGGAAAAACCTTGCGTAAGACCGTGAAACAGCTTCTGATTGCGATGGAAAATCGGCGAGGTCATTCCATGCATCGCCCTTTTGGCACGCACCGTTAGTCCACCGAAGAGTTCGCCGATCACCTGATGGCCCAGGCAGATCCCTAAAATAGGCAGAGAGCCAAGCCCCCGCTCCACGCATGCACGGGAAATCCCAGCGCTCTCAGGAGTGCCTGGTCCTGGCCCAATCACCAAATAGTCAGGATGGTGATCAAAACAACCCTCAACCGGGCCGCTATCATTGCGTACCACCATCACCGACTGCCCCAGCTCTTCAAAAGCATGGGCAATGTTGTAGGTGAAGGAGTCGTAATTATCGATCAGAAGCAGCATGATTAGAGAGAAACTCTAGCCCTTTGAGAGCTAAAACCGCAACCATTCAAAAAAAGAGTTTGTAGATGTCTGAGGGTCGGCATTCGTTTTATAATATAAATATTTTTAATCAACGAATTGGTATGCTTTTCCTTTCTTAATAAAACTATGTTTTGATAAAATAAGAGCTGAAACATCATAAAAACCTCTAATTTAGGAGAATAAAAATGAACTGTACCGGCCTAGCAAACAGATTAAATTTTCACCCACAAAAAAATCCTGCAAGTGTTACAGCACTGCAAATATCCTTCTATCTCACAACCGCGGTAGCTCTAGGAGCGCTCCTTAGCCTAGCTGCGGCTGGTATCTTTAGTGCAGTTGGAACGACCACAGCCACCTCTGCCGCTTGGTTGGCCAATTCGGCGGCCGTAGCAAAATGGAGCGGCGTTGCCTTCGGTGGCACAATTGGTAGTCTTATTCTGTATGCCATAGTTAGCGAGTGCCGATCAATTTCCAGGCTTAGAAACATGACAGATGCTGAGATGAGAGCAAACATGACTCCGGGTCAAAAAGCGTTGGTCGAAAGCTATCAAAACGAAAGTGACGCAGCCCAAGCCTCCCTTGTCTAAAACTTAAACAGATACTTGATACTTGAAAACAAATAATTTAGGGGAATAAAAATGGCTCTCAATCCAACTAATGGTCAACAACATTGGTATAATAAACTAGGGATTTCCCCAAAGCAAAATGGTAAAGTGATGACCGCAGTGCAAATAACCTTCTGCCTCGCAACTGCGGTAGCTCTAGGAGCGCTCCTTAGCCTTGCTGCGCGGCTGGTATCTACAGTGCAGTTGGAACAACCACAGCCACCTCTACCGCCTGGTTGGCCAATTCGGCGGCCGTAGCAAAATGGGGCGGCGTTGCCTTCGGTGGCACAATTGTTGTATCGTTAGTATGTGGTGCAATTATCGGAAAGAAACCACTCGAAGAACAACGGCTAAAAATTAAGGAACAACTGAATGATTTCATTGCTAACCCCGCTAAACACACATGACTCCGAAGCAACTCGAGACACACAATGAAATGACGGCGAGAATGGATGAAATAATCAACCAATGAGCCAAATGACTCCGGAGAAGTAAAGCGGCAAGCTCTGAATTTCTTCTCGAGAAAGCCCTTTAAATCGAATGGTTTAAATGGCTTTTTTAGTTGATTTTAATTGCTGTGGTTGATATAATTATTTATAATTTATGTTAACTTAATATTTTATAGTAATTATGTCTATTCCTCCGTCTTTCCCTCGTCCATCATCTATCCCTCCCCTTTCACCGGTCAAGCATAGGGTTGCTTTGATGCGCAGCCCCAGAAAGGGGACGATCAGGGTACCACTCTCTCCTGCCTCCAAGAAAACGAGTGGGATTGTCTATCGATTCAAGAATGGAGAGACCGGACAAAGGTGTGTCGGAAGCGTCGCCGAGACAGAACGGGGAAACAGTGTAGGCAAAAGGCTCAGCCGATACCACTCTGAGTTCAACCTGGAGGGAGTCACAAAAAAGGGGCGCCGTATTGCTAGAGCTGTTCGTCTAAACCCGGAAGCCTTTACTTTCGGGATCCTTGAGCACCTTCCTTCGGGAACGTCAGAAAAAGAGCTCCATGAGGCTGAAAACCGGTGGCAGGAGCGATATCAAACTCGTGACCCAGCATACGGGTATAATCAATCGGATCCCCGCACGGAGCCTCTTCGCTCAAAACCTCTCTCCGGTAGTTCTAGCGCGCCTGCAAAGCCGCCGAAATCAAAGTAGAGAGATCGCTCTCTTCAGGTAGAGTCTCCATCGCCTTTTTCAGAGCTTTTTCAGCTGAGATCTGATTATATCCAAGATTGAGAAGCGCCTGAAGGGCATCGTGGACCTTTCCCTTGGGTTTGTAGCTCTTCTGAGAGGAAGCAAAGAGTCCCTCCTTGCGTCGTAATTCAAGCAGTAGCCGTTCGGCTGTCTTCTTGCCAATTCCTGGCACTTTTGAGAGTGAGAGAAAGTCATCGGTCTGGATGGCATGATAGAGGTCATCCAGGGTGAGAGAGCCTAGGATGGCGAGGGCGATCTTTGGTCCTATGCCGGTGACCGAGAGGAGAACATCGAAGAGATTGCGCTCCTGGCGCTCTAGAAAGCCGTAGAGCGTCTGTGAGAGCTCCCGCACCACCCAGGAGGTGTAGAGCAAGATCTCCTCGCCCTGGGCCTCTCTAGACCCCAGAAGGTTGGCAGGGGTAAAGAGCTTGTAGCCTACCCCGGCAGCTTCAATCACCACATAGGTGGGGGCCGCTTCGATGAGTTTTCCGCGAATAAAGTCATACATGTGTTTCACCATTGACGTGAGCGTGGCAGATAGCTAGAGCCAGGGCATCGGCAGCATCTTCGGGCTGTGGCAGCTGCTGGAGTCCCAGGAGATGCTGGACCATCTTCTGGACCTGGCCCTTGCTAGCTCTTCCATTACCGACGACAGCTCGTTTGGCTCGGGTAGGAGCATATTCAAAGATAGCAATTTCACGCAAAGAGGCTGCGAGCATCACCACCCCGCGTGCCATCCCTAGTTTGATGCCGCTCTGGGGATTTTTGCCGATATACTGGGTTTCGACAGATAGGGCATCTGGCTGAAAACGATCGAGAAGCTCACATAAACCTTCGAAGATAATGCGGTAGCGCGCTGGATAGGGTTGTGAGAGCGGAGGGCGTATAGCGCCAAAGTCAATGGGCTTGATTTTCTTGCCTTCTACTCGAACAATTCCGTAACCGGTGACTCGTGATCCAGGATCAACACCAATGATCAGTTTAGATTTCAAAGAGCTCATCATCTAACTCTTTGGCCTCGCCAGGCTCTTCAGCTGGAGGAGGATTAGGGATCTCAAAGGTTTTGGAGAGGAAATTTTTGACTGAAGAGTAGGAAGAGGAGATCTGCTCATATTTTTTCTTCATTTTTTGTAGTTCGGCCCGCTCTGCCTTTATCTCCTGCCAGTTCTGATGGAGAACGAAGTACTTCTCCTGCCACTCTTTGGATAAATTCTCGGCCGCTTGGGTCCGATCTTTGGCCATCACCTGCAATTTCTCTTCATGGATGCGCTGTAGTTCTAGATTATGCTGCATTTTCTCGATCTCGCTTTTGTAGTTAGTCAGACTGTTCTGCAGTTCGATGACCTCTACCTTCTGTCTCTCGATCAGATCACGCATAATCGTGGTCTCTTTGACCTTTTTGGCTAGATGTTGCTGTGCTTTTCTAATCTCAGCATTGCGGTTTTCATACTGCGCCTTCAGATTCAGTATTGTCGGCTGCAACTTCTCTAACTCCATTTCTGTCTTATTAAACTGCCTTTTCTTCTCTTCGAGTAGATGTTCTAGCTTAAGATTCTCCTCAAGCATCGAAGCGTGTCTTTCAGAGAGCAGCTTCATCTCGGCGTAAGACTTCTCCAGCACCTCTTCGTGTCCCTTTGTTTGCTCTTCGAACTTTTTGGTTATCTCATCATTTTCTTGCTCAAGCTTTTGGAGTTTCTCTTCATACTCTTCGCGCACCGCGGCTAGATCAGTCTCCTTAAGCTGCGCCTGCGCTTCCTCCAGCTCTTCTTTCAGCTTGGCAAATTCCTTCTCCTGCTTTTCCGCCTCTTCACTGTGGACCGCAAAGGCCCGTCTCTCCCGCTCGACCTCCTCCTGTAGTTTTGCCAATCGGGATTGAAACCCTTCCTTCTCTTTCCGTTCCTCTGCAAGCTGTTTTTCGATGGTAGTGCTAATCTGAGTCGATTCAAACGCTGTCTGAGAGAGTTTACTCCTCAGTTCATAGTTCTGCTCTTCGACATTTTTCCGTTTCTCGTCCGTCTGGCTCAACTCATGGCGCAGATTGCTCGATTCTTCTTTCAGATCTTTGATGATGTCGCTATGCCGCTGGGCCTGACTCAGAGCCTCAGCCAGTCTTTCCACCAGCCTCTGCCGCTCCCCTTCAAAACGCTGAACCTCTTTCTGCTCACTCTCCTGCTCTTTTTGGAGGTCCTTCTCCATCCCTTCGCACTTCGCTTTCTTTTCTTTCAGCTGCTCTTCCAGACTCTCCTTCTCTTTCTCAAACCCCTCATTGGACTTTGTCAGCTCCTCCTCAAGGCGGAGCACCTCCTCCTGCAACGACTGCGGCTCCTCATGTTCTGCGATCAGCTTCTCTTTCTCAGCTTCGAGCCCTGCGATCTTCTCTTCTGCTGCTTTCAAGCTCGCTGTCAGCTCTTCGTCCGGATCGTTTTCTTGAGATGCGCTTTTGAGCTCTTCTATCTCTTCTCGCGCGGTTTTCAGCTCATCCACCAGTTTCTTCAGCGCCGGCTTTACCTTCGTCAGCTGACTTTTGAGCTCATCCAGCTCTTTTTCTTTGGCCTTTAGTTCTGCAAAATCTTGCGTAACAGAAAGCTTCTGAATATCGGTAAGTTTCGTATGGAATTTCTTGCCGCGATCTTCCGCGTCCAGTTTTTTCTGCAGATCCTTGACCCGTTTTTTCTCAGCGAAGAGGTTTTTAAGCACTTTTTTAAACTCTTCCTCGGTATAGGTATTTGTTCCCACACTTCCTCACATATAAATCTCTTTTTACCCTTTATAAATCATCATGCAATTTAAGTGGAGTCGTCTTAAAATCGGATGCTATGAAGATTGTGATTAGAATGCCCAATTGGTTGGGCGACCTGGTAATGGCGACGCCGATCATACGTGATGTGCGCCAAAAATATCCCAACGCACATATCACCGCCATGTGCCAGACCAATGTCGCTCCCCTCCTTCATGCTAATCCCCATCTCGACAGAATTCTCACTTTCTCCGAGAAGCGACAGGCCATCAAAGCACTCCGTGGGGCCCACTTTGACTTCGGGATTCTGCTGACCAACTCCCTCTCCTCCGCCTGGCTCTTTTGGCGAGGTGGGGTTAAAAAGCGACGAGGTTTCATCTCTGACGGCCGCCGCCTTCTGCTCAACGACCCCGTCCCCATGCCCAAAGAGAGAGGACAAGAACACCTCGTCACCACCTACAAACGGCTACTTTCCCTCCCGCTCTCCGATAGCGCTCCTGAGCTCTTTGTCACTCAAGAAGAGAAAGAAACGGTACTCAAGAAGTACGATCTCCCTAAAGATGCGAAGATCATCGGAGTCAATCCAGGGGCAGCGTATGGGCCAGCCAAGTGCTGGCTTCCAGACCGCTTTCGAGCTGTGACGGAAAAACTACTGAAGGATGAGCAGGTCCATCTGCTCTACTTTGGGGACCAAGCGAGTGGCGGTCTGATCCAGGAAATCTGCCGAAAGCTCCCCTCTCGGGTCATCGATCTCTCGGGCAAAACCACTTTGCGTGAGCTGATTGCGCTGATTGAAAGATGCGATGTTTTCCTGACCAATGACAGCGGGCCTATGCATATCGCAGCCGCCTTAAAAACGCCGCTGGTAGCCCTCTTTGGATCGACCAATGATGTCGCCACAGGCCCGTACAAACATGGCACCGTAATCCACAAACATGTCCACTGTTCGCCCTGTTACCTGCGCACCTGTCCGACCGATTTTATCTGCATGAAAAGCATCGAAGTAGATGAAGTCTATGAGGCAGTGTTACACTGCCAATAGCTCTTCTTGAACATCAAAAGAGAGCGGATGGATTTTCTTCTGTTCTTTCTGAATTTTCGAAAAATTCTGCATCAACAGAAAAAGTTCTCTCGAGTATTGGCGAAAGTCTTTATCTTTTATCAGTAAATCTTGGAGGATAAGCAAGCGAATACATATCTCTATTCCCGGAGTAATCTTGGCGTAATTTTCTTCTTGTTTCTCCCATTTTACTATTGCGTTATGTGTCACTCCCAATAATTTACCAAATGCTTCCATCGTCCATTCAAAATATTTTCGAATAAAACGTATTTCATCCCCAGCTAGAGGTATCTGTTTCGTGCAGAGTGAGAACATCATTTCCGACTGCAATTTTTTCAGATTAATATCTAGTATCCATTCATCATGGATTTGGACCATGGGAACATTGCGTAAGATCACTGGAAAACCCAGACCTTGATAGATAAACCGTTTGACAATCTTCTGTTTTTTTTGTTTGCTGCTCATTTTTGATACACATGCATAATGGTTATTATCAATAAGTTATCTTCTGAAAATGTAACAATCACTCTTATGTGATTCCCATCGATAGTTGCTCCACGTATGGCGTATTTCCAACTTTTGAAAATTTCGTCGTAGTTAGTTTTACTCTTTTCATGATATCCGTTCTTTAACACAAATAACGCATCCATCAAATCAATTTTTCTCTCATTTTCTCGTTCAAGTGCATGCAAGGTATATCTATATTTACCTGCAGAAATACAATGTGCAATTTCCTTCAGAAGATGAGAATGCTGAGGAGGTCGTGGCGCTTGTTTTCTTGTTCCTGACATCGATGGAGTGCTGAATAAGGCGGAATTGTAACTGAGTTACAATATTTCAGCAAATGAATAAAGCATCGAAGTAGATGAAGTCTATGAGGCAATTGTTGCGCCGCTTCCGCGGCGCAATTTGTACTCTCGCCTGTGACCCCACGTTCCGCTTCGCTCCACGCGGGGCTGCTGAGAGTTGGATCGCTGCCGCGATCTCTCCCAAGCCTCTCAATCCCAATATACATGCCCATGTGAAAACGAGGTCAGACGTTCACAATTGCATGGGGTCTGACGTAGGCCGTTGAACTAAGGCGTTTTTGTATTTTTTATTCTCTGACAAAATTTGTCCTTTATTTTCATGAGTAAACGCTTAAAATGATGTTCTCTTAAATT
>SDBU01010525.1_pt1 | contig 10254 bp, 4 predicted proteins | sample 2277071 | NCBI WGS metagenome assembly SDBU01 (sample SAMN10397929, study PRJNA504765) | marine sediment metagenome | isolation source: marine sediment core GS08_GC12, 126 cmbsf | place: Arctic Ocean: Gakkel Ridge, Loki's castle | collected 2008 | reverse complement strand
ACCATGGCTCCTCTACCGATGCTGTCGATCACTTCCTCCGGGGTTAATGGGCGGTTGAGTCCCTCACTGATTGTCGCTAGATGAGCCATACGTTCGGCTTGATCACGCGTAGCTGCGAAAAGGCCCAAGCGTTCTAATACTTGTCCTACTTGGTTGGTCACTTTCTGCACCAAGGAAATTTCGCCTGCGGAGAATTGCCGGCGAACCAAGGAAACCATCTCTAATGTCCCAACAACCTCGCCTCCAAAAATTATCGGGGCGAGCAAGAGGGAAGCGACTCCGCGCTTCTCACGCCAATCGAGCATGCCGGCCAGCAATGGATCGTTCTGTGTGTCCTCGATCGCTAGAGGTGAACCACTTTCCAGGACCGAGGTCATCACCGGGTTGCCGATGACAGGAATCTGCTTCCCGAGAATTTCGGGACGATCGGCTTCATGATATTCGGCTATTACCTGGGACATCGTGAGCAATGAATTGAGCAGTGCAAAGCTCACCTCTGGTACCTGGAGAAATTTAGCCAGTTCAGAGCAGATCAAGCTCAGCGCGACAGTCAAATCATTTTCTGTCGCAGTTATGGCGATGATTTGACTTAAAAATGTCAACTCAGCTAACCTGTGTTGGGTTTCTTCGAATAATCTGGCATTCTCGATAGCGATAGCTGCCTGATTGGCCAAAGCACTTAAGGTATCAAGGTCATCCTGTCTATATTCCCGCGGTCGATAACTTTGGCAGGAAAGCATTCCAAAAACCTTGCCACCCAACCGCAAAGGAACTGCCAGGATTGAAAGATCTGCATCAATACCAGTCAAACTCTCTAAACCGAGGGTTCCCAACTCCTGTCGATTGTTAACCAGCAATGATTTGCCTGTCGCAGTGATATAAGAACTGATGCTCTGGTATGCCGGCATTGACTCCGCTTGAACCGGTCCATTTCGATCCATAAAATATACTGGGAACAAATCCTGTTGATCTTCATCTCGCAACACAATCAGAAATACTTCGACATACATTAATTGTGCAGCTGCACGGTGGATCGCAGTATAAACTTGGTCTGGGATCAAACTAGCCACAACCTCCTGGCTGATACTGGACAGGATCGAGAGTTGCCCTGCGCGACGATGAACGGCTGACTCGGCTCGCAATCGATCTATTGCAGTCGCCAGTTGCCCTGCTATGGTAGACAGTAATCGCTCATCAGAATCACTGAAGCCATCCACAATTTCTCTTTCTGCATTCAATACACCAATCACCCGCTCACCAATTTTCAAAGGGACACATAACTCTGATCGGGTTGAACTGTCCACTTCGATATAGTTTTGCTCGCGACGAACATCAACAACACGTCTGGGTTCGCCAATCAAAGCCACTTGACCACTGATCCCTTCTCCGATTGGAATCCATTCTGGTCCCTTCAATTTGCCATCTTCGCGGTAAGAAGGATGGGTTCGTAAGCGCTCCCCCTGTTCATCCACCAGAAGGACGCCAAAATTATTGGGATATAAATTCTCCCCAATGATCTGTGTCGCCCGCTCGATCAGGACATCCTCATCAGTAGCTTCAGCACCAGCCGTTGCGATTGCATGCAATATGGTTAATTCATCCAATCTCAGCTGGAGAGATTCGCCCACTGGTCGCGCTTCTTCATTGGGGCTGGTTTGGGAGCTATCGGAACGCGCTCTTTGCCAGATAACCCAGAATACACCCCCGGTTGTCAATCCAACCGCGATGCCGATAAGAATTAATAGATAAGAATTCAAATTCATCGTAATTTAATCCAGTAATGCCACAAATTCGAGATAGGTTTTCTCTATTCAACTCGAAATTGGATTTAGTGCATTAGATACTTATACAATATTTCTGAATGGTTGGCAACACACCTTAACGCAAAAATCCCCACAATTGCAATATCCAGAGGGCAATTTCGCGAAAATAGCAGGCTTATAAACCAGCTATTAGATAATCTTATACATGTCCGATATGTTAGCATCACCTAATGACCATACACTGCAAAACCTACAATCAAAAACACCCGACTCTCACCGTGCGTTTGTTCTTGTCTATCTCCTCAATCTATGCGATTGAAAGTTAAGCAGAGAACACAACTTTCGGGGTGCAATTGTATAACGTCTTCGATCAGCGTTGTTATGCAGTTTGCAGTTCTTCAGAGAATCGAAAAGCAATTGTGTTGCGTTCCTGCTTTCGGATGCCTTGGGTCGCCAGTTGCCGGTTGGTCAGCGCCACCTGGATTGGTTAGTCGTCGCGGCAGCGGGGGAAGGTCAGATCGGCGGCTTGCCTTCGAACCTGGAGCGCTTCCCCGCACAAAATGTACTCTGGGCTGGACCGGCTCAGGGCAGCTACCCGGCGCGTAATTTGCAGGTCAAATTAGCCGAGTTGGATATCCCAGTGGCGTCTGCCGAAACAGGTCAGGTGCTCGATCTTGGCCAAGGGGCGTTTTTGCATCTCTTGGAAGTGGCCGGCGCGGTACGGTTCTGCCCCTGGAATAGGAGCCCTTCCGGGTTCTGCTGCCCATCGGTTTGGATTTCGAGATCTTGGAGGACTTGTAATCTCAACTCGAACTGAGAGGGCTTACCGCGTCTCAGCAGGTGATCTGGAGGGATTGCCTTCACCTGAAACATTGGCAGCTGTTGATGGATACAACTTGCTGCGCACGGATCGCAGCGGGAGGATAGAATTAACCACCGATGGCAAGCAGATGTGGGTTGAAGTGCAGAGGAAGTAGATAAGATTATTCTTAGGCTCTCGCACCAATAAACAGAAATGAGAAATTTTGATGGTTTTTGATCCAAAGATCGCGCTGGATTATGCTCGCAAGTTTTCCCACCCGCGCCAGGTTGGTTCAAGTGAAGAAAAAAAGGTTGCGCAGGAGATCGCGGAGCAATTAGAGCGATTCGGTTTCTTGGTTAACTTCCAGACCTTTCGTTTTTCTACCGCGCTTGGGGTTTTCCTAACGGCAGAGATTATTATCGGTCAGGTATTAGTCCTAACGACCATTTTGACTTACGGAGTTAGCCAATGGCTTACGCTGATGCAGATTGCATTATTGGTATTTTTGATCGCTATCATAGGTCCCATTAACAAAAAAGCACTAACCAGTTCCCTTCAGTCTGCGGATAACGAACACCCAACCTTGTGGTCATCCATCTGTTGGCGATTAGGAGCTCATTATAAGACGAAGAATATCATCGCTGCTTTGCCAAATATTCCAGATGAACCTGCATTTCCCCGCTTGTACCTTGTTGCTCACTACGACTCGAAGAGTCAAAGGATACCACTGGTGTTCCGCATCGCATTATTTGTTATCGTTATCCTGGGCAGCCTTGTCTTTGCAGGATTGAACACGTTTAGCCTGATCAACGAGGTTTTTACGCTATTTGCAATAGCCATTGGATCCATTGTAATCCTGGCCGGGATACCTTTACTGTTTCTAGGTTACGGCAACGATTCACCAGGTGCTATTGACAACGCATCCGGAGTCGGACTTGTTCTCCACCTTGCAGAGCTTATTGCGAAACAGCCAACATTAAAGGGTAAACTAAGAATTACGATACTGATCACCAGTGCGGAAGAGCTCGGCGTAATGGGGGCGCAGGCTTATGTCAAGCAGAACCAATCTTATCTCCACAGCCAAACTGAGGGAGGTGGACTACACATATTGAACTTCGATGGCACCGGCGTGGATGGCAACCTCTACCTTGTTGGCGGTCAGCGCCGTCTTGCTCAATCATCTTACAATAATCTCGTCAACTTTGTGCGGCAGTCCAGTAAAGAAATGGGGTTACCAATTGGTCGTTTCTCTCTCCCGGGGGCAATGTTTGACCATGTCCCTTTCGTTGAAAATGGTTATGAGGCAGTCTCCATTATCGCCATCGGCAGAGCCACCTGGTCAATTCATACCTCAAAAGACTCGCCCGACAAATTACACATCCGAGGGTTTGAACAAGCAGGGCGCCTGGCGATCAGGGTGATCGAGAAATTATCTGGGTCAGAGATAAACAGCTAGCAAGACATCCATCTTGAATAACAGAGAACCAGGTTGCGTAGTTCTATCGATCAACAAATTTTGGCCAGAAGTGTGCTGACCATACGCTATTCACCAAGATATACTCCTTATCTGTTATTCACCCCCACTCGGAGGGATGACTATATGAACCCACCATGCTCAACCGGTCATGGATTAGACACAGGTATCGCTCATAGGGCTGTGCTGGTCAATCGATTGGAGCCTGTGGTTTCTCCATCTGGATCGCAAACGCGCTGATCAAGTCCTGAGCTCTACGGCGCAGATCCTCAGCGAAGAGATCACCATTTTGAATCCCTTTTTCAAGGGCGGTCAACGTGTCGTAATAAAGCGCCCAACTCTGACGTTCTTGCAGGTATTGCTGGGTGAGCTTTCCAGAATCACCCGCCGTGAACTGGATAGCCTGTCCGATGCGTTGAGTTCCCAACTTTAGAAATTCTACCGCTTGCTGAGTTTCACCAGCTGTGAACAACGCCTCAACTTTCAGTGCAAAACGCAGGGTAGTCAGCGTGGTAGGGATATACGAGATGAAACTGCCGGTAAATGGGTCAAGTCGATCTTTTACCTTCCGTATATCCCCACCAATTGCTTGAGCATAAGCGGAGAAATACAGGATACGCACATAATCCCCGACCAATTTTCCAACCTGGGCGGCCTGGATGGCGTCTTGAGCGAAAGCTTTTTTATCATGCCGCATGAACAACCCGGACTGGTGAAGATACGCCAGCCTCACTCCCGGCTCCGGGAAGGTTGACATGATAAAGGCCTGATCCTCAGCCCGGCCGATGAAGGAGGGTGTAAAGGGTCGGTAGCGCCGCAAACTGTCTACCAGGATGCCGTTCGTGCCCCCGGTGACGTGGGCCCGCTGCAAACAGGTTTTCTCCCCATCCAGATCAGCCGTGGTGTAGCGGGCCATCATCTCCGCCTCGGTGGATAGCGCCTGGGGGAGTTGGCTGAAGAACACCCACTCATCAAGAGAAAAGTCGCCTTCAGCTGGTGGAAAAGGGACATCTGCAGTGAACAGACCCTGGGCGATATCATCTTCATTCACCAGGGCTCCAGCGATCATGCCCAGCTCGACCGGCTGATCATCAGCATCCAGACCTGAAGCACCCCATAAGGGAGTCTTGAGATGCTCGAAGGCGCTCAGCCCGGTCGCCTGGCGCAGCTCCTCCTGTGGAAAAATCTGGTCCAAATCGATTTTGAAGGTCGCCCTGATCTGTGGGTCGATGAGTACCTGCCAAAATGCTGCGATAGCTTTTAAGAAAGTGTAGTGTCTGCCATATTCACCGTCGACGCCAAAAATGCTCAGCTTTTCAACTGCCCCCTCCTCCCCCAGGTAGTGCCTGGCAGCAGGCGCCAAGACCTCCTCGATCAATTCCTGGGTATCGGCCTCGGTGAGCACGAAGATCTTGAGTCCAGGTAGAGGTAGATCGCGCTGCAGCTCTTCGGCTAGATATTGGCGGGCGATGCTGTGCAGCCCATCATGAGTGACGGACACGGAGAGCACGCAGGTCAGCTGGTCATCGTTTGTGGCATTCCCGTGGGCGCGCTCGAAATCAAGGGCGCGCTGTAATCCACCCAGACCATACAGCACCTCGTTTTTATGCGCCTCAACACCAATCTGCACCGGGTGATCGTACCAGTATACCTGGGGCTCATCGATCACGGCGGAGAGCTTCTTTCTCAAGGTCGCGCTCAGCCCGAGTCCCGCGAGAGGTTTTGAGTCTGTCGGCAGCGTCAGCAGGGCATTGGCGGAGAATAAAATCTGCCTGGCTGGATCCCGAATCGGGTCCTGGTTCAAGTTCGTGATCGAGATTTTACGTCTTTCGCGCAGGTCAGCCATGCGCTGCTGTTCGTGGGACCAGATGTCGGTCGCTTCCGGGTGGGTGAAGGACCAGAACATCTCAACCAGCTGCCGATCCGTTGTCTGGTTTCTCTGGGCGGCGAGCTGCTTGGCTAGTGATGCCAACCGCGGCACCACTTCTGGATTATGCTGGTAATTCGAGCCCAGCTCCTCCTCGATCGAATGGATGCCAGCTAAGTAGAACCTGGCTATTCCCTCCCCACCGGGGGAGCGAGCCATACGCTGCAGGAATTCGTGCGCCTGACTTGACAGGGGATGGTTTTCACCGCAAAGAGCGATCAGGAAAGCCGCGTTGATCGACCGGGAGGTATTAACCTGATCCTCGTCCCGGTCCCTAAACATATCGATATCCTCGCCAAGAATGAATGGATCACCCTGGCTGGCGAGCTGCAGCAAACTGTGAACAATTGAATTTAACGTTTCAAGCATTTCAGTTCTCGAAGGAGAGTATTATACGCCAAGCTGTTCTGCGCCTGTTCAACCCGCAAAAAAGATCAAGATCGATCCTGAAGATGTAAAAGCACCAGGCAGGCACCGTCTTGTTGCCGCATGAGTTCAGGATCTTTCTCACGGAATTCGAGCCTGGTTAGATTGGGGATCCTGACGCCAGAAGAAGGTTTTCCTGTATTGAAATTAGTAATAAAAAAAGTTTGGGTTCACAATGATAATTGTCATCCCTGATTATGACTTTTGTCATTGACTCGGTAACCAATTCTGCTAAAATATTAATGTAATTTATCCGAATTGGTGGGTTTATTGTCGGTGTTTTCTTGTTTCCACCAATAATTCTTTGCTCGTGGAGGCGTCGAACCAAGGGTCTTACCTGGTCGCTCACCCATCCAGTGGATGGGCCCATTGTCCAGATGGGGGGTCCTTGGGGAGCCAATTGCGAAACCGGCCACGCAGGCCGGTTCGTTTTAATTCCGGGGATTTGTTGAGGCTGTCTGGGGGAACCCAGGTGGGAAGGAGGTCAGGGTATAAGCCATCACATTGGGTAATTCATACTCGACCAATTAATCAACACTCGAATTTTCTTTCAGAGATACTCGATTTTTCTCAATTGATTAGAGGAGGTAAATATGGTTTCACGACGAGAATTTATGAAATTAACTGGCGCGACAGTGGCGGGATTTGCTCTATCCAGCCAATTCGGGTTTATGCGCGTTCTAGCAGAAACCGCGAGAGATGGTTTGAGCGATCCGGCGTTGCAGCCAAAGTTCGTCAACCCAGTTCCCGATGCCCTGTCTCCGGGATTTATTTATAAACCGAATAAGAAGACGGGAACCTATAATATTGAGATCGCAAAAGCAAAACAGTGGACCGGGCTCATTGACCCAATTTCCGGCAAAACTCAGAAAACCTGGATATGAGGTTACGGGGACCCAAATGATGGTCTATACACCTGGCCTGGCCGCACATTTCAAATCACAAGTGGGTCTACTAAAACGAAAGTAACCTGGAACAACGGGTTGAAACCGGTTAAACAGCACTTGCTACCGGTTGATACGAACCTGCACTGGTGCTACAGCCTGCATGGTTATACAAGCTACACCATCGCTGCCAACGGCGTGCCGATCATCACCCACCTGCACGGCGGCCACACCGATTACCAGTTCGATGGCAACCCTGAATTCTTCTACAGCCCAGGTGGGAAGAAAACACGAGTTGTTGGTCCTCAATGGGATAATGTTCCAGGAGGATTCACAAAAGACTTTGTCTATGACAACAATGTGCCTGCTGGAAACCTCTGGTACCATGACCATGCCCTGGGCATCACCCGGCTCAACGTCTATGCTGGGCTGGCCGGTTTCTACTTCATACGTGATGGTCAAGATACCGGTCTCCCGGGTAATCCGCTTGACTTACCAGCCTGGCCCTATGAAAAGGCTTACGCCATTCAGGACCGCATGTTCCTTGCCACTGGCGAGCTTTTCTACCCGGCTTACCCCGGTGACCCCTTCTATGAGGATTTCATCATCGGTGAAGGCGCAATCTTACCGCCTAAACTCTTCCCCGACGGGGGTCCAACTGCGCTGGCCGAGTTCTTTGGCGACCACATGGTGGTCAACGGCATGATCTGGCCGAAAGAGAATGTTGAGCCGCGCAACTACCGCCTGCACTTGCTGAACGGCACGGATAGTCGATTCATGGTTATCCGCTTCCGGGCCGTGCCGGCAGGCGCAACCGATTTGACCAACGCGGGTGATCCTATTCCATTCTATGTCATTGGCAGCGATCAGGGTTTGGCTTCCACTGCTACAACAACTGATATGTTGCTTTCTGAGCCTGGTTCGCGCTATGACATTGTCTTCGATTTCAAGAATCTGCAAGGCAAGCGCATCATTATGGAGAATATCGGTGGCGATGAACCCTTCGGCGGAGTTATCCCCGGAACACAGGTCTTTGGTGAGACTGACCGGGTCATGGCTTTCGATGTGGCAACTGGAGACAATATTCCGGATAGTTTCAATCCGGCAAACATCTCCAATTCCCACATACCGAACATCAACACTGTCGACCGGACGCGTAAAGTCGCCCTCTTCGAGGGTACGGATGAATTTGGGCGCCTCCAACCTCTCCTTGGGACAGCTGAGAAAGCCACCGACTACATGGGTAATCCCATAGATTGGCCAAATACACCAGACTATGTTAATGCTGGTCTTGTTGGTCAGATGGAAGGCTCAATCGCCTGGCACAGCCCGACTACCGAAAATCCAAAAGTAGGTGACACGGAAATCTGGGAGATCTACAATGCTACTGGCGATGCCCATCCGGTTCATCTGCATCTGGTGCATTTTGATGTTCTGGACCGCCGGGAATTTACTGCCGATTTGGAAGATCAACCGATTGTGCAACATAACGGTAATATGGGTGCAGGATTCCGGTTGGAGAACATCGTCGATGGTAATTTAGTCCCGCAGCCTGATGGCTATGTGGAAAATGCCCCCAAGGATATGGTTACCGCCTTGCCGAACCAAATAACCCGCATCAAGATGACCTTCGACAAACCCGGGCGCTACGTCTGGCACTGCCACATCCTCTCCCATGAAGACCACGAGATGATGCGCGTGCTGCATGTTGGCCCTGGAGCATAAACACTGAAACGAGCAGTTAAATACCAGTCAACTCAGATAGAGGGTCGCAATTGCGGCCCTCTTTTTATGGCGTATAACTTTTTAGCTGTCATTCTGAGCCGGAGCGCAGCTCAGGCGGAGAATCTACTTAGCAGCTGTATGTTCCATAATCTATGTCATAATTTAAATTGGTAGGAATGAGACCCTTCGCCCCCGGTTTATCCAACCAGGGACAGGCCTGCGGCTCAGAGTGACAGTAATTCTGTTTTCTTTCTGAGCCCTCATGGGATGAAGAATCTCTCAGCAAAATCTATCACCCGCAGAAAACTGAGGTGCCAATGAAAACGAAACCCATCAATTTTACCGAAAGGTTTGCCAAAATCACCGACCTCTGGTCACCGAAGATCATCGCCCAGATGAATGACTATCACTTCAAGCTCGCCAAGATCGAAGGCGACTTCATCTGGCACAGCCATCAAGACACCGACGAGGTGTTCTTCGTTATCGCAGGCAGCCTGACGATCTATTTGCGGGGTGGTGAGGTCCTATTGAAAGAGGGGGAAATGTACGTAGTCCCAAAGGGGGTGGAACACAAGCCGTCCGCGCAGCAGGAGTGCCAGATCATGCTCATCGAACCCGCTGGAACGATAAACACCGGTGAGGCAGGTGGGGAGATGACCGCCCAAAACGATGTCTGGATTTAAGGCGCTCAGGCTAACTCGTTCAAAGAGAAAAACTAGCCGAGTTCGGTGCGCAGCTTGAGATAATGGCGCACCTGCTCGCGTGACAAGATGCCCTTGACCTGGAGTCCTTCGAATACCGGTACCATCCGCAGGTCAGCAGCTTCCATCTCTTGCAAGGCGATCAGTACCGGAGTATCCGGGCTGATCTGGATCAATTTCTCCTGGGATTTCATCACCTCTCTGGCCCTGATGCGGCTCCAAAGATGGCGCGGGACCTTGGTGATCTCGCGCAGGGTCAAAATACCCGGTGGCTTTTCATTATCGATCACCAGGAAAGTCCCTTGTGCATTATCCGCTAAGGTTTCACTGACCAGCTGCTCAAGCGTAGTTTCCCCTGGGACAGATGGATAATTTCGACTCATCACCTGATCCACATTGATCCCATCCAGCTTTTGCTGCAGTCGCGCCTGGGCGGAAGCGCTGCCAGCAAGATTCAACAAGAACATACCAATGAATCCCATCCAGATCCCGTTCATCAGATTTCCGGTGAAGACACTGAAAACACCATAAGCGATGAAACCAAAGGCGACT